>Ga0209535_1002504_pt1 | contig 11972 bp, 19 predicted proteins | sample LinPmetageLP28_FD_184041 | JGI IMG/M metagenome (GOLD analysis project Ga0209535, IMG submission 184041) | Marine viral communities from the Pacific Ocean - LP-28 (SPAdes) (version 2) | ecosystem: Environmental > Aquatic > Marine > Oceanic | place: Pacific Ocean | collected 2009-08-22
TCGGATCTTACTGGTCCTGTAAATGTTGTGTTTGCCATATTAATATCCTCCTAGATATCTTAAATGTAGTCCCTAGGGGTTGTCGACTATACGCGTCTACATTTAATTTATTTTAAATTGTATAGTGTGTTATTTATACAACAGATTTATATTGAGTGCAAGAGAGCCTTATAATGAATGTGCGTTTTCAACGATGTAGCTTTTGTTTAAGTAGCTACAGAAACTTGTGGAGCCGAATGAGCAATTGCATTTTCTCTTGTAGCAATTTTAGCTTCTTCAAGCTTGATCTCAGTGATGACTTCTCTAATTTTGTCATCAATTCTGACCATATCAAGAGTATATTTACTGTGTTTATTAAACTCTTGTTGCCAGCTCAACTCCAAGGACGTTTTTTGTTTGTAAAGGTCTAGTATCATTTACAATTTCCTCGTATGTTAACCATGTTCTCTTCTGACTATAAAAATCAGATTTGTCCCATTTTATATCATTTTTTCCTAGTTTGTCAATGATAGAATCTTCTAGAGGTTTACCCTCTTCGGACGCTTCAACAGTAAAATCTGCTATATATCCGTAGGCTCTAACTTTGATTCTGAAGTTTTTCATGGTTTTTTCTTTCTATTTGTAAAATGAGGCGGGATTGTGTCCCGCCTCAAAATTTTTAACTATTAAGCACCTGGTGATGCAAAGATACCTCTAGGGTCAGATACGCCAAATACGTATCTTTCTCTAGCTTTGTATCTAACATTGCCAGTATCGAAATCACCTTCCATTTTTGTATTTAATGGGGCTCTTTCGAAATGTTTCATACCATTAGGCACGTCTGTGATAATGTAGAACGCATCTGTGTCTGTTAGGTAATGATTAATAGAGTATCCTCCAGGAATCATTCCCATATTTCTTAGTGCGTTGATGTCATTATCAGCAGTTCCAACTCTACCAGCAGAATTCATAAGTCTGTCGGCAGTAAATTGAAGTGCAGAAGGTACAATCATTCTTGTAGCTTTAGCTGCGATTTTTAAACCTCTTTCATCAGTAAGCGCAGCAATGTCGATCATTGATTGCTCTAATGAAGTTTCGTTTAAGTCTGCAGCAGTCGCTAAAGTATTGCTGAAAGATCCAGCAATAGTTGTATGCCCAGTGTTAAATAAAGTAACACCGTCACCTGAATTAAAACTTCCTCCAGGTAGACCATTGTTTAATGGTGCAGCCGCTTTTACTTGTTTAGTTTGAGCCATTGATCTAGCTAAAGCTTTTGTATATCTAGAAGCAAGTCTGTCATACAAGTTATCCTCAATCGCTTCCTCAGTTATAGCAAACGCTAACGCAATTGTTTCGTTAGTGTATCTAGCTGTGAAAGTTTCTTGAGCCTTGTCATAGACAACACCTGAACCTTCTGGTTTTACTTGTGCTTGAGCGAAACCTGACAACATAACTTCCTCTTCGAAAGCTCTGTCAGATGACTCTGTTGTGTATATAGCAGTATGTTCTTGATCATACTGTTTATATTCCAGGCCGAATAGTGCATTCAAACCTGGCTCTAGTTCTTTAACTAGTTGATTACGTGATATAGCCATAATTTAATACTCCTATTATATTCCTGTGGCATCCAAGAAGAATGACTCATTGATAACAACTCTCCACACGACGTTAGCCGCTGTTAAGTCATTATTTTCTGGGTCTCTTGAAACACCAATCACTTTTAATTGTTTACTCGAACCTGCAGCTAAACCCGCTGAGGCAAGAGTTGTTTTCGAAACGTAATTCGGAGTTGCTCCTGCAACATAAGTTACATCTGCAACTTCTCCTACGTCTGTTTGTGCCGAAGCTCCAGTCGCGTCACTTCTAATCTCATACTGCTGTAGCGGACTATCGTTAACTAGTGCAACGATGTCTGTAGCAGTGTTTGAGCCTTGAAGGTAGTTCTGAAACGTTGGCTTGTTAGTAGTAGCATCAGTATAAAAAACACCATTAAGTGAGCCGATAATATCTTCTGTACCAGCTATACCCACTATTACAAATCCTGTAGCTGCCTGACAAACCAAATCTTGGTTGTAGATAGCGTCAGAGGATGCTGCAACAGGGTATTCACCTAAACCCATGTTTTCATAACCATTGCCATACATTTTAATAGGTTTCAAACCGAAACCCACTGCTGAACTATTAGCCATAGTTTTTTCTCCTTAAGTGAGATGTTTTACCATCTCGGTTAATGTAATTCGTTGGTTGGAATTGTTAAAAAATTAACTACTCTTTGCCACCGAAGGTTGTACGAGATTGTCTATCAATATCGATAGGCATTCCCTTATGCTGTTCCTTCATGAGATCGTTGTCTATTGCCGTCATTTGATCCTGCGCCTGTCTCATATAATAGTCAGTTCGCTGTCTCGCAATCTCTTCTGGTACCCTAGTCAGCACTAGGCCTCCGTGCCCGATCACCCCTGCGTATTTGCCGTCTTGCACTACTGGGAAGTCTTCTTTTGGATATTCGTCTGCTCTTACTAATTCATATCCTGATCTTAATCGACCCTGAACATTTTTAGTATCAACGAATCCAAGGATTTCTACCCTGACCCATCTGTGTCTGTAGCCGTTCGGCGCGTTAGGCGTATCTAAGTACGATGGTGGAGCCCAAACTTTAGGTTGAACTTTTGGTGCAACCGTTTTTGCTTTTGTTTCAACTTTCGTTGAATCACTTTTAGTTTGACTCGCACGATTCTTGGCTTTTTTATCTATTGTTTTCATATGCTTATGCCTCCTTCGTGTTTATAAGTTGTTTCGCATATTCTTCTAGTGGCACACCTAATTTTTTAGCAATTGCTACTTGTGAAGATGTGAGTTTCACCGATTTGCGACCTGTCTTTGAACTACGCGTTGCAGATGCAACAGTTTGAGTAGGTTTACTAGTCGTTTCTTTTATCTTACCAAATTTATGAGGAAATTCAAGTTTTATTCTTTTATCAATCTCTGCATAATAGTCGCTAGATTGAGGATCAAACCCTTCTTCTTCAGTAAGTTTTCTGTGTAAGTCAAAAGCTGTGTATGTCATAGCTGAATCTGAACCAAACCAAGAGTTTTTTGATGCCCACTCGGTAGCTCTAGGATCAGTTTCAGGGTTATTTGCAGGCATTTGAGGTTTTGTAGGCTGTTTTACCTCTTCCTCTCTTGCTTTCGACTCCATTTCTTGTCTAGTTTTAAGTTCCGCAAGTTTTGCTTGCTCATAACCTAGTTGAGAAATTTGAGTTGACGCTTCAACTTCTGATTTAATATCGTTATTTTCTCTAGCAACTTTTAATTTTGATTGTGCTGCTGATAAAGATGACTTAATTCTATTTTCCATCTCTGATGCATAACCTGTATCAAGTTTAGAAACTCTAGAAGTAAGTGTGTCTCTTTCTTGTTTAGTACGTTCTGCAAAAGATAACGCTTCATCACGTTGTCTCTCTGCTTCACGCATTTTTTTAGTGAGTTTTGCTATTCTTTTCTTAACTCCTTCAGAATAGTCTTCATGCTCTTTACCTTCACCTTGTTGCTTATCACTCCCATCATCCTTAGATTCAGAAACATTAAGCTGCTCGTCAGATTTCTCAGATGAGTTATCGGACTGATTATTGTCTTGAACGCTTTCTTCAGTTTTTTTATCATTGTTTTCCTCTATTGGTTGTTCAACAATATTTTCGTTCTTTTCTTCTTGCAATTCGATTTCGGCACCAGGACCACTAGTGTCAATATCGATTGTGTTTTTTTCTTCTTGCATAGTTCCTCCTATGATTGTTAAAATTCGTGGAAGATATCTTCAGGGTTTTCCACGGTCGCTAAAACTTCATCATCGTTTAGAAGTCTTATCTCACCCCCGTCTATTCTTATTCGTGATCCAGCATATCTTGCAAAGATAATCCAATCACCTTTTTTGCACCACGGACCTTCAGGGTATCTCTCTTTGTCGTAACAATGAGGACCCATTGATAATACCAAACCGCAAGTTGACGCTACTTGTGATCTCTCTACAGTTTCATCTGCTAAATATATACCACCGCTAGTTTTTTGCTTTTGTTTAAAAGGTAAAACTAAAATTCTCCAACCTGTTGGACTAGGTAATTTAGTAGAATCTTCTGCTATATTTTTTTCTTTTTTATCTATTGATTCTGGTTTTCTGACCCCAACTAAATCCTTATTCGGTAGGATTACCTTTGGGTTTGATGTCGATGACTGTTCCGTCTTTTTCATTTTGCTCCTTTTTATTTAGCAGGTTTGAGATTTCCTGTAACATATACTGATATGTTCGTATCTGTCCTAACATATATTGATATTTTTCCATATTGTCAACAGCTCCTGAAGCCATTGCAGTAACAACATCGTCGTGTCTTTGTGTTATTATTCTTTGTAATTTAGCTACTAATACTAGATCTTCCATTATTCTTCTCCTTTTCTAAAATCATCCAAAGCATCTAGTTTTTCTTCTGCTTGTGCAATTTTATCTAATTGTTTATCTATTTCTTCTAAATGTTGTGGATGTTCACCAATCCCTACTGAATTAGTAAGGTATATATTAATAGTAGCATGTGCTGCAGATATTTCTGCTTCATACCTATCTTCTAGTGCTTGTATTATTCCATTTCTCATTTTTCCCCTACAATTTATTTTTTAATTCTTTTAAGTAATTTTCATCTTCACTCAGTCTTTTTTTCTCAAGGATCTTAACGTGTTTACGCCATGCCCACGCATTTAACGTACCTGCCCATTTCATAATAAAGTGTAGTATATTGTAAATATATTTATCTAGCATTTCCATCTTTTTCTAGCCTGACGTAGTCTAGAATTAGGATCTTTTGCTGCCTTTGGAAATTTTTTCATTTGACCTGCACTTCTTGCACAGTACGACTTACGTCGGTTTGCAGCTTTGGACCCTTTTTTTACTTTACCAGTCACGGCTGTTTTTAGTTTAGAACCGGGATTTTTTCTTCTGTAGGAAGCGACACCGGCTTGAGTCATTCCTGCTCCAGACTTTGTAGGTCTAAAGTTTTTCTTATTTCTTTTAGGCATTACATCTCCACCTCTAGCAAATTTCTTTCTTATACCAAAAGTTATATTTGATCCGTCTTTATTTTTTGAAATTCTTAAACCACCTGAAGTTTTATTTTTGTGATATTGAATATCAAATCCAAAATCTTTTTTAGATTTAGCTGCTCCACCTATTGAAGAATTTTTAGTTGAATGTCTTCCATGTACATATGGTTTTTTATCCGTGTGATCTATCGATATCCCTCCAGATTTAACAGATGGCATTATACTATGCCTCCCATACTCATTGATTTTCTTTTTTTAGTAAATGTAGAAACGTTGGTTGGTTTACCACCTGGATTACCTGCCGCTCTTTTTCTGCTGACAGCACTCGCCTTTTGTGAGCTTGTCATCCGTGTGGCTTTTGCAAGGGGCACGCACTTTGGATATTTTCGTTTTGAACCAGAAGCAGATTTTCTTCCACAAGGTTGATACTTGCCATCCTTCTTTGGAGCTCCAATGTCTACCCATTTTTGGTTTACCCATTTTTTTAAGTCACCCATTATTTTTTCTTTTTATTCTTAATTTTTTTTAAGTATTCTTTTTTCTTACTTAAACCTAAAGTAGGTTTTACACTTTTGATTGGTTTCGTTTGTCTTCTCATGATTATCTAATCTCGCAACCTTGACCTTTAATCAAGCCACCTTTTTTAGCAGATGCTCTTACTTTACCTTTACAAACTTTGGATGCGTACATGTTTGCGTACGCGGAGGGGTAAACTTTGAATTTACGCTTCGCGGCAGCCTTACCTTTTGGACAAAGCTTAGCCATATTAGAATCCTTTTTTAGCTAGTTTAGGAAGACCTTTAATCAAGCCACCTTTTCTAGCACCTTGGATATCAAAACCTGTAGTGTTTCCTCTTACAGCTTTTTTAATTTTTTTGGAAGTTTTACCTGACAACTCAGGCATAGAAAGATTTATATTTTTTTTAATTCCTTTACCTGTAAATAAAGGTTTCTTTTCTTTTTCACCTTTTAATCTAGTAGTGTATTTTTTACCTTCAAAAGTGAATTCTTTTTTACCTGCTTTTCTAGCATCTCTGAAAGCTTTTCCTCTAGAACTTAATTTAGTACCTGTTGCTTTTTCATATGTGCCTTTTTTCTTAGGTGCGTTAGGTTGAACTTTTGCATCATCTCTTCTTCCTGCTGCAATTTTATCAGAAACTTCTTTTTTTCTCATTGTAGAATATTCTAGTTTTCCTTTTTTCTTATCATCTCTAGTTGATCTAAAAGTTTTTTTCTTTTCTTTTCTAGCTTTATCAAATTGCTCACCGAAAGTTGGTGCAACTTTTTTTCTAACTTTGTCTACAAATTTTCTAATTCTACCCGCAGGTTTTTTTTCAGCCATTATTTATTTAACTCCTTAACTAGTCTTTTCTTTTCAGATTTTAAGTTTCTTTTACCTTTTCTAGAATATGCTTTTTCAGAATCTACTCTACCAAGTTCTTCAAGACGATTCATTCTTCTAGTGTTACGAGTCATGCCACCATTTCTTTTAGAATCTCTAATTTTTTTTTCCATTTCTGCCATTGAATAAACTTTTCCACCTAGCATTTTAGTTTTACCTCTGTAGTCAGCTTTTTTATATTCTTTGCTACCAGTAATTCTTTTAATGGCTTGTGGTGTTTTTACAGACATACTTTCAGCTATTTTAGCATCTCCTGTTTTGCTTTGTTTTACTTTACCACCTTTTTTCATAAAGCCCATTTTATTTCTAACTTGAGTTGGTAATTTTGCTAGACCAGGGTTTTTACTTTTGTCTACAGATTTTAAAGCTGAACCACCATCTCTAAATCTTTTCTTACCTTTTTTATTCATTTCAATAATTTTTTTAATTCCAGGATAGTTTTTTGCTTTACCTGTTCCACCTGCAATAATTTTTTTCTTACCAGAAACTTTTCCACCTTTAGCATACATCTTTCCACCCTTCATACCCATGTCAGGTGTATAGTATCCGTGTTGTTGTGCTCTTCTAGCAGCGCCTGCAATTCTTCCGCCACTCATTTTTCCAACTCTAGGACCTGTACGTCTATTTATTTTACCTTCTTTTAAAGATTTTATGGTTGCTTTTTTAGCACCTTCATGAAATTTTTTTATACCTTTTTTTATAGTATCTTTAATTCTTCCACCTGCCTTATACATAGGTCTTTGCATCATCATGCCACCACCCATTTTTCCAACTCTTGTTGTGTTACCTCTAGGTTGAGTAACCTGTGTATTATATCTTGGATTCGCCATTTTTAAATCTCCTATTTTTTTCCATTTCGGAAAATTTGTGTTCCTTTTATACCATAAATACTAGCAACTACAAGTATCCATAAATTAGTAAACCAGCTTGGCAATTGCGAGAACATGTCAAAAAATAGCTTGACCTTGTCCATCGCTCCTGGATCGTCCGATACCACTGCCCAGGCCAAAATTGCGATCGGCGTTGACAGAATTATGAGGACGGCCTCGTCCTTCCAGTCCGATTGCCTAGCTTCTAACAATTTACCTTGGTAAGCTTCCTTACCTTCGGCCATACGAGAAGCGTGCATAAGCTGTGCATCAGACATAGCCATCTTAGTTCTCTGCTTGTTAGCATAAATTTTGCTGCCAGCAGAAACGGCTAATTTAATTGCCGATAACCACATATTAGTACCAAGTCGCCTTTACAGGTTTTTTCTCGGGTCTAATTCTTCTAGTACCTTTTACGTCTACAGTTTGAGATTCATTAGGCATAGTTGTATCAATTTCAACTCCACCTTTTGCAAAACCATCTTTGTTAATAAACATATTATGGTCTACATGAGTCATCCCTGCGTGACTGTTTTTATTTTTTTTCATAATGTCTCCTATTATAGATTATCTACGAGGACCTTTCAAGATTCTTACATCTCTTTGTTTGAATCTATCATTCTCCATTTTCCCGTCAATACTCATTTGGGTTTTAGTTAATGAAGTATCTGACCGTAATTCAGCCAAATCTTCGTTTTGCTCCATCTTATCTCTTTGTAAACTCTGGTTCATCATAGACTTCATTCTATCAAGGTCGATTCGTTCTTGACCTTCCGTTCGTTTTCTTTGATCATCCATAGCTTTTAGATCGAGTTCTCTTGCTCTTAGTTTAGCAATAGGGTCATTGCCAAATTCACCAATCATTCTCTGCTCTTCATTCATAAACTCAATCGTCATCTCTGCTTCAAGTTTAGCTTTTCGAGCCTCCATCTTGATAGTCAAATTTTGAACCATTGTTTGCATTTCAGGATTTTGAGCCATCATTGGATTCTGTTGCATAGCTTGCATTTGAACTATGTCTTCTCTAAATTCTAATTCGATTTGTTCTTGTGCCATCAAAGCAATATGTTCGAAAATATTTTTCTCTAACGCAGCTAAAACCATCGGGTTATTTCTAGCCATATTTGTTCCCATAAATGCCATGTGTGTATCTATATGGGCTCTATGATCTTGGCCCGGGAATGCTTGAAAAGGTTTACCTGACATTGCCATAATATTTTCTGTAGCAGGATCTGTTGGTACAGGTGGTTGTGGTGGAGGTAAAATTAAATTTACATTCTTAACACCAATCGCATGATACATACTTTTGTATGCTTCGTATAAATTATGCATACCAGGATTAGATTGTGCTAATTGTAATTCTGTTTGTGCAATAGATATTCTCTGAGCTTGTGAAAATATATTAGGATCAGCTACAGGAACGATATCAACTTTGTCGTCAAAGTCTTGCACTTTAATATTTCTTTGAGCACCTACAACATCATAAGGATATTCAGGTGGTAGATAAGTTTTAAAACAATCTGCTAATAATTTAAATTCGTGTTTTAATCCAACATATAATCTTTTGTGGATCGCAGACATTACACGTGAACCTCTTTCAAGTAATGCAACTGTTGTACCAACGGCAGCTCCTTGATTACCATCGCCAACACTCATATCGGATATAGAAGCAAACCTTTGACCTGCATTCACTACAATACCCATTAGTTGTAATAATGTTGCTGATGGTTCTTTAAAAGGTAAAGTCATAAATGCATCTTTGATGTTTCCACCTGGTGCATCTACATCTCGGAACTCGCCTGGCTGAATGGATTGTGCTTGATCAGAAATACGAATTCCACGTTGTTTAAATCCTGCGGGCAAATTAGAGAGAGTACCCGCATCCAATAATTGACGTAGCGCTTGAGTCGCTGTTCTAGACAAACCGCCAATCATGTGAATCAAACCAAAGCCGTAGAAACCAAGTCCTGGGAGAAATTTAAAATGGACAAAGTATGATATCTTTTTCTTTAAGGGATCATCGGCTTTATAGTTTCGTTTGATTGCTAAAACTTTTCTTGAAGATGTATCAACAGTTACAAGGTAAGGTAATTTAATTCCTGTTGTATCTCCTGTATCATCTCGATCTTCAAATCCTTCTAAATCTAAATTAACATGACATTCAATTAATTGAAATATACTTTCGTCTCTTCCTGTTTTCTTAACGCCTTCTAATTCTCTTTCTTTTTTAGTAACAGGGTCATCTTCTAAATAACCAGGATTAATTTCTATATCTCTATAAAATCCTGCTAGCTGTTGTTTTCTTAAATCGTTCTCTGAAACTTTTACTGTGTGGATAACAGCTTCTGCTTCCTCTAATGATGTTGCAGTGTACGGCACGATTAAATCATCGGCAGGTACAAATTTAGAAACGGCTCTTTCTAAAAGATCATCATAGTAGACTTTCTTAAAGGAAGAGCCGGCAAGAGGGAGATAGAAAAGCATTTGGTCAAAGTCAGGTTCGTATTCCTGCATGACATCCATTAATTGATAATTCATAAAATTTTTAACACGTTCTGCTTGATCGTGTTTCTGTGGAGTAATGGCTCCTAAAATCTGAGTTCTGACAGGTCCGTCAGCGGGTAATAATTCTTTATATGCTCCTGCTTGAAACTGTGTAACAGCTTCTGCTAGTACAGGATGCGTGGCACCTGAAGCTCCTTCGAATGGCTGTGAAGGATTGACATATTTAAATCCTAAAAGATCTAAACCTTTACTGTAAGAATCTTCCCAATCTTTTCTTGATTGTTTGTACTCTGTATAGTTTGAATGAAGTTCAGAACCTAATTGATCTAATACATCTTCAGGTAATAAATCTGCTAAGTTAGTGTAGTGGTCTTCTGTGCCTTCTTGGTTCACGGCCCCTGGTTCAAAATTAATATCTACCGAACCATCTTCTTGTTCAATAACTTCGGGTTCCCCGGGCAATGATTCTTCGATCGTCTCTTGTGCTTCTACGATTTCTTCTTCTGCGGGTAACTTAACTGTTTGCTCTACGTTGGGAAGAGCCTTGTCGATATTGTCTTCTGCCATTTAATTTCTCCAATCTCACTACTTTAACTTGTTTTAATGGAACATTCAACCCCTGTGGGTTTGGTCCTCTTAATGGTGGTATTGTTCTCGTTAATCGTTTAACCATAATAGACCTTTGGTTCTTTAGGTTTAATATCCTCTTTTTCATCTTCAGGGTGAAGTAAAAATCCACCTTGTCTGAATCTCATTATTGCTTGAGTCATCGAATCCACATAGTCATCATGATCTCCATTTGGAAATGCAGCACACTCTTCAATAACTTCCTGTGCATATTGTTTATGCATCGGAGCCCACACTCTACCACTTTCAAAGAAAGGTGCAACTGTATTCACACGAACGTGCTTATCATTTCCTCTTGATGGAGTGTAGTTGACTACAGGAATTCCCATTCGAGATAATTCGTGAGTAAGCGGTATCCCTGATGCCTTAGCCTCGATTAAAACCATCTGAGGTCGCCAAAAGAGAAATGATTCATGAGCCACGCGTCGTAGCTCAGGGAACTCGTACCGGTCTTTCTCAGCGTCTAATAATATTATATGCATCTGGTTTTCATCATCACGGAACATGCCCCAGGTGGTTATGGCACTATAGTCGGCCGTTTCTTTTTTTAAGAAAGCTGTATCATAAGATTGTATAATAAATTCTGTGTGAGGAGGATTATCGCTATCCCAATCTTGCCACCAATCTCTTTTTATAATTGCACCTTCCTCAGCTGTTGGAGATTGCATCCATTGTGCATTCCATTTTGCAATAGGTAGAGTTGCTTCAACTTTTTCTAATTCATTTAGATTCCAATACTCAGGCCACACAGGTAATCCCGATGGCATGATTGCAGGAAATTCTATAACTTCCCATTGATCACCTTTAACTTCTTTTTGATTTTGCATTAATCTACCTGTCAGATCTTTAGTAGACCAACGAGTCATTACAACTACAATTGCCCCACCGGGTTGTAAACGTTGTCTGGGTCCTGAAGTATACCACTCATAAGCTTTGTCAAAACCTTCTTTGCTCATTGCGTCTTGTTCCTTGTGTGGATCATCAATGATTAATAAATCTGCACCACGTCCTGTGATTGCACCGCCAACACCAGCAGCGAAGTATTCACCTCCACCTTCTGTTTCCCATCGGCCTGCTGCCTTTGAATCTTCTTGAAGTTTAGTTTTAAAAACTTCTTGATACTCAGAAGAGTCGATTACATTTTTAGCTTTACGACCAAACCTTACAGCAAGTTCTGCTGTGTGAGTTGTTTGAATAATTTTTAATTTTGGATTCCTACCAATCATCCAAGCAGGTAAGTAGTTAGATGCAAATTCTGATTTGGTATGTCTTGGAGGCATATTGACAATGAGTCTCTTAATTTCTCCTGTTGCCAATTTATTAAATTTTTCTGCAATAATTTTATGATGGTACCCTTCTACAAACTCAGGCCACATATGTTTTACAAATTCTAAAAAATCATCTTTGACTCGGGACTCCTTTTCTTTTTGATGAAGTTTTATTTTAGAAAGTAAATACTCCCTTTCATTATCCGGGTTCTCAAAATTTTTTATAATATTTTTTTT
>Ga0209535_1002505_pt1 | contig 11971 bp, 10 predicted proteins | sample LinPmetageLP28_FD_184041 | JGI IMG/M metagenome (GOLD analysis project Ga0209535, IMG submission 184041) | Marine viral communities from the Pacific Ocean - LP-28 (SPAdes) (version 2) | ecosystem: Environmental > Aquatic > Marine > Oceanic | place: Pacific Ocean | collected 2009-08-22
CATGACGGCTAAAGCAGTCAGAGGTGCGGGCGGAGGCGACCGTCGCGAAGGCGCAAGGAAAATGTATGAAGCAATGGATAAATTGGAGGCACAAGGATAATGGCAGTACAAGAAACAATAAGTAGCACGAGTTTTCCCTCATATATAAGTGAAAGACAACAACAGTTGTTGAATAATTTATTTGGAACAACAAGTGATCCAAGCGGCGGGGCTATTGATTCTAGTGTCATACCTCCAGCGCAACAGGTTGCATCATTCACACCGACACAACAACAAGCATTTCAACGAGCACAGTTAGGTTTAGGATCTTTTGAACCTTACTTAGCACAAACAGCAGGAGCTGCTCAATTAGGTTTAGGAACCGCGACTCAAGGAGCACAAGCATTACAAGGAATGGACTTTTCACCAGAAGGTGTAAAACCGTTCATGGATCAATATCAACAAGATGTAACTGGGGAAGCTTTAAAAGAAATTGATAGACAAGCAGCTATGGCATCAAATCAATTAGCTGGTAAGGCTGTACAAGCAGGCGCTTTTGGTGGAAGTAGATTTGGTTTACAACAATCAGAACTAGCACGTAATGCACAAGACCTTAGATCAAGACGTGTCTTTGAAGATATGTCTAGAAACTATCAAATGGCTTCAGGTCAACAACGTGCACTAAATCAACAACGTATGCAACAAGCTCAACAGTTTGGTAATTTAGGAAATATACAAACAGGTATTGGTAAAACATTTGGTCAAGTAGGACAAGCTATACAAGCTGGTAGAGATCAAAATGTAAATCAATTACTTGGTATAGGTGGTCTACAACAACAACTACAACAAACAGGACTTGATGTAGGACGACAAAACATTGTTGAAGAACAACAAGAACCATTTAAGAAAATATCTTTTGGTTCACAAATACTACAAGGACTTGGTGGACTTGGTGGATCAACACAACAAACAGTGGCACCAATGCCAGTGGGTAACCCTTACCTACAAGCGGCAGGAGCTATTACAGGACTAGGAACGGGACTAGGCGCATTGATAGGAAATTAAGATGAGCGTATTAAATCGTAAAATGTTTGGAAAAGGATACGCTATGGGTGGACCTATTAATTCATCTAAAGGTGTTGGTATTACATCTGGTTTAGATACGCCAAAACGTGGTTATGTTGATGGACCGGGAAGTTATTCCGGTAAAATTGAAGAAGACTATCAAACTTATTTTGATTTATTAAGTGGTGCTCAAGGAGAACGTCCAGAGTTTGATCGACGAGCAGCAAACACTCCTGCACTCTTAGCTTTATCATCTGCATTAATGTCTGGAAAATCATTACAAGGTGGCGTGGGTGGTGCATTAGATATAGCAGGTCAAGCTTTAGGTACAGCAACACCATTTTTTGCAGAAGCGATTGCCGCGAGAAAAGCATATGATGCCGCGGACCCCGAAGCAGATTTACGAACAAAAGCTTTAGAGATGGCAATAGAAAACCAACCGGATGCAGATGCAGAAAAATTTACTGGTAAAGAATCATTTAAAGCTAAGATAAAAGTTCCTTCTATTGAAGAAGGGGGAGACCCTACTATTATTACAAGAGACATAACTCGTTTTGTAAGTAATTATGGAAATGTGCAATATAAAGATCAATTTAATAATGTCATAACTGATTTTACTCCAATAGAATCAAAAGATACTTTTGAAGGGCCAGATGGATATCAATATAGTTTAAATGAAGATGGTGTATCGGCAACGAAAATAGAAGGACAAGGAGCAAAAGTTTCTGATGAAAATATTCAAATGTTTCAAGGTAAAGATGGATATCAATATATGGTTCGTGTTGATCCAGATGATGCAAGTAAGGTAACTGCTGTATTATTACCGGGTCAAGGAGACGTAGAAAATGATCCTACATTATTTAAAGGTCCAGACGGATTTACTTATATGTTAAATGCTAGTAATCAAGCAGAAATAATACCGGGTCAAAATGCGGCAGATAAACCAATAAAAACTTTTAAGGGTGCTGATGGTCGTACATACATGCTTGATGAAGATAGTAAACAAGCAGTGCTAATACCGGGTCAACCAGAAGCAGATGAACCATTGGAAATGTTTGAAGGTCCAAATGGTATTCAATATCAAGTTGTTGATGGCGAGGCTTCTAAGATACCGGGTCAAGATGATGAAACAAAAGAACCTACACAACCTAAAACAGGGTTATGGTTTAATGAAAAATTTAAAAGTGATAATAATCCAAGAGGGCTTGTTCCAGCAACTTTTGAATATGATGAAGCAAAAGATAGATTCAGATGGTTTTACGAAGCACCAGATGGATCAATTAAACCTATTCCAGCAGAAGGGAGTATGCAAATTAGTGTTACTTCAGATACAGGAAGTTTTGAATCCACTGTAAATAGTGTTAAAACAAACTTACTTAATACTGAAATTAGTACGAGACAAGCAATAGCTTCTATTAATAACGCTATACAATTTGTAGTAGATAATCCGGGTGCAAATACTGTTATGGGTGAAGTAGCTGCATTTTCAAATGACATAAAAGCAGAGCTTAATCAAGTGTTACGTGTTCTTGGAAAAGGAAAATTAGAAAGTACAGATGTACTTAATCTTAATACTTATGATAATAAAATAACTTTAGCTGATGGAACAACTTACGATGGTTGGCAATCACTTGGTATTAGAACAAATGAAATGAAATCTAAACTTTTAGATTTAGCTTATGTTGTTGCCGCTGCTAGAGGGCAAACAGGAAGAGCTTTATCTGATAAAGATGTAGCAAGATTTTTAAAAATACTTGGGACTGACAGAGCTGATTACAGAAGTGTCGTTGCCACTCTTACCGGTGTAAAAGAAAGATTAGCAGAAGAATATGCCATATCTCATAATGTATTTTCAGAACAGTATGATGGAATTAATTCTGTTCCAAACGATTACTTATTAAAACCAATTGGTGAATATAGAGATGATCAGAATCAACTAATTGATCCATTTGATTTTAATGCTATTGCAGAAGAAGTAGATTCGGAAATGAAAAATTAATATGGTAACAGAAACAGATGTAAAAGCAAAAGAAAAAAGTTTTCTTGAACAAACTTTTGATGTAGCGCCTTCAATTATAAAACAAACTTCTCCAACAATTCAAGGAGTCAAAGCAACTGCTAATGTTATTAATAAAGTTTTTAAGAGAGCTGATGTCGATCCGGGAACAATAGATCCTAAATTTGAACCAAGAGTAGATGCATCAGAAAGAGCGGAAGAATTAGGGCTGCGTGATCCAACTGAAATTTTAATGGAAGCAGAAAAATTGATACAGGAAAAAGGAATTACTGTAGATCAAGATTTAATAAAAGAAAAGAAAAAAGAATTTTATCGTTCTATTGCAAGAGAAGAACCAGAAATATGGGAGTTCATGAAAAATAACAATGGAAACATGACTCAAGAACAATGGGAAAGTTTGCCTATTGAAATGATACAACAAGCAAGAATTATAGCTCAATTAACAGCTCCTAAACAAGAACAAGGTTTTGATTATACAAGTGGTGTTGGAACTACAACTAATGATGATGGTATTAAATTTGCAAGACATAAGTTATCGTCACTTGATACAAATACAGAAAAAGAAGATTACTTAAATGCAACTGTTGGTTACGATGGATGGACCACGGACAAATTTGGAAGGTATGCATTAACTGCTGAAGGATTAGAAACAATGGGATTAGATCCTTTAAAGCCTAATGAAAAAGGTCGTATAATTGATGAGTATCAAGGTGGAACATATTATGATTGGTCAGATGCAATGCCTCATATAATTCAAACATTACCGGGAATGGCAGCGAGTATGTATCTTGCTCCTTACGGAACTATCATTGCTATGTTGGGAACGGGTGTAGTAGGATCAACAGGTTACTTAGGTGACGAGTTAATTGAGTATTCACAAGGATGGTCAAATCAAAGTCCTGAAGCCATTGCAAAAATGGCAGCAGAATACGCTGCTTTTTATGGGTCAGGTGAAGGAGTTATAAGAGCATTAAGACCTATTGGTCGTATGATTAGTGATCCTCAAGCTGGATGGTTTCCTATTAGACAAAGTGCTCCTTATACAAGAGCAGGTGTATTAAAAGCTTATCCAACTTTAGAAAAAGATGTACGAGCTATGTATGGCACTATGGATGATGGAACACCTCTTCCAGAAGTTGAAATACAAAAATTAGTTAATAAAGCAATAAAAACTCTTCGTTTTAAAACTCCTATAACTGGAGATAAAGACATTCCGGGAGCCTCTGATGTGTTTAACCCAAGCACAAGAGTTGCTTCTCTAATGAATGATGAAAGACGTCAAATTGTAAAAAATATTTTAGAAGGGAATGGAACATATTCTGGTGTTCCCGGTATTACCGTGGCAACAGATAGAGCAATTATTGGTAGAATTCAAGGTATGCTTGATACTGTGTTTAAACAACCCCGCGACGCTGGTAATAGAAAATATCTTAATCATTCAATGTTATTATTACAAGGAAAAGCAGCAGGGTTATCTGATGATCAATTAAAAAATTATGTATCAAAATTTGGTACGGACCAAGAATTATCCGCTCTTAGTGATCTTAGTGAACAGATTATGAAACGCGTAACTGATTCTTCCCAAAGTTATGATGATACAATGAAAATGATTTTAATAAACATTGAAAAACAAACAGATGAAGCAATTAGTTTTATTCGTTCTCAAACAGGACTTATGGCTCAAGATTCAGTAGAAGGTTTAGCAAATAATTTAAGAATAGCACAAGTAGCTGTTGATGATGCTGTTGATGGATTTGCTGGAGCGTTGGACAGTTCCACACGAGGACTCAATATATTTAATACACAAGGAATAAAAAAATCAATTGAATTTATAAAAAGTTCTTTACCTAAAACTGATCCTACTAAAGTTACAACTAAAAAACCTGCGGGTCCTCCGGGAGCAACAGTTAATATAACAGAAGAAGTAGCGGGTGAATTTAATACAAAGTTACCTTACATGAAACAACTGGTAGAATTAGTTGAAGGTATAGAAGCAATGCCTAATATGATTGATGCAAAACAAATGGTTTTAATAGAAAAAATGTTTAGAGGGATGAAAGCAGAAGGTGCTAAAGAAAGTGGTTATATTACAGATAGAGCAATTGATAATATTTTAAAAGCAATTGATAAATCATTTATTAATTCAAAAGGAGTTTTAGAAAACCATGTAGGTAAACTTTCAGTAGGAGAAAAAGTTACATTTAAAGAAGCTTTTACCATTATAAAAAATATGAATAAAACAAGAACTAATACTAAAGAAATGTTTAGTGATGTGTTTGTTTCTAAAATGATCCAAGATGCTAAAAGTGGAGCGCAAGGATTTATTGAACCCGGAGATGTTGTTAATTACTTTGTTAAAGAAGGAAGAGGAAAAGCATTTTTACGATTGCTTAATGCATTACCAAAAAATGAAAGAGAAGTGTTTAAGGCTTCTATTGCAAGACAAACATTTGATGACGCTTTAAATTCTTCTAAAAATAATATTACAGATAGTTTTGAAGGAGTCGGGTTTTTAAATGCATGGGGTAAAATTGATGATACAATTAAAAAAACATTATTTGGAGCTAGTTCAAAAAAAATAGATATTTTATCAAAAGAAATTGCTATGAAGAATGGTAAGTTTAGTTCCGCAGAAATTTCAGCATTATTAAACGCAGAAGAGTCTTCTTTAACTAAATTATTAAATCAAAAATTAACTGCGATAAATGAAGCAGATGCAAAATTTGGTAAAACGTGGATAAAAAAATTATTAGGTGATGATGTAGAACGTGAACAAGTAATTGATTATATATTTAGACCAAAAAGTTCTGGTAGAATAAATGAAGCGAAAGATTTTTTAGGAGAAAGTGGTTGGAATCAATTTAGAGAAGTAGCGATGCTTAAAATACTACAAGGTGTTGGAAGTGATGCAACGCAACCGGGTCTTGGAGCAGTTTTTAATGGACCTGCTTTTCGAAAAACATTAGATTTATACGGAAAAGAAACTCTTTATGCTACTTTTGGAAAAGAATTAACACAAGAATTATTTAAATTTGCTGATGAAGTTACAGTGCTTACTAGTACAAGTCAATCTGGTGGATTAGTTGCAGCTAACATGGCGTTGTTACCTGTAAGAAAACCTGTGGGTGCAGCAAAAACTTTATTACCTCTTAAATTTGTTGCCAATTTAATGAACAAACCCGGTTTTCTTAAATATTTAACATTCGGTATACAAAACCCGAACACAAGAAAAGGAGCAGAAGCATTTGCTAGGATTAATGCTTTAGCAAGTGCGCAAGGAGTTCAAGAAAAAGTAATAGGATCAGAGGGTCAACAAAATGAAGTAATGCCTATGCGTAGTGCTCCTATTACAGACACTATAAAAGAAATACCTTCTAATATAATAGATTCAGTTACACCATTAGAAGTTCCTGTATCAAGTATGAATACGCCTAACGTAAATTCTGCTTCAAGATTAGCGAGTGCATTTACTCCGCCCACGAACCCCGGACCAGTAAACCCAAGCACCATGGCAAAAGGATCACAACTATTTAGTGGACCTAATGAAATAACATTTGCCGCAGAGGGCGGTATCATGAACGCACGTAAACCAATACAGAGGGTAGCATAATGCCACACGGAGGATATCACGGTGTAGTTAAAATGGGTGGTGTTACTGTTCAACAAGGCAGTCAATCAGATGGGCAAGGTGGACAACAAGGTGGTGGTGTATATAATCCCGGTGGTTATGCTAGCGATTTTGATACAGGAAAACCCGGTGATGCATCTAATATTATTGAAGATAAACTAAGTCCTACCAATGAAGAAGATGCACAAATAATAAATGATTTAAATGCACAAAAGGAAACGCCGGTAGTAGAAAAAAAAGAAATTACAGGTCTTCCATCTGGAGGAATTTTACAAGCTCTTTATAGTGGTGGCGCTGGTTCTATTGAAGGTTATGATCCAGAAAATACACAATATAATTTAGAAGGCCAACACCCGCTTAGTCAACAATTTGTAAGACTAGCAGATAAATATTACGGCGGAGATCAAGAAGCATTTGCTCAATCATCACAAGGTCAAGTACTCCTTAATTATTTACAAGATGTGCCTTATACAAAAGGTGGTCTGTTAGGCTTACCTACTCAAGAACTTACAGATAAAATGAATCAAATTGGAGACCTTGAGGGTTTGTTTACAGATACAGATGAAAACATTGTTGATGCAATTAAAAAAAATCAATTTGCTCAATTTAGAAATCAACCAGACTTAAATAGATTTGGTCCTCTTACAAGTGAAGATTATAAAAAGTTTAATGAATTTTTATTTGCTACAAGACCAGATTTATATGCCCAAGCAAGACCTTTTCAGAGTGGTAAATTACCAGCTACTATAATTCAATTATTAGCAAATCCTACTTCAACTTTTGCAAAAGGAATTGCAAATTCATTGTTAAACTTAGGAGGTAAAGACCCTTTAAAAGAAAAAGAACCATTTAAAGGTATGGCAACAGATCCTGCAACTAATCAATTTATTGGTGAACTTATAGACACTGGAGAATATATTTTAAACCCTAATTTATCCTCTTTAATACAACCATTAGACCAAGGTGGTATAAACGACGTAGCACAAGCTGTTATCAATCAAAATCAAATGCCCGAAATACAAGAAGATGCTTTACCAAAAGGTGGTATAAACACTTTTGATCCAAATTCATTTGCATTTACATAGGAGATATTATGGCTGATTGGGAAAAGGAAATAGCAGAACTTAAAACAGATGTTAAATACATCAGAGAAGACGTGGGTATTATGCAAAAACAAATACGCGATCTTAGTAAACACACGAACATGGGTCTTGGAGGTATAAGAGTTTTATTAATTGTAGGTGCTATTGTAGGTGGTATATGGACAATGATGAAAATCATGGGCGGTATTAAATAATGAGAATGTTATTTTTTGTACTAACTTTTATTTTAGTGGTAAGCGCAATAACTAGCGCAAAAGGTGCAGATACTAATACTGTATCTAGTACAGTAGTAACGGACAAATCAGTACCAACTGCTAGTGCTCCATCAGTTGTAGTTAACAATTCTGACATCTGTAAGACAGCTACAAGTGGCGCTGTGCAAACACAAATACTAGGTATAGCAACAGGTATTACCATTAGAGATGAAAACTGTGAAAGAATAAAACTGTCACGGTCATTATATTCTATGGGTATGAAAGTTGCCGCGGTGTCAACATTATGTGCTGATCCTCGTGTTTTTGATAGCATGTGGATGGCAGGGACTTATTGTCCTTACATGGGTGCTATAGGAGAAGACGCAAAGAAAAATTGGGAAGCAAACGCGGACCTCGTGCCAGCAGGTAGTAAAGTATTTAGTAAAATAGAGTTAACAAAAAAAGAAGTGAAGGAAATAAATAATAATGAATTTGCGAAATTTGCTATGGCTGCTATGGCTTTGTATATCGGTTTCCCTATCCTCTTCTAGTAAAGCGGTAGACTGTTCAACAGATACAGTTGGACTATGTACTCCTACCATCGAAGAAATAATAGACGAAACATCAACAGAAACCACGCAACACGGAGCTGATGGTTATACAGTAACTACAGAAACAATTACAACGACCACGACCACAACTGTTACTAATACAGATAGTGGTGATATTCTTGACGGTGATAATAACTATGTTAGCTCTGGTAAAGAAGGAGATATGGATTCGGACTGGGGAGGCCAAGGGTCTGCTAGTATGCCGTCTGGCAATAGTTGCTACGGTTTAGGAACAGATAAGTGTGCTTCCATAACAGGTAGTGGTAATACCACATCAAACATGGGTGTTGAAGGTATGGGTACAACATTTATACAAACAGTTAATATATCTGATTTAGATATTAACTACGGTGGTAAAACTAATTATACAATCAAAGTAGATAAACAAGATGCGCAAGATCGTATCTATATGCACATTACCGGTAAGAATGGTAATACATCAATCTTTAGTGGCACAGACATACTATCAGAGTCTGGTGTAGCAAGTGGCTATCAAGCATACGAAGGTGGATTTGATTTTGCTGGCAGTATTACAACGCTTGTAATCGAAGTTGGTGGCCGTGATATAAACTTGGCTATCGGACCGCTCTTTGACGATGTGACCGTGAACATATTATACAATACAATTAATACAATCATACAACAATCTATTACCAGTGTAGAGATGTGGGTAGCACAAGGTGGTAGCACAGAAACAGAAACAATAACAATCGTTGAGAATATATTTGAGCATAACGATATGATAGAGACACCAGAAGGTGACATGTATTTTGAACCAGAGTTTAATGAACCAGATATGGAAATGTCTTATGATATGGTTGAGATGGAAATGAACATGGAGATGGATTTCGAAATGGATTTCGAAATGGAAATGCCAAATATGGACATAGACATGCCAGAGATAGAGATGGCAAGTGTTGAGATGGAGATGGAGATGGAAATGGACTTTGATATAGATTTACCAGAGCCGGACATGGAGATGCCAGAGATAGAGATGGATATGGATACGGAAATGCCGGAAACTGATATGGATATGTCAGAGCCAGAAATGGAACCAGAGATGGAGGTAGAACCAGAACCGACCACGGAACCCGAACCAGAAATGGAGAAACCAGTAAATGAACCAGAAACCGAAGCTGAGCCAGAACCTGCTGATGAACCTGCTGATGAACCTAAAGAAGATGTGGCAGAGGAGCCGGAGCCGGAAGAGAGCGCACCGGAGGATGATGCAGATGAAGATCAACCAGAAGATATGGAAGAACCAGAGGATAAGAGTGAAGCCGAAGAGAAACCCGTAAAGAAACCAGTATCTAAAAAGGAAAAAGCAGCAAAGAAAATAGTAGAAAAAATGGGAGATAAAGGTAGATATGATTCACAAAATCAATTAAAAACACTTATTGTTATGCAGGTTTTAGGTAATACCAAGACCTTTTTTGATACACAGCAACAACTAAACGACAGAGCAGGCTTCTTTACAGATGAGAGTTTGCCCGATACAGTTATATCTGATAATAATATAGCAGGTTATTTCTTGTTTGCAGGAAGTGATGGGCTAATGAATGAAATGGTGATGCAACAATGGCAGAAGTAGAAGTAGGCGGAATAAAGTTTCGCGGTGGTAAAATATTTGTAATCTTAACAGCGCTGACTACAGCAGGTGGTGCTTTATGGGGAGGCTTTGAGTTTTACAAAGACTACCTTGATATGAAAGAACAAGTACAAAAGTACGTTGCACCAGACTTATCAGAGTTTGATAAAAATATCGTGCTCACAAAACAAGAAATGATGAGTAAGACAGATTTATTGCAAACAGAAATAGAGATGCTTATGAGTGAAATGGAAATGATGATGTCTGAAATAAGATTGGTGTCTGATGTTGCAAACGAACTTAAAAATGATTTGAGACAAGATGTAAGACGTGTTGAGAAGATTGTTAATGATGTAGAACAACAAGTAAAAGAAGACTCTAGAGATAATGCTAAAGATCTGAAAATTACCATTGATACTATTGAAGATGACATGAAAAAATTAGAAGATAGACTCAAGCAAGCACAAAAAGAACTAGAAGAAAAGATGGATAAAAGAATTAAACTAGCATTAGAAAATCCTTTGGGAGCGATGTAGTGGCTGAACTTGAAAGACCAACAATTCAATTAGCCGATGCCAGTGGGCCACAACCTTTATCTGATGAAAGCAACTACAAATTTTTACAACAAATTTTTGATGCTAAAGAAAAAGATCCTTTAGCTAAAGCAGGTTACGATGTTGATAGTGTCTTTCAAATATTAGAAGGAAAAAAAGGGTATAGAACATATGGATCGTATAGTTCTGATCTTGCTAAACAATCAGACACTAACCTTAATAAAGTAGAAAGAAATTATTTATATAAATCAGATTACGAAGATTTAGATAGATTAAATCCTAAAATGTCAGAAGCTAATAAAGGTGTAATTATGATGGAACCTTTTAATACAGAACAAGGTGTTTTAACTTTAATTCATGAGCTTAGACATAAAGCTATTGATGATAATCCGGCTCTTCAAAAAATTGTAGATGATTCTGGTTTTTCAGAAGAATATATAGTTAGATCTATGGATTCAAAATATTTTGATGATGAAAGAACAAAAAAATTTATGGAAAGCGCATATGATTTCAAACTTACTGACTATGGACAGAAAAAATTAAATAAAACTATTAATGAACTGGAAGAAGCTAGTGTACCAAAAAAGGAAGAAAAGGAAGAACCTTCTTTCTTTAGTAAAATGAAAGAAAAGTTAGGATTTAATAAAGGCGGAATAGCTGATATTAATTATGTAACGAGAAGATTATAAATGAAGATATCAGATAACACAGCGATTAGTATGCCTATGAGAAACCTTATTGGGTTGATTGTAGCTATAGGTGTAGGTATATTTGCCTACAGTGATGTGACTCAAAGGCTAACACAATTGGAAACTGCAAGACAGTTAATGGAAGCAGACTTGTTAAAAAGAGCCGAACAAACACCTGTAAATCAAGAATTGTATATGCTTATAGAATTTCTTGCTGAACAGTTTGAGGTTATGGAAAAAGAAGTACAGTCTATAGAATCAAATAATATAAACATAGACTTTTTACAAACCCAAGTTGAAAAAATGCAAGATGATGTAGAACAATTAAAAGATAAGGTAAGACAAAATGGCAATTATTGAAACAGTATTCGCAATGATGATGATCGTAAACGGGTCAATGGACGGGTTTATGAAGACAGATGGTTTATCTCATTGCCTTAAAGTTAAGAGAGAAAGTGAGCGTAATTTATCGGATAGTAGATCAAATGTTATTCGCTATGAGTGTGGTCAAGTAGTAGCAGAGTTAGAACCAGACTCAAAAGG
>Ga0209535_1002506_pt1 | contig 11969 bp, 30 predicted proteins | sample LinPmetageLP28_FD_184041 | JGI IMG/M metagenome (GOLD analysis project Ga0209535, IMG submission 184041) | Marine viral communities from the Pacific Ocean - LP-28 (SPAdes) (version 2) | ecosystem: Environmental > Aquatic > Marine > Oceanic | place: Pacific Ocean | collected 2009-08-22
CCTATTGCGTCATTATTATAACGACCACCCTTGCCTAGTGCTTTATTACACATATCAACGTGCTTTGTTTTATGTGGGTTGTTATCGTTGCCAGATTGTTGAGCGATAATATCTGGGTTGCAACCTTTCTCTTTTAGTTCTTCTCTAAAATATGCGTGTGCAAAGTGTTCAGTATCTTCTTGACCACTATACTCGTTGCCATTTAGATTGCCGAATAAACCAAAATCAAAATGCGATTTAGTTTCTTTTGTGTCTCCGTCGTCATCTACATCTTCTTGATGTGCAAAGTAAAAGCATTTATCTTTTGCTACTACATCACATGGGTCGCCATATTTCTTTTTAAATGTACGCAACGTGGCTACATCTTCTTTTGGATATGACCTTTCAACAACTTGCTTTGCTAAATCAAATGTAGTTTTTTGTGTTACATCAAAATTTTCTCTTGCTTGTAGAAATGCTTGTTGCTCTTGCGTTTCTTCTTTTTCAAATACATCTTTAATTCTATTATAGAATTTGTTTCTGTATTCGGTGTTCATTCTTATTTTTGCTGACATATAACCTTTCTTTGTTTGTTTATAATTATCCTATATTATCCCTTGACAAATAGATTGTCAATGATTATATTGAGTTAGGTATTACAGGATACGGCAGTTCAATGTTATCCAAATATTAAAAGGCCTGTCCTGTAGTCCTTTCGGGTTTAACTGGTGTTAATAGCACCAGCTTGAGCCCAGAATACAGAGATAAGACTGAGGGTATAAACCTCTATAAGTGTGGTTGCGACTTAGGATAATGGACCTGTCCTCAAACCGGTGGTAAACTACAGTCCCGGACCCATCCTGGCTTCTGTATTCTGGGGTCAAGTCAGCAAGCTTCAAGCCCCAAGCTTCAGGCAGCAAGCAGCTTGACAAGATCTGTAGTATCCTATAAGATCCTACGTAACAGAAAGATATAAAATGGACAACAAAACATTATTAAGAATTGCCAAAGCATTAGAAGAGCTTATTGCGCTGGTGAAGGAAGACATAAAACCTAGGAGAAAGAAACCTGTTCAATCATGGCCAACTGGACTAGGAAAAGCAGAAAATGCCAAAAAGAAAAATTAAACACAACGACCTGCTGCCGTGGTTCACGATGGACCATGGCCAGCTGCCGGATGCATATCTCAAGAGCACGCAGAAATTTTTTGATTCTATATGCTGGCCCCGCTACTATGGTGGAGGACCAGATTTAAATGGCAAAATTTTTAGATTAAAAAAGCCGCAAGCGGCAAGCGTCAAGCAATTGCCACAATTGAATGTTAAGAAAAAATAGAAAGGTTATACATGAAAACAAGTGAAGCTCTAAAATTAGTCGGAGGTCTGAGCAAGCCTTCTAAGATGCCTGGATGGGCCTATGGTTTACCTGCCAAAGAATGCAAGACAGGCTCGAAGCTCGTCAAGGTAGCTGGCAGCACATGCGAAGGCTGTTACGCCCTGAAGGGTTGTTATGTTTTTAAAGTTGTACAAGAAGCACAGTACAGGAGACTGGCCAGCGTCAAGCATGAGCTCTGGACCGGGGCAATGGCTCTTCTGATCAATAGTAAAAAATCAAAAGTATTCCGCTGGCATGATTCAGGAGATGTGCAAGACGAAGCTCACCTCATGAAAATTTTTGCCGTGTGCAAGCTAACACCAGAGACCCGTCACTGGCTGCCGACCCGTGAAGCGTGGATCAAGCACTTCCTGCCGCTATGCCCTGACAATCTTGTTATAAGATTCAGCGCGCCGATGGTGGACCAGGACGCCCCGAGCTCATGGCCTAATACATCAACGGTGGTGACAGCTGGCGCAACATGCCCGGCACCGACTCAAGACAATGAATGTAAGGATTGCCGCGCATGTTGGGATCCTGAAGTTAAGAACGTTGCATATGGCCAACACTAAATTCGATTTAGAAATACAAGCAGTTCACAATGAATGGTGCCGTGAAAATGGTTACCCGGTGAGATGGTACAAGCCTCAAGCTGGAAGGCCCAAGCTTCAAGCGCCAAGCTTCAAGCTTTCGAACCAACCTCAACGAGCTTCAAGCAGCAAGCGGCAAGCCCTTCGCAGCGAGCATCAAGCTTCAAGCCGCAAGCGGCAAGCTCGCGTACTTGTTTTCCCTCATAAAGTTTCCAGTCTCTAGTAGCGAGAGACTTTACTAAGATAAATGTGTTCTTAGGATGTTGCACGTGGAATGCAATTTGGTGTGGTGAGAACCGTATTTTATTACTGCGTGTTACTTTCAGCTCAACTGTAAAAAACTGTTGGTGCTTATTATAACCAAGACAGTCAGGAAGCCCAGGAACTGCCAAATTTTCGATACGATTCCAACATATTGTTGGCGTATTTTTCTTCAAATCTAGCCACAATTTTCTCTCAGGTTTCAAAGTAACCTACACTTTCTTAATTACCTGTCCAAGCTTCCATCTTTCCTTCTCTATTGTGATAGCTAGTCGGTGTGTTTCACGTACACCTAACAATTTATTTTCTAATAATTGTATACCTGATACATCATAAAATTCACCGTTTGGTAAAACTACTTGCACTCTTGCCTCCTGTGAGACAGGTGCTTTCATCATTTTATCTACAACTTGTTTTAATAACTTTCCTTGCATAGTATGTTGGGACGACATCCAGTCTCCCATCCGTCATCCCTATAACTTGTACGTCATGTTACTTTAACTGTCAATGTAATTTAGATTGATAACCATACGAAAGTCCTTGTCTGTGCACGTAGAGCCACAATGTTTTAATTTAGAATCAAAGCTAACATATTTATTTGATTCACTTTTAATCTTCTCACCTTTTTCAAAGTTAGTATAACCATTACTGTCGTCAAGGTAGTATATACCTGTTGTTATTTTATTGTTTGACATATCACTAAAGTCAGTGTGCATTCTAGAATCAACTATCTTACTTGTTTTTGTAAGCAATTTTGCCTTAATTCTAATTATTGAAAAGGGTTTAATTTTATTCAATAATGGATTCATCCAATCAAAAAAATTAGAGTTAACATTGTTCTTTTCGTAGAATATGTGAACAAATTGAAAATCTCCTTCTTTTAAAGAATTTTGATTTTTACCAGATAAGAACCAGGGAAATAGATTGCTCATGAATAACCCTCTCAAACCTATGAAGTCCTTCTCTTCTAAAAAATTCTTTCTAATATCTATCACACTTGTTTTTTACTCTAAATTACGTTAATAGTCAATATATGAGTGAAACAGAAATACAGATGTTATTTCCAACACCGCTTTACAGGAACAGACTAGGGTTGGAATCAAACCATAAACTGAGAAACATTATGCACAACTACGATACGCAGAATAATAAAGGTAACAAAAGCTCTAAGAATCATTATGTATTAGACAACAAAGATTTAAAAGGTGTCAAAAAACTATTGGAATTTTACCTACAAGACTATTTTGATAATATTATACAAACAAAGAACAAAGTAAAACCATACATAACACAGTCCTGGTTTAACTACACAAACAAAGAAGAGAATCATCACATGCATTCACATCAGAACTCACACTTATCAGGAGTATTGTATGTGGAAGCAAATGAAACAGATTGTATCACCTTCCACAAAAAGACAGACGACTTATTCAAATTTGAATCAAAAGATTACAACCCTTTTAATTGTATAACCAACACTGTGCCTGTTAAGACCGGTGATGTATTGATATTTCCATCAACGATGGTGCACTCTGTACCAACAAGATTAAAAGGAAAAGAACCCAGAGTTAGTATTGCTTTCAACTCTTGGATAAAAGGAGCTTTAGGAGAGAACCAAAACATGACGGAGTTAAAAATATAATGGGATTGCCAAAGAAACTTACAGAAATGCAAATTAAGTTTGCTCAAATGCTTGTAACCAACGAAGGTAGAAAGACACCAACAGAGTGTGCTATCGAAGCTGGATACAATAAGGACAGAGCAACTATAACCGCATCTGAACTACAATCACCAAGAACATATCCATTGGTTGTAAAATACATCGGTGAGATTAGAGATGAGTACAACAAGAAGTATGAAGTAGATTACGGTAAGCACATAGCAGAGTTAGGTAAAATTAGACAAGCGGCATTACAAAAAGGTGCTTGGTCAGCAGCTGTAAATGCAGAAGTTGCGAGAGGTAAAGCAGCTGGATTGTATATAGAACAAAAAATTATTCGAACGGGTAAACTTGAAGATCTAACGTCTGAAGAACTAGAGAATCGAATGAAGATGATAATTGATGAGTATTCTCCAATACTTGAGGGTGTTGATGAAAAAGAATTAAAAGAACGAGTGCTATCAAAACCAGGATCTCAAAAAGACTCATAGTTTTATTTTTTCCATCTTGCTAATTATGGATCTAGGGAAACAATTACGATCAGAAAATACAGCAGCTTCACTGTCATAACTGGCAAATGTCCAAACATGTTTCTTATCTTTATCAAAGATGTATGCTTGTGAAATCATAATAGCAGGTTTTAACTTCTTCATTTCATCTACGTCTGCATGACCTGCGTCACCGCACGGATCGTGCCATATAATTTTATAGAAGTAATACTTACGTTTTTCTATGACTGCGTGTTTATATTTGCTCTTTTTCCTTCTCATACCCCGTTTTAACACATTCTACATATATAGATATAAATTTCTTATTTATGGAGTCGTCTCATCGATTTGAAAAATAAAAATGTAGAAATGTAGAGAAACATACTATTAGTCAATAATACCAATGGTTTCCGCTTCTACATTTTGTTCTACATTTTCTACATTTTTGGATGATATCCTCAAAAAACCCTTATTTGACGTAGACTTCTTTCTACATTTTTCAGCCAGTTTTATGGCGTCAACAGCCTTTTTTACCTGATTTAGCCAGTCCCTCGCCGCTCGATCCCTGTCTCCCTCTGCTAATTTGTAGAAACGAGCAGCCAGAAGATCAGCTTTTCTACATTCTCTACGTACGCTCACGACCTACCCATTTTATAGACATTCTCGGTATGGGTTTATTAAAAGCGTTAGCCAGATGCTCATCACTAGCCGTCATGTGCATCAATTTACCGTGTTTAAACTTAATCTTTTTATTAGAAGGTTTATGGTAGAACTCACCACCTATGTCTTTAGGAAGTGTCTCATCACAAAGCATTAGTATAAAAGCTTGTTCGTTATCCTTCCCATCAATGTGAGTCGTGCCATTCATACCCATGAATTGTAGGTTTGCGCTTATCTCTTGTAGTAACAAGTCTAAGCCAAGAGCATTCTTTATATAATCAAAAGCATTTACAAGATCATTAGTTAATTTTGTATTACTAGAAGAAGTTAGAATATGGTTTTCGTTTCTTCGTAAGAAAAAGTTTATACCTAGTAACCTGTGCGTACCGTCATTACCGTACGGCCAGGTATTTCTATTCGCTACATTATTTGCGTACCAAGCTTCTTTGTTCAATAAGGTATCGCAGACCTCAGACAGCCATAGTCTATCAAATACATTTTCGTGAGTCTGTATCATTTCTCAGTTTTCAAATCAAAGTTAGCAGCTACAGATATCCTTTCACATTTGCTTGTGAAGGGAGCAACAAAATGAAATAGAAAGTTAGGGAAAATAAAAAGGTCACCCTCTTCAGGGAACATATGTATATTACCAATGCAGAACTCTTCTTGTAACATATACATAAACTCTAATGAACCTGGCCCACCAGATCGTATATCTCTTTTTCTCCACATTTCATTTTCTTTCTTTAATTCGTCAGGTATTTTTACAAACAATACACTAGATATATTACAATTATCATGGGTGTGAGGAGGATTAAATTCTCCTGGCTTCATATAGTTTACCCAAGCATTTGTACAAGTCCACGTACCTTTCTTTTTTAAACCTGTTCTTTGTTGATATCCGTGTAAGTATAAATTTAAATATGGAGCAATAGCATCTCTGTATTTAACAAAATCCACAGCATGTTCATGTTTAATTACGCCAGCTAATTTTTTGTTGTAGTTAGAACTTTTTTTACTAATTAGTTTTTTTATTTTAAGTAAGTCAGGTTTCTTTATCTTTGTTTTAATTAACAAAGGACCAAAATGAAACCATCTGTAATTTAATATATTATTCATTTCTTCAACATTTTATAATAGTTACTTAATCTTTCCAACCATTTCCATTTATATTGCCTAAATCTTGCCCCATTTAAGACAAACTGTTGATAAAATAAATCGGGTGTACACATCATGATCACACATTGTTCTATCTTTGTATCATAAATACAATCATGAGCTGTGGCGTAGGCAACACTTTGGTAGTAGTAATCTTCTATCCACTCTTCACGTTTAGGTTTATTAGATTGTTTAAAGTCAACTATACTCTCGCGCCCTTGGTACACACCAACTAAATCTGTCTGTCCTGCGTACAGCCCTGGATAAGATAAAACTACCTCTGAGCCCCAGACTTCATCTAATTGAGGAAAACCCTTCTCTATGACCACCTTTGCCATCCGATGCGCTTCCTGGCCCACGTCTGTTAGATCTAGGACGTTGTTTCCTAGGATGTGTCTTTCTAAAATACTATGCATTGCAGAACCTCTTTTAGCTGCCTCATTTTTGACACGATCTGCCTCATTCTTGCCTTTCTTTTTAATCCAATTAGCTAAAGACTCTCGCTTCTCGTCACTCTGTGTTTGACCCAAAATGGTCGTTACAGACGGTAGCTTCTCGCTTCCCACTTCATAGGTTCTCTTACCATCTACACTAGATCGTATAGATTTTGGGTATATAAATCTTTTATTCCACTTCACCTTTAAAAAACTTTCTACAATGTTCTGAGTATTCTTTATCAGTATGTTCTTCGTATCTAACTATTTCCATCTCGTCAGCGGGGACATCGCGTCCGATACTCTCCCCACTAACGCCGAGCGTCGTCGCTACCCTTTCAGGTCGTTGCTTAGGTCCAGAGGAACGCAATTCTGCAGGACTTGTACCCCTAGCTCGGTCATCATTCTTAAATTTTATTTTATGTTTAATACTCATTTCTTCCTTTTATGTCTGCCCATGTACCAATCGCCTGGTTCATAATTCCATTTCTTACCGTGGTGTCCACGGACGTCAGCGTACCACATTCTTATTCTTACGATTAGTTTTTTAATACTCATAATGACTTATAATTTTTCCTAATATTTCCTTTTTAGTTATAGCATATGGATACAAAAATTTAGCTACAAAATTTGCATCTCTGTGTGAGCATCTCCATCGGTACTGATCCTTATAATGAGGTTTACCACTTGGAGACTTATTTTTTCTATTTAAATGCACGGTGCCTACTTTTACTTTATTATGAAGGTGTCGCACAGTTTTTTCATCAGTCATAGAAAGCTCTAAAGATATTATCATACAATTATATCGTTTACCTTTGCGTTTAGTTTCCATTCTTCTTTTAAACTGAGCACATCCCTCACCATCAAATAGTCCAGCTAAATAGATTGCGTCTTCTCTAAGCATATTTTGTTCTTTCCTTGTTCTAATACTTTAAAACCAAATAGTTTTAATACATCACTAATTAATTGCATATTGTATTTAGGATAATCATCAAATATAAATCTAGAGTTACTCGTCGCTCGACTCGCAAACCAAATGGCCTCGGACATAACATCTTTAGTCATGTGTGGTCCATCAAAATGTACAAAGGCAAATCTTTTATCTCCATTCGTATCCATAAATTCATGGTCTTTCATATTAGCTAAATGAAACTTATCTTTGTAATTAACCATATCTACTAATAATCTATCTCTCATTTCGTCAGTATAATCACAAACATAATCACCGCCTTCGTCATAGTGTTGGTATTTTAAACTACCATATGGATCGATACCTATATGCATGTAATTGTTTTTTACATTGTCCATGATTAGTTTAGATCCTAACCCTTCACGTACACCAATCTCACAAGAGTAATGACCATTACAGTCAAAATCTTTAGACCATTTAATTAACAAATCGTATTCTATACTATCTCCCTGTATCATCGTCCCTCACCCTTCCGTTTGCTGTTCTTTTTCTATCAGGCCATTTACATTGTATTACAGTTTTACCTGTGTCAGCCCAGATAACTATGTCATGACCATATGGTTTATCATATATCCAATACTTTCTAAACGTTGGTATGTCTATTATGGCGTCGCCTCTACGCATATCTATTTCCATTACATCTCCCCTTTATTTCTAAATTGATTAATTGCATCGTGTTCTAACTTTTTTATTTTAGTTCTTAAGTCTAATATTTCATCTTGTTGCTTTTGATTTGCTTTGTGCAACACTTCATTTCTAAACTTCAGAGTTTCAATAACTTCTTCTAGATCATTAGGTCCTCTATCATTACTCACTGGCCTTACTCCTTTCTTATTATATTTAGGATGATAACTAGGATCATCTTGCATTTGAGCAATCATCGCTGCCCACTCTTCACAGTCTTTATGTGTCATACCCATTTAGTTCTTCTACCTTTCTTCCTAATATACATCTGTATCCAATATTGATATAAAGGAACAGAAAGTCTCATAGCTATATCTCTTTGTGCTGGTGATAAGATATTTTTACCTCTCCCTGCTTTTCTAAAATCACTCAATGATTTTTCTATAAGTTCCCAATATTTGTCAGAGTCAACTCTTACTTTTAGATCCTCTACAATATATTTATGCATTTCAAAAGCTAAGTATGTTTTAGCTTTGTTTTTACCAAACCAAGGATTCTTTCTTGCCCAGGCATTTGTTCTAACCTTTACATTTTGTTTGTATGTACATAGAACCAAATTAGCTACTCCAATATAACCTTTAAATCTACCCTTGCTTAGCACAGGAAAGTATTTGTATTTCTTATGTGAAGTCCTTTTCACCGGCGTAAACAGACCATTCTTTTTAGGTTTTTTACTTAACGTATCTGTTCTCACCCATCTATGTAGATATCTATATTTACCACGTAGTATCTCTGGTAAGTCCAGTGTCAATGTTTTATTTGTTCTTCTCATTTCGATACTCCAAACGTTGCTCTCATCATTGCTGTTTTAGGATCCCATTCAAAATCCCCTATCTGTATTTTACTGCAACTTGTCAGAGTCAACACCACTATAATCATAGTTAAAGTCTTCATCTTCTACCTCTCCCGCAGAGTCACACTCTGCGCATTGTATTGTTATTTTTTCTTTCTCATGTTGGTCTTTCCAGATCCTTCTGTATCCGTTGCCCATGCATGCATCGCATATTCTACGAACCATTGGGCAACCATTTATTTACTTTATCTTTTGCTTTTCTAAATATATACTTTGGGTCATAACCCGCAAAGACACATACTATGACAAAGTCTTTGTTTCCTAAATCAACCCACTCAAGAGCCGATCTCATTTCTCCGTAAGTTAAAGGCAGAGCTTGATATTTTTTAGCACAAGCTTCGTATACTCCTTGTGATAAAACAGCTTTCCAAAGTCTTTCTTCTGGTGTCTTGTGCGCTTCTTGAAAGACGCTACTGTTTGCTAAATCTGCCATTTAACTTTCTCGCTTTCTCGTTTACTAATGTTTTTACAACTTGACTACGACTAAGTTTTACATCTGGTGCAATCTTAGTTTGTAGTTTTGTTATAGTCGCATATGTGTCATGATCGACAGTTATATTTTTGTACTTGCTAAAGTCAGTCATTATATTGTAACCTTTCTATTATTTGTTATCTATAATAATATAGGACATTAACTCAAAATATGCAAGAGGTCAATGATTAATTTTTTATTAGTGCTAAAGGTTTGTTCTGCTCTTGACGGAACCTGTATACCTGAAAAGATGATAAGTACCCATACAAATTGGTTTGACTGTGCAAGACAAGGCACGGTTGAAACGCTGGTGTTGTTAGATTCTATGGGTAGAGAGCTAGTAAACAATAATAAACTATATGTGGTTTTTTCTTGTAAAGTCTCAAGTGGAGCTTAAACACCACCTTTGCCATCGCATATATAGCCAATAACTCGTTTTTTATCATACATATAGTAGAAATGATTAGATCTAAAAGTCTTTTTCTTTTTCTCATGTGCAACTACATTGGAGTTATACCAAGTATGACAATCTGATTGAATTTCAAACGTATCTAACTTGATGTCTCCACCAAAAGTTAAGTACATTAATGTGATCATTATGGGTTTCATAATTTAGAATGATTCTAAACTACCGGCCTTGGCCTTTATATTTTTTAGGTCTTGTAGCTCGTGGTCCATACTTCTTTCTTATTCTTCCTGGTCTTTTTCTTGGTGTACGTTTGTGATAGTTTGATACACCATATAAAGGTTTCTTTTTAGCCATGTTCTTCTTCTGGTAAAATACTTGCTTTAAATTTTGATTGTTTATCTGCTAAGACGTATTTAATTACACCATTTACTTTTTGCTCTAAATCATAACCACAGTTTACACATCTGTAAATATTTTCATCGAAAGATACAAGAAGAGTATCTGTTCTACACTCTGGACAGTTGCCGGTTACTATTTGAGAAGTGAGTTGTCCTATTCTAGCCATGGTTTGTAATTAACTTTACCATCTTCTCGGAAAGCACGCAACGACTGGTTTCTATTTGAACCGTTAGAATAACTACAATGTATCCATCCAGATGTTGGTTCATTATCACGGTAAAATTCTAAGATTAGCTGGTCATATTCTAACTCTGATTTGATCCAAAGAGCTAGCGCTCTGTTATCTACACCAGGTATTTCAAAGTCTGCTGCAGCTGCACCCTCGTCTGCCACATGTTGGCTGTTTATACTGCTACCAATTTCTGTGCAAAGCTGAGCACAACGAAATCCCGATGATATAATTAATGGTTTATCAAAATGAGATCTAACTGGTTGTAAAATATTTATAGCTAAATTTTTTAAGTTTTCAATTTGAGCAGGATTAGGGTTGTTATTAATTCCCTTTCTTTCACTAATTTGTGATTTAGTTAACTCGTCAAGAGTTATATTTGCTGTAAGTTTCATTATTCTAATATTAATGCTTTTATAGACTTAGATCCATCTATATTCAACTCTAATTCTGCCTTAGATTTAATGCATTTATACGATACATTTGCACTAATTGGTGGTCTGCTAGCTTCACGTTTATGCTTCATACATATTGACATAGATGCTTTCCCTGTGTTTGGATCAATTTGTATTCTGTGCTCCTTGATATCAGGGCCTACAAACATCAAAAGGGCTACAATATGCTCTATCATTTTACAACCACTCCTTTGTTTGGTCCGTATTTAATTCTATATTTGTGCGTACCTGTGCCATTGATCTCAACTTCTTTCTTGAGATGTTTAACATAGCTCATTTGTTTAGCTTGTTTTTCCATGTCAGTTATGTACTGCAATACTTTTCTAGTGTTTCGATCCATTAGCTCTTACCTTATCTTTTAAATCTTCAATGTCTTTTAAAGCTTTTTCCATTTGTTTTTGTAAAAATTGTATATTGACTTTGTTGTGCATCATGTTTTCTATTCTAATTTCTATCTTCTCTACCGACTTATAAAGATCTTCCAACAAAAATAGTTGTTCCTGGTCAACTGGAACCTGTTCACTTTTTTTAAGTAAATCATTTTCAAACAACTCACGTGATGTTTCTAACGATACTAATCTTGAAGTTAATTCTGTGTATGCGAACACGCCCATTGCGACAAGAATTATGAGACTAGCAACCGTCTTCATAGGCATCTGCACGGAAGCTGATTCTGATATGTTTAAAGGTTTATTACTCATTGTGGCATAGCCTGTTCCATTATTATAACATCAGGATTATCTTTTAAGTATTGTATTTTTAAATTATCCCAATGACTTCCGTCTGGTCTCTTATCTTGTACTACTCCTGCCACACCTAATTTATTACACATATTAAATAACTCTGCAAATTCTAAAGGTGGAGGACTAATATTAGGTATTCTTTTGCATTCTT
>Ga0209535_1002507_pt1 | contig 11967 bp, 19 predicted proteins | sample LinPmetageLP28_FD_184041 | JGI IMG/M metagenome (GOLD analysis project Ga0209535, IMG submission 184041) | Marine viral communities from the Pacific Ocean - LP-28 (SPAdes) (version 2) | ecosystem: Environmental > Aquatic > Marine > Oceanic | place: Pacific Ocean | collected 2009-08-22
ACGCTTGGCTTTTTTTGTTGCTGGTCAAAAAAAATCCCGAAATTTTTAAATCGGGACAGTTTTGAACATGATTTCTTATTATAGTACAATTGATTATTAAAATCAATCCCGATCTCGATTGTCCCGAATAAGCCCGATTGTCCCGGTAATCCCGATTGTTTCAATCCCGATCCCGATCAAAACTCTCAGCCCTCATATAAGCCCGAATAAGCCCGATTAAGTCATTTTGCTACCTAGGATGCATTAATTACTCTAAAGCCCGATCAGAAGGCTCTGTAGACTGGCTGACGAGCTTATCTACGGTGTCGCACTGCGGATCACCATCTACTCCATCATTGTCGCTATACTTTGCTATCTGGTTGGGATTATCTGGGATTGGTGTTATATCTTTCATTCTTTCTTGGGCAATATTCATAAAATCCCCTAATTTATCTAATATTTGTTCTCTTGTCATGCTATCGACGTTTTCGTGTTTAACGTGTGTTTTATTCACAAGTAGCCCTGTTGCTTTTAATCTTAGTTCTTCTGCTCGTATTGCATCTCCATATTTTCCGCTATTGAGTGCGAGGTCTCTAATATTTTGTAGATCTCTGACTGACTTTGCGACTGTGACTCCGAACTTGCTTTCAAGCTCCAATCTCATTTCTTCTAATCGTTCTTGTATAATTGGTCTTTGTAATATTCTGGTGGCATCAACTGTTGGGTTTGCGTATCCGACTGCTCTAGCTGATGCTGTCTGTGTCATATCTTTGTGGACATAGTTATCTAGGAACTTTTGTTGCTGCGGTGTTATTTTTTTTCTGCTGAGTGTATTGCTCTTGCTAATTGGTTCTCCAAATTTTGGCATATTAAAAATAATCTCCCATTTATTTTTGTTATGTTATCCTAATATATTATTTCTTTGCAAGTGTTTCTACTGCTAAGTTTTCGCATTGCATATGGGGTGGTGGTGGTACACCCCACATACCCCCTTTAGGGGGAGGCTTCGTACCACCATACCAGTACGTTTAAAAACAATGACTTACAGCATTTTCTTTTACTGCTATTTGCTATTTTACCACTCATACCACTAACTCATAAAAACCCAATAAAATAAGGGGAATTTTACTGGTATTATTTTCTACTGGTATTTTACCACCATACCAGTTACCAGTAGATTGGTTATTTTTACTCATGTTATTCATTCTGTTTTATCAAACGCATTTAATTTAATTGCAAGACCTATTTTCATAGCAATTTGAGGAACGATGGCATTACCAAGACCCCTCAAACGGTTCGTTCTGTTTTTAATTTTAGACGCAACTCTCGGTATATCTTCTGGTTCTTTTTCAAATCCAGCGTGTGGTTTTGGAGTATCACAATCAAGGTCTGTCCAGCCTTTAGGATAGCCCATCAGCCATTCAACCCAATCAGGATTGAGCTGACCTGACTGCTCCTGATCTCGAACTGCTTGATTGATGGTGTACTGTGCCGGATGACCGCTTGGCCGTGTCTTTGCCCAAGTCGGCTGTGTTCCCCTTGCTCCCATGTTCGCATCTGGTGTCGGCCACATTTTTTGTTTTTCCTCAAATAGTATTGCGTCTGATAGTTTTGCTCCATAAGTCATATGAGGTTTATTTTTCTTGCGTAATATGTAACTTCCTGAATTTGTTTTTTCCACTCGACTTGATTGTTCTCCTCCCTCAACACAACCAACTGTAGGTGTGGGCCACATCGTCGGGTCTATTTTCCTCTTGAACTCTTGATTGTTCGCTTTTGCTCTTGCTTCGTCGTATGCTTGTTGCATCAACGGATCAATCTGTTCTCTTAAATTTCCTGGGCGGCTTCTGTTTTTTCTGCCTCCATTTGTCGCCTGTCGCATCATTGCTTTGTATGATCGGCTTGGTAAACTGTCCATCGTCGTTGGAGTTGCCCACCAACCGCTTTTACTCATGCTTGGTGACATTTGGTTCGCTGTTGTTGTTGGAGTGTGCAACAATCCAGAGTCGATCTCGTTTGTGAGGGGCATTGACTGCGCTAGCTGGAACAATAAACGTCCTTGTTGAGTAGCCTTCACTTTCCAGGTCAGATAACACTTGGTCGAGTCCCAGCGTAACGTGACCATAAACATTTTCAAAAACGCAAAAAGAGGGTCGTTTGGTTTTAACAATGGTAAAAATGTACGGCCAGATATGGCGGTCATCTTCTGTGCCTCTGCGCTTCCCGGCATTACTAAAAGGCTGGCATGGGTATCCTGCTGTGAGGATATCGCAGTCTGGAACAAGTCTCCCTGGGTCATTAGCTAACTCCTTTACATCTTCTGCTATTGGAACATTTGGCCAATGTTTTTTAAGTATTTTTCTTGACCAAGGTTCAACATCACAAAACAGAACAGGTTTGCTTAACTCTGCCCATTCAAATCCGAGTGCGAACCCACCTATTCCACTACATAGATCAACGTGTTTTTTCAATACCAATTTTTTCTGTCCGTTGTAGTTGTAAAGCCGTTTGTGTAGGCTGCAATTTCTTCTGCTGACATATCTTTTAAAGGTATCATGTCTCCTTTATACGAACCTTCTGGCCAATAGTGCGGATTGTAAGGTCTACTGTAGTAAGCGTCTGCTGATCCTCTATCTTTTGGTGAGCCGTGATATTCTTCATAATCCATAACGTTTCCTTTATTTTATTGAGTGTATGTTTTTTCTACAATTAAATGTACAAGATAAATTTATTTCTTCTTCGATTAGTCTAAAGAGTTCTTTGAGATACTTTTCTTTTTTATTATAATTTTTTTTATCTGAGCATCTTTTATATTCAATAACTGAGTCTTGAACTCTTTTATATTGTAGTGGAATAATACCTCTAATCATTTGTAATTCTGTCATGCTCTATATCCTCATTATTTTCAAAGTAAGCATCTTTAATTATTGACGCTATGATAATGCCTGTGTTATTTGATTTTATTTTTATGGCTTCGTGAATTAACCAATTTATTGTTTTTGTATCTAAATATTGGTATACATTTCCTTTTTTAAGTCCAACTTTTGTAAATAAAGCTCTATATTTTTTATTATATTTTAACTGCTCTTGATTGTTCATTTGACTCTATTGTGCTCCTTGTCTTTTAATTTCAAAGACACCACCAACTACATCTCCATCAACGTTAAGCATCTCTGTTTCTCCATTAGAAATAACTTCGTTTAAATTGAAATCATAACGCTTAGAAAACTTCTTAAGCTGAGTTCGACCTTTAATCAAAGTCCTTCCCTCCCCGTCCTGGAACCACATTGTATAAAGTTTACTTATAGCCATTTAACTATCTCCCTTTTCATCTTCATCTTCATCTTCTTTAAGAATAAATGGTTTTATATATTTCGTTTTTTTATCGTCATTTTGAGTAAAATTTAACTTACGAATAAGTGTCCACTGAAGTTCTGATAAATTTCTAAGATCAGATAAATGTAAATCAAATGTTTCACTTGTTTCTTCAAGCATTCTATCAAGTGAATGAATATGCCTTAGTAGTTCTATTCGATCTTCTTTTGATAATGTGATATTATTTTTAGTCATTTCTATACTCCCTGTTTTTAAATTAGATTAACAGGAGTATGGCAACTTCTGCTTAATTTGTCAACAGGTAATAATTGCCTATTTCTTCAGGTCGAGCTAAAGGTTTGAAATAAAAAGACTTTTCTGTATAAAAAATGTGTTTTCCAATTTTATTTAATTCAGTAAAATTATTTGACCAATATGGAATCACATCTTCTGTGTGATAATGTGTAGCGTTATTTCCAACAACTGAAATATATTCACCTTCTTCTATCATAAGTTTTGCTAACGCTTTTGATCTTTTAAATGAATATTTTTCTGTTGGTTGATCTGATATTCCATCGCACCACCAACTAAATTGACATCCATTTTGATTTTCTTGAGTTACGACTTCACAGATTGTATTTGGATAATTTGAAGATTTAACTCTATTTAAAGTTACTTCTGCTACTGCAAGTTGTCCTTGTATAGGTTCTGATCGAGCTTCAAAAAATATATTTAAAGCTAAACACATAAGTGCTGTTTCTATCATTGTAACATTCCCCTTTTATTATTAGTTTCTATCTATTGCTGGTACATATGTGGCTGTTTCTAAAGGTCCTCCAGTAATACCTAACCATTTTGATGAACCCATACCAGTTCTAGCATATGACCCTATTCTGCCTTTATTTTTTAATTTTTGACAATAGCCTTTAAGAGCGTCTTTCCCTAAAGATCTTAATTCTTCTGGAGCATCAAAATCATGCTTTCTATCCTCTAATTTATCTTGTGCTGAATTTTGAGTAAGCGCTCTACCTTCTTGTTCACATCTCAAAATCCAACGATACAAAAGTTCTCTATTTAATTCGGCACCTTTTAAATCTGAAGAAACAAATTGTTCGGAACGATCAACAAGTAAACCAGTATTTTGATCTCTAACAAATCTTATAATATTCCTATTAGCAGGGCCATTTGATTTAACAACTGCTCCATCAAAAAATCCATTACGAGTATAATTTATACCTAATGACTTTGCTCTTTTTTCTCCTTCTGTAGATGTTACATTCCATACTGCATACGCAAACCGAACTCCATCAACTAATGCTGATGTGCCTCGAATAAGATTTCTTGCTTCTTCTGGTGTTCGAGGAGGATCATTATCTTTAATTTTAGCCATATGGTGACATAAGAGAACCGTAGCGCCTGTTTCTGTTGCTATCTTAGCCATAAGACCCATTAAAGCAGCACCGGCTGCTGGATCAGAATTAACATCTGCATGAACAAAAGATGCTAAAGGATCAAATACGATTAGTTTTAAATTTTTTATCTGAAGTATTTGTTCATAGTATTTTTCAAACTCTTCACCCGAATGATAGCTTTTATCCATACCCTGTTGCATAATTGGAAAAACACCACCAAAGTTTGGCAATGGAATAATTCTCATTTTGTGTTCATAGTTAAATCTATTACCATCTGGATCTAATCTTGAAATACGTCTATGCACTTCAGCTTCATCATCTTCAGCAGTAAAGATAATTGTATTTCCAAATTCTGTTATTTGATCTCCAAATGCAAATTGAAATAAACGACCAGAAGAGATCTTCATAGCCAGATCCATTGTCATCATTCCTTTACCCGAATCACCTGCAGCAGAAAACAAAGCTGGAACTCCTAATGGCATAATATTATTAACAATAAATTTTTGTTCAGGTGGTTTTTCGTTAAATCTTGAAACCAATAAACTGTCATCAAGAAGATTAATTGTTCGTTGTGATTTATGTCTAGCGTCATTTAAAAAGCTATTGACGTTAAAGTTTTCTGTTATAGCATCTGCAGCATCCCAACGCTCTGGTTTTCCAAGAGGTGGAGTTAACATTGTTACAGATTTAGATCCTGCGTGGAGTGCAAGTTGTTGTACTAACTCTGCAACTTTTTTTCCTGCCTTATCGTTATCAGGCCAGATAATAACTTCTTTTCCTTGCAGCGGAGAGAAATCATAACTTGGTGCAGAGTTTTTTGATAGCATTCCAGCACCACCCATATGACACGTTGCTGTAAATCCTAATTGATTAAGAGCATCAGCACATTTTTCACCTTCTACCCATATAACTCTATCAGAAGATAATATGTTTGGTATGTTATAAAGCGGTCTTGTTTCTGGCATTTTAGGATAAGGAGTTCCAGTTACAAATTGCCTAAATTCTTTCTTTGCTTTACCACTGGCATCTATAACAACGTCACCGTTATCATCACGAACATTATAACGTCTAACCGTTGCAATGATTTCGCCATCATTATTTATATATTCATGCTCTCCATCGTGAGGCGTATTAATATCGTACTTCTGTTTTTTTGTTTGAGAAGTATTAAATGGATTTGTTGGTGTATACTGATAGCCTATATCTTGAACATTTCTTTTATTATCATCAAGATAACTATCAAATTGTTTTTTGATTTCAGGTAGAGTCATTCCTTTACCCTCCATCATTACTTTGACGATACCCCCAATACCTTCACCACCGTTAAAATCTGTGCCTTTTAAAAAGAATGGTCCTGGAGTAATATCAATTTTTAATGAGTTTCCTTCTTCTCCTGCCAGAGATCCGATTACAAACTGATTCCCTTTTATTTTTCCATTTGGATATGCTTCTTTTAAAATATCAATCTGCACAGATGCAGGAACTTTTCTGCTAATTTCTTCTACTAAATCTATTGCAGAAATACTAGATTTAGTCTTGTCAAACGGTACTACACGCATTATATTGATCCTTGTAACCTTAAGTTCTTTAAGAGAGAGTTTTCTTCATGCTCTCTCTTTTTTTAATCGTTCCAACAAGTTTTGTTAAATTCACACCATTTACAAGTAAAATATTCTTTATTATGTGCTATTCTTGGCAACATATCAGATGCTTTTGTAGCGATTAATATATTAACGCCCTTATCACTAATTCTTTGTGCTAACTCTTTATCAAATGGCACTAGTTCATAATAAATTTCGCAAGTATTTTTATTCATTACTGTAAACAAAGCTGGATTTTCGTGAAGATCCATATAGGCTTGATATACAGCTATTTGTGCTGCATATGTAGGATTTGCTTTTGTAACTCCTACACGAGTAAATTCTTTAAACTTTTTATCGTTTGCTGATTTACATTCCCATAGCATCGGATAATTTAATTCAACAGGGCCTCCACATATTACACCGTCTATATGTCCTTTTATTTGGTCATCAGCTATAGAGAACCCAAACTGTTCACCTTGTTTGTCAACAGTTCTTAAATCAAACCCTGATTGTTTAATCCACTCTGCTTTCATATCTTCTATTTCATGTCCGAATTGAAAAATACGCAATGTCTTAGCATTAAATTCTTTTTCTTTATCAGGATTTATACCCATAAAACGGTATTGTATTTTTCGTGAACATTCCTCTCCTAAACTTGAACCACCAAGATATTTTCTTTTTTGTTTTTTTTTGTTGTTATCAACAATTGATTTATCAATAACATCAGATATTTTTTTTATTTCTTCAGAAAGGTATTCCTGACGATGGAGGCCACTTGCCACCTGACCAGTTAGAGTAAGACTGTTCCAATCTATTAAGGTCTTTTCCATCTTTAATGTCTCCTGCCTCTTGTACTATAAATATTAAACCCTCAACTTGATCTGTTGTTAAATCTTTTAATTTTGTGTCCCATCCAATATGTTTACAAGCGTTTGCAAATTCCATAATTGGTTCTTCTTTCTTTATATCGTCCATAGTTATGTCTCCCACTTTAGTTACTTTAGCTCCTTCAAAAACTCTTAATACTTCTTCAACAATTTTATTCTTCATTTTCTCCACCCAAACTTGCGTATCCTGCAATATCAATCCATTGATCTAATGACTTTCCATTCATTAAACGAGATGCCTTGACCATCATCATACACAAATAGACTTGTGCTACACTTATTTCTTTTTCTAAAACAACTGACCATAAATCTGCTATGCGTTTATGATTAAGATAAGCATCTCCATATTCTTTTGCTCGATCACCATTTACTAATTCTTTTGCTTTATCTAAAATATCACTACGCTGCATATTTATATCCATTCTTTTTTACTACGTTATCAATAACGCTTTTATTCCAAAGATAATTTAACCAGCAAGCACCTTTGTATTTATTAAAAGAAAAATCAAAGCTACTTACTTCCATGCCTTGTAAACTTAAATGATCTCTCTGTTTTTGAGATAAAGGTTCATTCAACCATCTCTTTGTTTTCTTTGCAGCGTCTGTGCTTTCGATCTCTCTTAGAAAATCATCTGAAGCAGCAATCGCTTGTTCTTTTGTTCCAATTGCAACAGTTCTAACCTGACCGTTCTTTTTCTTTACAATCCCAATTGAGTTTTCACCAACTGTCGCTATAATTCCAAATCCATTAAAACCAGATGCCATCATCATTTTACCGCTGCCTGTCATATCAATCCAACGAAACGGAGAATGTTGTAATAATTCAAATTCAGTCATCATAAATTCTGATATTGTAGAGGTAACTTTATTAGAGCCAAATATAAAGCCACACAAAGGGCATTCTTTAGAGTTAAGTGGGACATCAGCGTGACATTCAGGACATGACTTCTCAGGTCCCTGACCTTCAGTTAGCTTATCTGACCCATCAAGATCCACACGATCATCAATAGAGCCATGTGTAAGGATTGAGCATCCGAAATCTAAAACAATACAATCTTTTTTAATAACACCAGGATAGATTTCTGGATCAACAGTACGAAGTCCACGACCAATCATTTGAACCATTGTAGACTTATAGCTACAGGGTCTATTGAGAATAATACAAGACACGGGTGGTGCATCAAATCCTTCTGTGAGAACTGCTACATTAACGACAACTTGAGTATCTCCATGCTCTAAATCTTCTAATATTTGCTTACGTTCTTCTCTTGGTGTCTCACCGGTGACCATGTTTGCTATGATATTATTATCTTTAAATTTTTCGAGAACATCTTGTGCATGACGCACTGTTGAACAAAACACAATTGTTTTTCTACCAGATGCTTTTTCTTTCCATTCTTTAATAATACGTTCATTAATGACAGTCGTGTTCATAATCTTTTCAACTTCAGACATATCAAAGTCATCGACTGTTTTTCTAACGTGATTTAAATCAATTTCAACTCCAACATCAATTACAAATGCTTTTGGCTTTACAAGAAAACCTTCACGAATAAGTGTGGCTACTTCAATCTGATGTGAGCAATTATTAAATACATTTCTTAAACCTTTTTTGTCACCCCGATTAGGTGTAGCTGTAAATCCAATAATTTCTGACTTTGGATTATCTGTTCGAACTTTATTAATAACTTTCTTATAACTCTCTGCTGCTGCATGGTGGCTTTCATCAATAACAAGCATATCAATTGGACGCATTGTTGATAGATTATTTTCTCTAGATAATGTTTGAACCATAGAAAAAACAACATCACCATTCCAGTTCTTTTGAGATCCATCTACAATTGACGTAGAAATATCTGGATTAATTTTATTAAATTTTATACTGTTTTGTGAAACAAGCTCATCTCTATGTTGTAGAACTAAAACACTTTTATTATTTTGGTATCTGTTTTTAATCAATGCAGATAACATAATTGTTTTACCTGCTCCAGTTGGAGCAACGACAATAGTATTAGAGTGTTTATCTAATGCTTTACCAGCATCTTCTATTGCAACTTCTTGATATGGCCTGAGCAACATTGTAACCTCATTTTTTTGGTGAGGGAGTTAAACGGCACACGCTCCCTCGGTCGTGGTCCAACAGGTGCAAAGGTGACCTTGCCGTTGGATTATTGCGCCCAAGTAGGTACGTTTGTACTTGCTTGAGCTTGTGGTGCAGCTTGTGGTGCGACTGTCGCTCCACCGCCCGAACTAGGAATAAAATCCTTGTTGACAGGTGTAAGTGCAACCATCATTTTGTTTTGATCTGCATAACCATTAGTGCCTTTTTTAATACCAACCTTCATACAAATTTCTTTTTCATTTAACTGACCAATACCAGAGAGTTGTCGTGACTTCTGAGCATTCTCTGACTGATCTGCTGGATCAAGCGAAAAGACACTATCAATAATAGCTTTAAGAGTACGTAAACCAATTTCTTTTGCCATAGGCATTCCGCTTTCACCTAACTTATCACCGTCGACAAAAATGTTATCCCACACTTTTCTACGATCATATGGACCTCCAACAATCGTGAACTCAATTTCAGCCCACTTTGCTTTAGAAGATGCAGAAGTTTTAAACCACTGGCCTTGACCAAACTCAGTCAATTCTGTAGTTCCACCTTTTAATTTTATCACAGCACGAACAACAGTCCCTGCTGGAATTAATTCAAAATCCCCACTATTGTTGTCTTCTGGCACATTATTTAAATCAAGCATTTTCTTTTACTCCTTCTTCATTTTGATTTTGAGTTTTTGGATCAATAAAATTAAGTGGTCGTTCAGATTGTGTAACCCCACCACTCATTTTTGCTAGAAGTTTACCTAAATGTGGCTCTTCTAAGATTTCAAGCCTACCACTACGATCTTTCGCAGGATAACCCCATTCATTAAGAGTCTGACACACGAAAGCCCGGTATGGACCTGTCGCCTCATCCCCTGTTAGCACAGCCATTGTAATAACTTCATCAACAATTCCTGGTAATTCACGAGCCGTTTTACTACCTTCAATCTGTAACTCATAAATCTTACGACTATAATCATCAGTGCGTTCATCTAAGATGCCAACAAAAATAACATTTTTTTCACGAATGTGTTGTAAGTGTGTTAACCATCCCATCATTTCTCGACCATGCATTCCGTAAGCTGCTCGTGTGTCAAGCTTTCCCGTTCTGTCAGACTTATTTTCTGATTGTTGTTGACAGTACTGAAAACACAATCTCCCAGCTACAGTAATACTATCAATAAATAAAGTCTGATATTTTGATAAACTATCACCAGGCTCCCCCATAGTTTGACAAACGTAATCATAATGCGCTTTAGAGTAAGGTTGATCGTCTGATAAAGATGGATTTGCACCACCAAGATAACAGGCAAAGTCTCTACATTCTGCCCAAGTTCGAGGTCTAATGACATCCAGAGGCCACCCTTCAATGGCTGCATCTCCGGCTTCCAAATCCATAAACAAAGTTGTGTCACTGTCCAAAGTTCGAGCAAGTGTGGTTTTACCCACTCCACTGCTACCTATGACCACAATTTTGTGACCACGCTTTTCTTTCATTCGTTCTTCTGCATTTATTATTGATAATGGCATTTTACTCACCTACAATTTCTATTTGAGTACTACTTATACTTGTAGTTCGAGCCTCATCAAAAAGTTTTTTTAAGTCAGGTGGGGCTGATTTATATGTACGTTCATCTATTAATAATTTCTTTTTGACATAAAAATCAGCCAAATCTGAACGCATGGAATCATTAATGTGTTTTAATTGAGCTTGATCCCAATCGACTTTTTTTCGAAGAACAACTTTAACTTTTTTGTTGTTATCTACAACATATGTCGTTCCAAAATCTTTCTTTTCTTGACTCAGTTGATTTTTTGCACGCTCCAAATACAACATTTCAATTTTATCGTTTAGTGATTTTAATATTTCTTTATCTTGTAAGATTCGAGTCCTGACAGAATCTCTTTGTATAAATATATCTATCTCAGTCATTCGACTGTACTCCTTTGCTTAATGAACTTTCAACAGAATTGGAATCTGTGTCAATTATTTGAGCATACTTTGCCTATCATGTCAAACATAAAAATAAATTTTATTTAAGTTCTTGTTTTCTTTGATAAATAAATATCAATATTGTAAATTGCTTTCATAAGTTTTTTCTTTAACTTAAACTCTGGTGTCTCAACACCTTTAGCATCTTCAACAACATCTTCTATAGAACCATTGGCGTGTTCTAATTTATATCGAAAATCAGCTATATACTTACAAATCTTATGTTTATTGACTGTTATATCGTAAGACACCTGTAGTTCTAACTCTGTCACAATACCACCACGCTCCATTGCTTTGAGTTGACCATAGCGTTCAGATTCCCATTTCGAATCAAAAGTGATTCCATCAACAACAGTTTTTTTCGCACCGTACTTATTTCTTGACTTGATCCACTTGGGATTATATGTTCTTTTTATAGCCATATATGAGAGAATAACAGAATGTCAGATACGAGTAAATTTAAAAGTGTAGGTATTGGACTGGAAACTTATGGCAAATTGGTTAGGATTTCCAAAGAAGAACATAGATCAATTGGTCAACAAGTATCAAAACTGGTGGATCAAGAATATACTAATAGATATGGTAAAGATGTTGTTGAAATTGGATCAAAAAACTCTGTTATATCAAGAGGTGTAGGATCTCTTAACGATTAAGTAAAGATGCACTACCCAAACCACCAAGTAAAGATGTTGCAA
>Ga0209535_1002508_pt1 | contig 11966 bp, 15 predicted proteins | sample LinPmetageLP28_FD_184041 | JGI IMG/M metagenome (GOLD analysis project Ga0209535, IMG submission 184041) | Marine viral communities from the Pacific Ocean - LP-28 (SPAdes) (version 2) | ecosystem: Environmental > Aquatic > Marine > Oceanic | place: Pacific Ocean | collected 2009-08-22
TCCGAGTCTGATGTTGAGAAGAGTCCTCACAAAAGTACAGCAGTTAACATCCTCGATCAGGTGTTCGGTAAAATTAAGAAAAATATAGAAGACGGATATAAGATGCTAACAACTGAAAAAGATCAGAGGGATTCTTATCGAAGACATCTCTTAAGTGCCGTTGACGACGCACTGAGAGCGGAAGAGGTAAATATAAACGCTGCATCTGAGGTCAGTACGGAAGAATCACCAGAAGAGTTAGCAGAAGTTGAAATCAATATTAAATCAAATTCGGACCCCCTCGATGTATCGGACGAAGAGAAAGTACTCCCAAATGCAGGTGACCAAGGAGGTGATACTGAAGAACCTGCAGAGGAAAAGTCAGAAGAAGAAGAGTTTGGCATCGAGGGGGAAGAACTTACCGGTAGAGACCGAGCATTTCCTGTTTTTAAGCAAATATTAGAACCTGTCATATCAGGGTATAAGTCATTACACAACCCAAACGATAGAGAGGTGTATCATGACTATCTTCTAACAAATATGAAAATGCTTATGGATCAATTTGAAGATCAACTAGTGGGTATAGTAGATGAACCAGAGTCGGATTCTTACAATCCAGAAGCAGCCGCCATCGCCGATGACGATCCACTTTCTTAATTTAAAATTAACTTTTTAAAACTATTGCAATTTAAAATGTGGTATGCTATTTTAGTTGAGGTGGTTGGGTTCGGAGGCAATGAAGAATAATAATTACAAATCAGTACTAAAAGATATTGATAAAAAATATAAAAATAAAAGCTTTCAATTTGTACTATCAAACTTATCTTTAGAAGACTTAATACACGCAAAATTAGAAATGAGTTCTAGGAATCTAAATGAAAAGTTCTTTGGATATCCGCTGTATAATAACATTCAGAACATAGTTAAGGAGTCATTAGTTAAATTTGCGTTAAGTTTTTGTGATTCAAAAGAGCGTGCATATAGTTTGCTAGGTTTAAATAAATCACAATTCTTAAAGTATACTAAGAGACACAACATAAATATAGAGGAATAAAAAGTATGCAAACAAAGAGAGTAATAACCAAACCTTGGGGTCATGAAGTTATATGGGCGGAGACTAAAGATTATGTTGGCAAGGTGCTAACGATTAAAGAAGGTCATAAATTATCCAGGCAATACCACAGAACCAAAGAAGAGACTATTTATGTTGTTTATGGTACCTTGCATATGGAAATAGGGCAGGGTGAAGATATTGAAAAAGTGCAATTATCTAGAGGATATAATTTTCACATTACCCCTGGTTTGGTTCATAGGTTTTGCGCTCCCTACGGAGATGTTGAACTAATGGAGGTAAGTACTCCCTATTTAGATGATGTTGTGAGACTGGAAGATGACTATAAAAGGGTGAAGTAATGGCAAGAAGACCAGGAAGCATAGATGTAGATCAAATCGATTGGAGAGAGGGAATATCAGACAATATCATTGTTACTGGTAGTTTTCACCTTCAAGGAAAGGTACTTTCGAAGGCAGAAGAGGACATAAACAAAAAGGCAATAAGTCTAGACGGATCCAATGATCACGTACTATCTTCAGATCAAGATGATTTTAGTTTTACAAACGGATCAAATGATCTACCATTCTCTTTGTCATTGTGGATCTATGTCGGAGATGTTTCTTCTGACGATGGTCCTTTTATATCAAAAGCAAACTTCTCTACTGGCGGTACCGAGTTTATCTTTAAGCACTCTAACGGTAAACTACAGTTTTTTATATATGATAATGATTCTTCTGCTTCTGGAGATCAGATAAGGACGCTAGCCGGATCCGCCACCTTATCGGACACAACCTGGCATCACGTAGTTGCAACTTACAGTGGTAACGGTTCTCAAACAGGTATGAAGGTATATACTGATGGATCTCAATCTACTGCAACGCAAAGTACTATAGGTAGTTATTCTAGACTTAGAAACACATCTACTCCTGTTGTAATCGGTGCCACGCAAGATTTAGCGAACGCAAACAGAGTGTTTGAAGATAGAATTGCAGATTGTGTAGTTTTCAACAAGGAATTAACATCAGCAGAAGTCACAGAAATATATAACTCTGGAAATGTTATGAATGTGAGAAACCATTCTGCTTTTGCAAATGTTGTCTCCTGGTGGAAAATGGGAGATGATCAGGATACAGATGGTTCAAATGGTATAAGAGATTATGTTTCAGGATACCACGCTACTTTGACTAACGGTGCTTCTATTATTGACGAGGCAGGACTGTCTAGTGATAAGGTAGACTCCTTGAGCACCAACACTTCTGGTAGTTTAGGTATAGGCATTGAGAGTCCCGATGAGGCACTACATGTGTACGGTGGCACCAAATTGGAGGGACCACTGACCCTAAAAGAGAAGGCGTATGATCCTGATAATCCGGAAGAAGGCAGTTCAGTTATATGGATGTCAAACGGTAATGGGTCTGGAGACGACGGCGACATTATGATTAAGATTACGGCCGGCGGATCTACAAAAACGGTAACACTAGTAGACTTCAGCGCTTCTTAATGTTGCAAAGTACTAATTAAAGTACTATGGCAAATCGTGGATTAAGCAGCATAGGGATAAAGAAACTCATCCCAGCACAAATAGATTTTACCAAGATCGTGTCTGGTTCTGCAGCAGGTCCAGGAAGTTTTGTTGCAATATCCTCTGATGGAAAGGCAGTACTGGTCAATGCAAAAAATCTAATTGATGACTCATTGATAAACCACGACCTATTAACGGGATTTGTTGCAAACGAACATATCGACCACACCAGCGTCTCTATTACCGCAGGTGATGGTCTAACTGGAGGCGGTACCATTGCAACAACCAGGACTGTCGCAGTTGGAGCAGGAACGGGTATTACCGTTAACGCAAGTGATGTTGCTTTTGACCCTGCTGACGGGACAACCACAACAACCAACTCCCACATTGATCACGTTTTGATCAACGACGGCGGCGTCTTTAAAAAAATAGCACCAGGAAGTATCAATATATCAGGATTGAACAACGATTCAGGATTCACAACAAATGTGGGAGATATAACTGGTGTTACAGCAGGTGACGGTTTATCAGGCGGCGGCAATACAGGTGCTGTGTCATTAGCAGTTTCAGTTGATGATGCTACAATAGAAATTGACTCTGATACAGTAAGAGCTAAAACGGCTGCGATTGCAAATGGTGGAACAGGATTGGCAACTGCTGATCAGATTCACACTTTTGTTACAACACAAACTGATGCTACGGATGCTGATACTGCGGGCAATGCCGCTACCGCTACCAAACTGGCAGCAGCGGTTAATATTGCTGGTGTTGCATTTGACGGATCACAGGCCATTTCATTAAATAACAACGCTATAACAAACGGTGCAGGTTATACAACAAACACGGGAGATATAACTGGTGTAGACTTAACTGGAGGCACTGGTATTGACATAGGTTCTGAAACAAATACAACTAGTGGAGACTATTCCGCTACTATTTCTGTTGATGTTTCAGACTTCATGGCGAATGGATCAAACAATAGAGTTGTAACAGCAACAGGTGCAGATGCTCAAAATGCTGAAGCAAATTTGACGTTTAATGGTTCACAGCTAGATATAGCAGGTTCTGTAAAAGCGACTAGTTATATATGGTCGCAGGTAACCTCTGATGCCACTTTTGGATCATTTTACGCAGATAATCTCAGCACCCATGCCGACGCCGCCGCCGCTATGTATTTTCGCTTAGATAACTCTACAAGCACTCAAAAAAATGCAGCAATAATAACAGTAGGAAAGGTTCAGGACTGGGACAGTAGTGCAAATACCGACGGTTACATATCTTTTACAACAAGGGTAAACGACGCATCTTCTGAATCCATGAGAATACAGAATAATAATGTAGGTATAGGTGAGACTGCGCCCACAAAGACCTTAACAGTTAGAACTGCAGACACCAACACAACAGTCGCATCTGGCAAGGGATTACCTGGCGCCGCAGCCGGCGCTGGAGTCCTTATTCATAATGAAAGTTCTACCGCCAACACTTATGCAAATCTAGACTTTAGGGCGGGATCGGCCGACGCTAGGATAGCGTTGCAATTCAAATCATTAAATAATGGCGATATGCACTTTGTAATGGATAATAGTGGCACCTCAACATCGCAGATGATCATTTCAAACGAAGGCGAGTTGTTTGCTCCAAACCTAGATGCAATCTCTGGCGACTATTACATGAGATATGAAACGGATGATGGGGAAATAGGATACACTACTTCAACACGAGTCACAAAAAAGAATATAGAATCTATATCTAGTTCCCGAGCGATAGAGATTGTAAACAGTTTAAATCCTGTTAATTTTGAATATAAGTCGGAGAAAATGCCTGGATTAAAGTTTGGATTTATAGCAGAGGAGGTCGCAGATGTTGAAACTAATTTGTCATCTTACCATGCAGATTACCAATACAACGAAGAAACTGGCAAGATTGAAAGAGACGAAGAGACGGGAGAGAAGATCATAAAATCTGATGCAAGAGTGCCATGCATGTGGTCTATGGAAGGCGTTATATCAGTGTTGGTTAAGGTCGCACAAGAACAGCAAAAAGAAATTGAAGACCTTAAGAAGCAAGTTGAATCTTTGCAATAAACTAAACTACATTGTATGATATACTCATTCTATAAAAGGAGTTAATATGAGAGATCAATTTTGGGGCAATGCCCCGCTAGGCGAAGAACCACCAAAAAAAAATGAAAGAAGTGTATTTGACACACATAACGAACTTAGTAATGCAAATAAAGATGATTACAATTCAGTCGATACCCAAGACAATAAGATATTTTTCTATTCTGGCGTTACTAGACCAAAGATTTTAAAATTAAATAAAACTATTGATACCTTGAACACCACGACTGCAATGAGAAAATCATCTCATGGTATTGATATCCCAATAAGGTTGCATATCAATAGTTATGGCGGATCAGTATTTGCTGGTCTTGCAGCAGTGGACTATATTAAATCATCACAAGCAGAAGTACACACCATCATTGACGGTTGCGCTGCATCTGCAGCGACATTAATGTCAGTAGTCGGCGACAGAAGGTTGATGCATAAGAATGCGTGTATGTTAATACATCAGTTGTCTGGAGCAATGTGGGGAAAATTTGCAGATATGAAAGATGATATGCAAAACTCAGAAATGCTGATGAAGAAGATTAAAAACATCTACAGAGAACACACTAGAATTCCAAAAAAAGTTCTTGATGATATACTGCTTCATGATTTGTGGTGGGAAGCAGAAAAGTGTTTAGAATATGGTCTTGTTGATGAGATAATCTGATGCCAATATATCTGTACGAGTGTCAACAATGTGGGTATGAAGTGGAAGAAATATTATCATTTTCTGACTCTGAAAAATACTTACAAACAGTATGCCCAAGGTGCATTACTAAATCTTATAAGAAGAAGATCAATAGCACTTCGTTCAAACTAAAGGGAAAAGGATGGTATAAAGATGGATACACAGGAAAAACCTAAAAGAAAAAGAGGCAGACCACGTAAAGATCCGGCCACAACGCCAACGCCTGCTAAACCAAAAAGACCTAGAGGACGTCCAAGAAAGACACCTGCAAAACCGCCTGCAAAACAACAATTATCGCATGATCAAGTCATGCTTTTGTTAAACAATTATTTAAGAGGAGTTAAAGACATCAAAATAGATTGGGACTCGATTACGAGGATACATCCCAATAAGTACATATACCAAGTGGTTGTCGATAAACTTAGTTTAAAGTTCATAAGGCAACTAGAGGAGATACCTTTGGTAGAAGATGTTTTTTTCTTCTCAAAGGTGGGCGCCGGAGTACACGGTATAAATCTCTTGTTTAAAGTGCATATTGTTTTTGATGTTTTGTGATACAAGATGAGAGATTATAGAAACAGAATAAACCGCCTAAAGGTAGAAATAGAGGAATTGGAGTACAAGATTGCTGTTGCTGTTAGTCAAAAGCGCTGCGCTTTTGCAAAACGACTCAACATAATGCTAGAAAGAGAGAAACAAAAATTAGAAAAGTGGATATCTCTCTAGGTTTTGCTTCATGAAGTCACGCACAAATTCATAATTTATAGAAACGCTTAGGTGGTGTAATTGTAAATTTGCAGCAAATAATATTCCAACTAACTCTCCTCGTCGATTGAATATCGGCGACCCAGAACTTCCACCTATCGCAGGTATTGTTACCAAACCGTGATATTCATTAATGTTACCAGAATAGACACCAGACAGTAGAGGTAACGCCGGTGGGAAAAAGAATCCACCAGGCGCCGCAATATTGTACACAGGTTCACCAACTTCTGGACCCCTTAGTGCCAATTTCATTGATGGCATATTGGTTGATTTTTTTGTTTTCAACAGGCAGAGGTCAACCGGTTTAGCGTTTGTTTTAAAATCTTCGTGAATCTTATGTATTGTCGCATCAAAACTTAGTTGTTTGTTGTTTGAAACGATAAAGTCTGTCTTGATTGATGATATTTTCTTTTTTAACGAGGCATCGATTTCGTGCACGCACACATGCCCAGCAGTAAGTATGTATGTTTGATCATTGTGATCGTGAACTACGACACCAGAACCCATGCTATAAAATTCGTGAGATAGGCAAACTGACTTCGACTTATCTTCCCGGCAGATCTCGACAGTTGTTCTTACATTGACTTTTACGAAGGTGTTGACTGGATAATTTACTTTGACGTATGGAGAAAAAGTACATCCTGCCAAAAAGGTAAGAATTACTAATGATTTAATTAAGTTCATATTTTCCCTCTATACTAACTATAACGAATAATAAAATATTTTTTTAAAAGGAGACTATAATGATCAAGGAACTAATAATTTTTACAGCAATACTTTGTTCGCAAGGAGAAAACGGTGTTTGCATGAAACCTCAATATAACAATACAAAAGAGGCACAACAGACAATTGTTTTCACAACTGCGATGACCCGCTGGCAAAAACTTGAAACCAAAACTATTTACCATAGTAACAAAAACAAAGAGAGGTAAACTTTGAAAAATAAAATATTTGTAATTGATACGAACGTATTATTGACAGATAGCAATTCAATTCTAAATTTCAACGAGTCAGACATAGTCATACCATTGAAGGTGCTCGACGAGATTGATAATCACAAAAAAAGACAAGATTCTGTCGGTATGCATGCAAGGTCCACAATAAGGAAACTTGATGAACTTAGATCTGATGGGGATTTGTTTAAGGGCGTCCCTGTTTCAGATGGTGTGCTTTTTGTCAAAAAGTATGATCCGTTTGTACTACCTGATGATTTAGAGATGGACAGTCCAGACAACCAAATCATCGCTACTGCACTAACGGTACAGAAAGAAAATAAAGACTCCAGGGTTGTGTTGGTATCACGAGACATAAACATGAGAGTCAAATGCGATTCACTTGGTATTGAATGTGAAGACTATTCGAACGACAACGTTGTAGATGACATAGAGGGACTGTACACTGGATTAATTGAGCATCTAGTTGACGACCAGATAATTGATTCTGTCTATAAAGACGAATTGATGTTCCTAGATGAAGACGAGATAAAGGTTGAACCAAACCAATTTGTCATGCTTATAAGCAACTCAAACGAGAAGAAAACTGCACTAGTTCGATTCGTAAACTATGATGTACCTATCAAGAAGATAGATTCTTATAAAAAAGGAATATGGAGCATCAGACCAAAAAATAAAGAGCAGAACTTTGCTCTCGATTTATTGATGAATCCGGACATACCTTTGGTTACAATAATAGGAAAGGCAGGATCTGGTAAAACTTTGATGGCACTAGCTGCTGGGTTACAACAGTGTTTTGGCGCAACTGCAAATGATTGCATGTACAGCAGGGTTATAGTTACAAAACCTGTAGAACCTGTGGGTAAAGACATAGGTTTCCTACCAGGAACTATGGAAGAGAAGATGATGCCCTGGTTGGCACCAATCCAAGATAATTTAAAAAATCTCATGGGAAATGATAAACTAACGCTAGACATGTATATAGATGAAGGTAAGATTGAAATTGAAGCAATGACGTTTATACGTGGGCGCTCAATTGCAAATGCATTTATAATAATTGACGAAGCACAGAATATGACAAAGCATGAAATAAAAACTGTATTAACGAGAGTGGGTGAGGGTACCAAAATAATACTCACTGGTGACATAGAGCAAATAGATAACGTCTATCTTGACGAAACTAGCAATGGACTCACGTACGTTATAGAAAAATTCAAATCTACTTCTGTTGCTGGGCATGTAACTCTTGTCAAGGGTGAGAGATCCAAGATTGCGACAATGGCATCAAAATTACTGTAAAGGAATAAAGCAAATGAATGATGAAAAAGAATTAACCTCTCTAGGAGAGGTGCCAAATCCAGATAATAAACTTAAAGAATATATTATAAACTACACAGGATCTAAAACTCAACCAAGCGATGAGAATGTCACTATCGAAATGGTTCTAGATGTTTTTGCGGAAGAGTTCCCAGAATTTTTATTAGCTATTGCAGAAGAGAACTGGATAAGGGGATATGAGCAAGGGTTAGTTGATGTAGAATATGGTGAAAAATTGGCAAATCAACAGGCGAATGAAAAACTACATAAAAAATAAAAATAACCTTAACGTGGGAAACTTCATTACAGTAGATTCAATAAATATTATTGTTAAAGATGATTTAAAGTTTGATATGAATTTGGATGATGTGAAGGAAGTTCTATTATCCCTACCTAGAAATTTTTTAGCAAATTTAGACTATATCATGTTTGGTGATTTCGGATTCTTAAAGGAGAAGGGGTATAATGCCTCCTATGCTGATAGTGTCATATATGTTTCAAACGAACAATCAGGAAATTCAGATGTCATGGACGACATTATTCATGAAATAGGACACTCAGTTGAAGAGCGGTACGAACATTTAATTTATGGAGATGGTCTTATTGAGATGGAATTTATGAAAAAGAGAAAATCTCTAAGTAGAGAAATGAAGAAATCGGGAATAGAAATTCCAGAAAACTTGTACATGAATCCTCAATATGATGAACAGTTAGATGATATATTTGCAAACCAGATTGGATATCCAACAATGACAGCAATAGTTCAGGGTATATATTACTCGCCTTACGCCGCCACATCGATAAGGGAATATTTTGCCAATGGTTTTGAGGCGTATTTTTATCACAAAGACATATATTTAAAAAAAGTAAGTCCTTTGCTTTTTGCTAAGTTAGAGGAGTTAGAAATGGGGGAAAATCATGAAATTTAGTCTAGAGAAGAAGAAAGATAGAATAGAAATTACAGCGGAAATAAAAGGTAGAAAATACTCAAGAGATCCGCATTGTACTGTGAGAACAAACAATGTCCTTGACTTTCTTGTAGAAGAAGGGTACAATCTTAAAGAGTGGAAGATAGTAGAGGATGATATCTGTTCAACAGCACCTCTTCAACAAAAACTAACTGGAACCTGGATTCTTGAGAAAATAGAAAGAAGGAAGAATGAAAAAGTTACCGCAAAGCGACGAACTAACAGTGCTGAACAACCAAGGCGCAATACCCGCACAAAAAGCACAACAAAGAATCAAGAAGATAAGTTACTCAGAACTAAAGATGTGGGCAGAGTGCAGTCACAGGCACAAGTTAGTGTACCTGGACAAGATAAAGAAGTTCCAGGGTAACGAATACACCGCTTTTGGTACCGCCATTCACTACGTTTGCGAGAACTTAGTAGTGGATCACTCCCAATCAGAACATGCGAATTTTCTGTTCGAGTCTAAATTCCTAGAAGAGTTATTAAAAGTCGGAGACTCAGAAACACTAAATAAAAAACTAATTCAAAGTATGAGAGACCAGGGAAAGCACCTCACTCAGTATATACTGCCTTCCTTGACTGATAAGTTTGGAAAATATAAAGTCATTTCTGTTGAAGAACCTATATATGAACCGATAACAGACTTTGAGACTGATTACGACTTTAAAGGGTTCATCGACCTTATTATTCAAACGGACGATGGCAAGCATCATGTAATTGATTGGAAGACATGTTCCTGGGGTTGGGATATGAAGAAGAAATCAGATAAATTGATAACATATCAATTAACTTTATACAAAAACTTTTATTCTTTGAAGTATAATATTGATGTAGATAAGGTAGAGACTCACTTTGCTCTTCTTAAGAGAACAGCGAAAAAAAATAATATAGAGATATTTCGTGTAACCAGCGGATCAAGAAAAATGCAGAGTGCGCTTGAATTGCTGGAGAATGCGATATCAAATATAGAGAGTGGATTTAGTATTAAGAACAGGATGTCTTGTAAATATTGTGAGTTTTATAACACAGAACATTGTAGGTGACACATGAAGAAAATAAAAGTATTTTGTTTGGCAGATAGTCCTCTTGCTCCATCTGGAGTAGGTACACAAACAAGGTACATGATAGAAGGACTACTCCAGACCGGCCGATTCGAATTCGTTTGTTTCGGCGGCGCAATTCGACATCCTGATTATAAACCAATCAAGACAGAAGAGTATGGAGACGATTGGGTAATTTATCCTGTCGACGGTTACGGAACACAAGAACAAGTACGTGCTCTATTAAAAGCACAAAAACCAGACATTGTCTGGATCATGACAGATCCTAGATTTTGGTCGTGGTTGTGGGATATAGATAATGAGGTTAGATCTGTTGCTCCTTTGGTTTATTATCATGTTTGGGATAACTTGCCTTACCCTACATTCAATAGAAAATGGTATTTATCCAACGACGTTGTTGCATCAATTAGTAAGGTAACTGACGACATTGTTCGGAATGTGGCACCAGAGGTAAAAACTCAGCGATTACCACATGCGGTCAATGATTCTGTATTTTGTAAAATAGAAGACACTGATTTGATTAAGGGATTTAAGAAAGAAAACAATCTTGGTGTGGATTCGAATGGTAACAAGAGATTCACCTTCTTTTGGAACAACAGAAACGCAAGAAGAAAACAGTCTGGATCTTTAATCTTTTGGTTTAACGACTTTCTCAATAAGGTTGGTCGGGACAAAGCAACACTCATCATGCACACGGAACCAAAGGATCCGAACGGGCAGGATTTGATTGCAATAAAGGAAAAGTTAAATTTAAACGATGACCAACTGAAATTATCTACTTTAAAGTTATCGATGCAGCAATTATCTGTATTATACAATTCAGTTGACTGCACTATCAACATATCTGATGCTGAAGGGTTTGGGTTGGCAACACTAGAGTCTCTTGCAACTGAGACGCCTATTATAGTTAATATGACTGGCGGACTTCAGGAACAGGTAACAGACGGCGAAAATTGGTTCGGCATAGGTATCAAACCATCCTCGAAGGCAATCATCGGATCTCAGGAAGTGCCGTGGATCTATGAAGATCGACTTTCTGGGCAGGATGTTGTTGATGCAATGGTTGAAATGTATGAGATGCCCCCTGCTGAGAGAAAGTCTATGGGCATAGCAGGGCGCAAGCATGTTATGACCAACTATAGTATGGATAAGTACATTTCAATGTGGGATGAGTTGTTGACTCAAGCGCACAAGGAACATGGATCTTGGGAAACCAAGAAAGGAAATCTTTGGAGTTTAAATAAAGTTTTATGAGTAAGGTAAAAGTTTTAGTAGAAGGTCCAGCGCTAACACGCTCTGGGTATGGAGTTCATGCTAGATTGGTCTTAGAGTCTTTAAAGCAGAGAGAGGACTTATTTGATATCTACGTCAACCCGCTACGTTGGGGTTCGACAGGTTGGTTGCTTGATAGTGATCCATTCCTTGGGTGGATTCATGAAAAGGTTACATCATTCCAATCAATTGAGGAAGGTAATCATAACTTTGATGTCCATATTCACGTTGGTATACCTAACGAGTTTGAGAGAAAAGCACCGTATGCAGTTTGTG
>Ga0209535_1002509_pt1 | contig 11964 bp, 7 predicted proteins | sample LinPmetageLP28_FD_184041 | JGI IMG/M metagenome (GOLD analysis project Ga0209535, IMG submission 184041) | Marine viral communities from the Pacific Ocean - LP-28 (SPAdes) (version 2) | ecosystem: Environmental > Aquatic > Marine > Oceanic | place: Pacific Ocean | collected 2009-08-22
CAATCGCGGTGCATGTCGGACTTGAGCATTAGTTGTAGTACGTCGTTGATCATCCAAATAAACTCGCTATGCCGTCGTTAGGGAATAGAGCTTTGTACCTCTCCGGATCTACTCGTCCGCTGGCCGCGGGCGGTGCTGCCTGAACGGGCGGTGCTGCCGACGCAAGAGTGGTGGTGGGAGGTTCCACTCTTTGCGCCGGAACTGGTGGTGGTGCAGGCATAGCTGTTGGTGCGACAGAACTAACTGGTCCTACTTCAGTAGGCTCATTTATTTCATCGCCTGTCTCACGAATCACACTCGGTGTAACTCTGCGAATAGGTGTAAAGCCTAAATCTTTAAGGTAATCACCAATAACTGTTCCTATTTGAAGCCGCTCTCTCTCACTTGCAGGTTTTTTTAACATTTCAGCTAAAAGTTTTGGATTTTCCATCATTTCAATTAAAACATCGTCTCTTGCAATCGCGGGCATATCTTGAAAAATGTTACGAAGAAATTGAGAACCGGCACTTCTCGCGATCAAGTCACTACCTTCACTTAAACTAGCGCCAAGCTTGGAACCTTGTATCCGAAGGTACAAATCAAAAGCAGCGTTAGCACCTTTAGCCATTTCAGCTAAATCTCCACGAGCGTCTGCGGCCTCTAACTTCACAAGTTCTCTCAGCGTTGCGCTCAAAGCGTTCCTTTGATTATCCGTCATCACGCCTTCATCAACCATAAACTCAGCTAAACTTCGGCGAGTACGAGTACCTCTCCTAGTAACCACGTTTTTCATGGGTTTAAAAAGTTCTTGAAAAACAGCTTTAGGGCTAAATGTGTCGGAGGTTTTGCCCCCTTTTGTCATTACGTAATCCAAAATAGAGGAACGCAACCCGGTCATTGCAGAGGATCTTAGTTCAGGATCTTCAAGTTCGTTTACAAAACCAATCAAATTACCCAAAGCTTTTTCTGGCGCGGGGTCTGTAATTGCTTTTCCGGCAACATAAGTTGGGCTTCCTGCATTTTCTGGAAGAAGGTTTTGAAAGTTTATTTCGCCCTTGTGCCGAGCCAAAACTTTTTTATTATTTAAAAATTCATCTGATAAAAGAGCATTAGCCTTTTGAGAGTCTAGTAAGTCATCCCTTAGTTGAGTAAAAGCCGGTAAGTCAAGCAACTGTTGATTTTGTTCAATCCAATTTTGTAAAGCTACAGGATCAATTCTACCTTCTTCTATAACCCCTGTTTCAGGATTTCTAACTTTTTTCATACTAGCTGCGCGAGCATTTCTTAATATTTTATCAATAGTCCCATCTAAATTTCTAGCGGTTTCAACAACATTTTCTGCTGTAAAAATAGGATCTTCAGGAGTTCCCGAAATACCCGTTCGTTCAATGGTTTTTAAAGCATCTTCTGCAAAATCTGACATTCCACGGAGCTCTTGTATACGAAGCAAAGTGGGGTCTGAACCACCTTGTAAAAGTCTGTGCGCTAATAGTTCTGGAGACAACCTCTCTGCCCCTGATTTTTGAACAGCTAAAAGATCTCCCGCAAAAGCTCTGGTATAAGTATCATTTAAAGCACGAGAATATGCTCTTGCTACCTCGTAAGCGGCACTAGCTCCCTCCGGCATTTTTTCATCTAAATCTTTTAAAATAGCATCCGCAAAACTAAAAGCCACCCTTGCACCATCCGGGTCTGAATTAGCTAAAAGATTTCTTCCGTGTTTAATTGCTAATGAACGAGCTCCTTGCAAATCTTCAACATCCAAAGGAAGCACTTCGCCGTCGTCTCCTGTCCTTGGAGCGAGAAAGTTTTTTTCTGCAATAAAGGACTCTCTTTTCAATTTAGCTAATCGGGCTATTCTTTGAGCGGTTTCTTTTGCTTCCGGGGTCAACCTCCCCATACTGCGTTTGGTATCGCTCTCTAACTTACCTAAAGCTTCTATGTTTGCATCAGTGGGCCCGTCCGATAGGTTTAATTGTGATATTTGATAATCAAAGGTAGAACGCGCCTCGGTGCCTTGAGACTTGTCATAGAAAGCATTAAAGGTGTCCGTTTCTTTTGGTGTAGTTATAGCTTGAATGGAATCCAAGCTATCCCCGAAGCCAAGTTGTTTTTTACGGCGTGTAACAAAACCGTCTAATCCGGGCAACATTTTGTTAAATTGTTTCCGAAGATCCGGGTCTTTAGGTAAAGCTTTTTCCCAATTTTCAACAAAATTTGGTAAATCTCCGCTTGGGTCCCACTCTAAAACTTGATTTCCAACTTGTCCCCAAAGTTGTTTTTCCGTGTTTCTAGCGAAGCCTACATTTGTTTTTGCGCTATCATAAAGCCTCTGAGAGAGCTCAGTGTTTAACTCTGGAGCAGATCCTTTTACTTGTTTAAAAGAAGACAAAACATTGTCTGCTGCATTAGTTAACCGTTCTGTAAGTCCCGACTGAAACAGATCTTCTAACATAATGGAAGCTTGTTGAAGGCTTTCTTGATCTCCTGTTCTAACTAAAATCTCAAAATTTCTACGCCAGTATTTGTTGTACGACTCGTTAGCTTGTCTACGTGATTCCGATAAGGAAGGATTAGCTGCGGCTAAATTAGCTTCGATTGCCATTAAAGCAGGGCTTCCACTTTTCAAAGCAGAACTTTTAACATCTCCCGTTAGAGCTTCAAAAACAAAATCGGTAAGTTCCTCTAATTCTTTTGGCACGGCTGCGCCTTGCTCTAGTTTAGCTATTACTTCTTGAGGGTTTTCCCCAAATTCTTCTAACTTTTGCAGAATATCTTCCGCTACTCGCGCTTGTTGACTGGTTTTAACCACAGACAAACCTGCTCTAACACCACCTTCTCTAAAGCGTTTCAAACTATCTTGTACAATAGTTTTTAAAGCAGGAAGTCTTTTTGTTGCGGTTGACACAAGAAATCCCGGAGCTATACCTCCAGCCATTTCTGCACCAATTCTAGTTCCGGTTTGTCCGGGAGATGTTTTTTCTGCCTGATAAACTGCGGCAGCAGCACCTGACCCAGCAATGACTTCTGCCGCAACTGTTCTACGCGGAAGATCTCTGGCCTCTTGCCCCGTTCTGGTAAGTAGACGTTCAATAGATGAAATAAACCGCATGTCTCTGGGCGATCTTCCTTTAACTTTTTTAAGTGCATCAGGCGCATCTAGCCCCATAGCTTTAGCGGTTAATTTCCGTGGTCCGTAAAGTGCGGTAGGCTTTGTGACTCTCAAAAGTTGTTTTACTCCGGGTTCAGCTAATTCTGCCGCGGTAGGAGGACCCGTTCTTGTCACAGCAGGTTTCTTTAACAAATTGTCTAAATACTGTGCGGCACCAAACTGGACGTTTTTACTTATCAAAAAAGGTGTGGGAAGCCAACCGGCTACAGACGCTGCTGTTTTTCCACTTTCATACGCCGCGGTAGTTCCGGGGGTCATTAACATTTCTTCATCTAAAAGATAGTCAGCGACTTCTTCTCCACCCTCATACGCGCCTAAAGCACCCAAAAGACTAAAAATTAAAGCACCACCAAACTTAACTTGAGGGGGTCCCGGCAATCTTGCTCCTGCTTTAGCCCCCGCGAAAAACCCTCCTGCGCTTGTAGTTGAAGGTATGATCTCTCTTTTAAATCCGCCAAGAAAAGTTCCACTTTCTAATTTATTACCTTCTGCGTCTCTTGCGAGAAGTTGAATAATTTCAAAGTCCCCAAATTTTCTGTCTTCGGGAGCTTCATCTTTAAAACCGGGCATCATATCAAATAATTTAGCGGTGCCGTCCGATAAAGTGTCATAAGTGAACAAATCGGGGGAGTCTATACCCACCCTTTTCGCTAAAGTTTGAGCTAGTAGCTTATCGGGTCCTCCAGCGTAATCTTGAAAGGCTACCCGAAAATCTTCTATTTCTTGCTGCGTGAAGCGAGAAGGTGTTAAAGAAGTAGGTGTTACAACCTCTGTAGGTTCTGTAATAGACCCTTCAACCGGTACAGGCCGACCGGTTCCGCTGAGAGTTACGTCAACATTTTCCTCTGCCATGTTACCCTCCGAATAAGAAGTTTGAGGCTTCGTCTACTTTTTGTTGATTTGTTTTTGAATTTAAAGCCTGCCCATAATTTTGGAAAATTTTATAGCCCGCCTCTAACTGATCCATATCTAAAAGATACCCTTTAGCTTCAGTGTATTGTTTTGAATCTAAAGGTAATTCCTCAAGTTTTTGATTTAAAGATTGCTTTGCTTCTCCAATCATTCCTAACAAACCTTTGATCTGAGATTGAGCGGCTTCTTCACCTGACCAAAATTTCGCAGGTTTAGGTTGTAATTTTTGGATTTCTTTAGCTTGAAAAACACTATCACGTAGTTCAGCAGACCTTTGAAAAACTTGCAAAAATTTAGTGTTTAATGTTTCAGTGGCTGCAACAGCATCTTTCGTTTTAGTAGCAGGAGCCCCTAATAGAAAGGCTTCACCAACAGTGTTAGCTAAATCTCTCACAAAAGCGCCCGATCCAAATCCTGCTGTAGGCACTTCTACATCTTTCATTATTAAGCTTTCAACAACTGTTGAAAGCTCTTCTTCTTCTGGTTTTGGCGCGGTAAGTCCTGCTTTGCGCCTTGCTTCATCCAGATCTATATTAGGGTACGAAAGCCCTGCGTTTCTTCTCATTTCAAGAGCGTTTAGAACGTGTTTAGGCAGTCTTTGTCCTTGAGACTCTATCATTTTCTTTTGGTCTTCATTCCAAACAGGCCGAGGGCTTGCAAACATACCAATGAAGGTATCAAGTTCGGCTGTCTCATCTTTACCAGTCATCCCCATTGCATATGCTGTCATTAATTTTTGATCCGCCATTAAAGTGCCCGTCCGAGCGTCCGTCTTGGTTCCCATACGAGTAAGTCTTGCGGCTGCTCGGTCAAGGTCAAGCTTGTCAGTTTTGTATTGTTTTTCAAACGTATTCATTTCTTCGGTCATTCTATTAAGTTCTTTACTCAATTCTATTTTTTCTTGACCTAAAGCGGCATCCACCAACGCTTTCTGGTTATCTAAATCTAAACGACGATTTTTTATATCAATATCTAAATTTGTTAACTTTTCTTTTAGGGCGTTGTTAGTTTTATTTAACTCAACAGCATATTCGTTACCTTTTTCCATTCTTTCTAATTCATCAGTGTGAGCTACGCCCATCTGACCTAACTTAATATTTCCGCGAAGAACGATGTTTTCTTGTTCTAGTTCGTTTGCTAGAATAGTGTTCACCTCTACGCCACTTTGTCTTAACCGCTCTTGAGCTTCTCTGTTATTTTGAAGAATACCTTCAAGATTTATTCGACTTTGCGCTCTTGCTTCTTGTAAAGTAAGAGCTCCAGATTGTTTCTGAGATTCCAAACTCTTCGCCATAGCCGCATCTAGTTTTGCTTTTAGCCCTATCTCAGCTATTTTTTGAGAGCCTGCTAGCTTTTTCTCAGCTATTTTTGCAGCGGCAGCAGCTTGCGCGGTTACATCAGCTTCAGCCGCACCCAATGCGCCAAGCTTCATCTTCTGTTCTGCGGCTGTAGCGGCCTTTTTAGCATCAAGCTGCTGTTGAGCCCGTGCACCAATAGTCGGCAGTAACTGTGTTTTCTGCGCGGCCATAGCAAGACGCTCCGCTGCGCTCATGCCGGGTGTCTCCCCCTGCATAGGAGCGGCAAATGCCAGAGCCGTATTGGCAATATCAAACAACATGTTTGCTTTAGTAAGTTTTTGCTGCTCTTCAAGCTGCGCTGTGGGATCCCCCACAATGCTTTTGTACAAGGGCAAACGGCCTTCATAAGCTGTTTGAAGGGGCGTTGCCTCACCACCGTTATCGTACATCTGAACTGGCTGGTTGTCGCCTCGGCGGACCAGCCCGCCTTGGTTAAAATTTACGGGTGGGGGTCCTCCCATCATGGCAGGATCCATAGGTGGAGCCGCGGGCGGCGGTGGAGCCACACTAGACATAATGCCTTGCGCCATAGCGCCTTCAACGGGCTGAGTCATTTCTTCGGCAGCTAGGCCGCCAATGCCTTGGTCAACAGCGCCCATCATAATAGCGGGCTGAGTCAGTGCCAGAACAGACTCTGGTGTTTGAGCCGCGTCTTCCTCACCTACCACACTGGCAAGCTCCTCGTATCTCTCTTCAATCGAAGCCTCTTCACCACGAATGGAGTTAATGACTGTCTCGTAGTCCTCTGCTTCATCCAGATCACCAATGGATTGAGACGCTTCATTAAGCAGGCCCTGAAGCACTTGTGGGTCCACAGCTTGTGCGTCACCCATTGGGCCTTGCGCCGGAGGCATAGCAGGTGGCGGTGGCATCATGGAGCCAACACCCTGCGCCATAGCTGGGTCACCGCCCATCTGCATACCAACCGCTCCGCCATACTGCATGTAACCCATATTGTTACGAACAGACTTCGGCAAGTTAGGTAGACCCGCGTTACTGGCTGGAATTGGTTTTAAAGCTGCGCCGCCTCTGGCAAACATCTGTCTTGCTAATACGCTTCTGTTCATCCGAATAACCCCGCTTGGTTTGCGCCTGCTGCTGCTGATAATCCTGCTATGCCTAGACCAAGGTATGTCTGGGCCGGTGATACGTTAGGTGCGGTAGACGACGTTAAAGTCTGCTGCGACGTTGGAGCACCCTTGTAAATGTCTGACAAGAAACCGTACCGCTGATACGGCTCATACAACTGCGCCAAATCGCTCTGACGCTGGGCTTCAATCTCTGCCTGCTGCTGGGCTTGCTGCTGCTTACCAAGATTAAACTGAGTTTCAATATCTTGCAAAGCCTGCTGCTGTGACTGCTGGCCCATAGCAGCCTGACGAAGACCTAATGTACCTAAAGCCTCCGCCTGTGCACCTTGCGCCTGCTGCGCCTGCAAAAAGTTTTGTGCTTGAGCTTGTGCCAAGGCTGCCGCACGATTCCGCCCTATCTCCGATTGTTGAACCGCGGCCCGTGATCCGCCGAATGCTCCTGCACCTACCGCGCCAAGACCAGCTTGAGATGCCTGCATATCAAAGGATCTGTCTATCTCAGCTTGAATAGCGGACTGATAAGGGTTCATAAACTGGCTAAGACCCTGTAAGCTAGGATCTAATGTGCTTTCAGCTTGATCAAGTAACGTACCCGCATCTGTTAAATACTGCTCATATCCACCTATACCGCCGGAGTTGGGATCAGCCGCAGCAATAGCTGTATCTTGCAAGCCAGTCATTTCGGCTATTTGTTGTACCGGCAGGTCTATAGGTTGGTCAGCTAATTCTTTCGCAGATTCCAAAAGCCCAATCTTATAGGCTTCAATTTCCGGGGCTTCCCTGACAATTTGAGTTTCTGTAGCCATTATGCCGTTGCCCTTCCCTTGGCCTCAAGACCACGCATCATCTGATACATGTTCTTTATACCTTGATCGTTATTGCCGTTACCGAGACCTCTGACGGCATCTGTTGTCATAACAAACTCACCCGGCATCAACATAGCACGGACACTGTCTTTTCCGGGTGTTCCCTCATTTGGCATGATACCGCCTACGCGACGTGGAAAGATCTCTCCGCCTTCTGCCACTGCCAAGGGCTGTATTGACGGTTTTCGTGGATAATTAGTTGGAACAACATACTGACCTTGAGACAACATGGGGGTAGACCCCTTCACCTTATATCTATCTATGTTCGCCATGTATACGTCGTAACCCGAAGGTCCAAGGGCCGCTAACCGCTCTGCTTCGGTCATTTCATCTAGTTCATCTGGGGTGAAACCGCCAAGGGCGGCGGTGGCCCCAGCAGCCAAGGCTAAAGAAGGACCGTATGTCGCTAACATTCCCGGACCGGCAGCGGCTTTAGCGGCTGCCAAGCCTGCCTCTGAAGGGGGTATACCCGCGGCGGCCATGTCTTTTAAATAATCCTGACCCGCTTTTTCTTTTGCTAAATTAACAGCGGCATCGCTTTTACCACCTTGAAACAAATAATCAGTAGCCGTGTCGTAGTAACTTTTAGCTGTGTCCATAAAGTTGCCGCCACCGACGGCGCTAGTGTCCACGGGATTCATAGACCCTTGAGGGGTTGTAGCTAAACTTTCCGCAGTGTAAAGCTGACCAGCATCGGGGGATTGAACAAAGTCTGTAGAAATATTTGCCGCATCGGGGGTCACGGTGCTGGCAAAACGAGTGTTTACCCCATATAACTCATTTCGTGTAGGGGCGTCCATTGGAGTTGCTGCTAAATTTGGATCATAAGGACCCTGTCCTGCACCAAAGTCTGTGGCTTGAGCCTTGATGTCACTAACAGGATCTGGCGCAGTGCCATAATCAGGATAAGTTGCGGCAAAAGCATCTGAAGATACGTTCACCGCATCAAGGCCCGCTTGACCAAACTGACCAGAAACAAGCTGTTTACCGGCTGTACTCAGGTTAGACAACTTAGCGGCGTCCTGAATACCAGACATTGCACCCTTTCCAAAGCTCCCACCAGCGTTAGCCGCTTTTAGCCCGCCACCTATAGCAGCAGTTGCCCCGCCGATAGCGCCACCAATCAAAGCATTTTTGAAAGCATCTTTAATGCTGCCACCCTGAACCAAGGTTCCTATGCCAGAACCCAATGCACCAGAGTAAATAGCCCCAAGACCGGGAAACATTGCATTAAGCGCAAACGGAATGATTACCGGAGCAGCTTTTTTAATTACTTTTGCAACGCTCTTAAAGGCTTTTTTAACCCCTCTACCAATTTTTGAAAAAGCTTTCTTTATTTTATTAAAGAAGAACTCAGGCAAACCCGTGTTAGGGTTAATGGAGTTTGCTCCAGATCCAACAACATAACGCTCTGGGTCTTCTACACCCAACTCCTCTAAATGACTAAATATAGATGCACGAAGACGCGGATTGTCCTCAATCAAAGCCTTTGGAATAACAAGTTCGCCTGTTTCAACGTGGGCTACCGTGTCATCCCCGTGACGACCATACGAGGCCATGCGGAGAGCAATAGGTTCAAACGTAGCAATACCCGCAGATCCAAACTCTTGAACAGCCTCTTCTCGCTCAAGTGTCTCAATTTCGTCGTCTTCCATGTAGAAGTCGGCTATACCACCTGCCGGAAACTCTATAACTTTTTCTGCTGTCTGTGCCATTTATACAATCCCATTATATAAGGTTTGTTGGAGTTTACCCTTTTTTTAAACTTACGTCTATACTAGGAAACAGCTACTGTAACTGTTCCAACAGAACCTGTTGCAGAAACGGACCCACTAAACACCTCTGTTTTACCAATTACCTTTAAAAACCCGCCATCTGCTATGTAAATATCGCCTTGTTGCAACAAATTGTTATTACCGTCGGTAGGCACTTCTTGAAAGTTTAACTGTGGGTTTTGGGCCTGTCTTAAAAATATTTCTAAAGCTCTTACTAAATCGGTAAGATATTGAGAATCTACTCCTTGCGGGGGAGAAGGAAGTCGTGGAAACGGGGTTACATTCGTAGCCACTATCTTCTCCCATCTTGTCTAATGTCCACACGAGGACTGCCCAATCTCCATCTTACTCCTAAAGCCGCGCAATCCACTTTTATAGAAAAAGCTCTACCACGAAGTCTTACATCCGCTTTATTAGTGTATTGTTCAAAAGGCACTGTTGTAGAAACGGCGTTTCTATCTACTTTAGATATTTCAGACTGCAAATAACTACCCGCAGGAAAGTTGTTTGATTGCAAGGTAACATTCACGGTAGGTGAACTTGTAGTAGAACCATTAAATGTAAAATCTGGTATCAATCTTCGGATAAAACTAAATTGATCTCCGTCCCCTATATCTATGGGGCTAGACTCTATCGTAGAAGTCATTATAGAGCCGTCATCGCTATAACCGGTTTCATGGTTATACAAATAATTACTTTCTGCACCTATTGGAAAGGTTCTTATGCCTCTATCTAGAAAAGCAGACCGCCCTAAATTACCATAATACCAAGTTTGTTCCGCATAATTGTAAATGACATAACGGTCATTTTCACCAGTTCCACCATTAGCAACAGAATTAGTGTTTGAACAATAAAACCAGATTACCTCACTAAATTCTGAAATGACCCCAGCATATACTTTATCTGCTTGATCATAATCAAAATCAAAAAACACACGTTCTTTTACAGTACAGGGTAATTGTTGCGTCTTACCATCGTATAGGTAGAAATTTTGTCGGCCCATCCAGAATACGGCATCTTCCACAGCTATAGCTGCATTTGGACCCATAATAGTTGTATTAGAAGCAAGAGGCTGAATACCAAAAGTAAACGGAGCACCGATAAACTGCATTGAATGCACTGAGCTATCTGTGAATATTACAATTTCACGTTTAGTTTCTATTGCTCTTACAAACTCTGAACCCGAACCAATTATTAAATCCCCAGCAGTATTTGTAGCTTTAGGATTCCAATCAACTAAAGACTCTTGATCTGAAAACCTTATTAATAAAGGGTCTTGTATAACGGAACCTACAGGATTTGCGCCAAATGCAATTGCATGGCGGTCAACATCAGAAACCATTATTTGTTTAGCAACAATAGGTGTTTCTTCTGCACCCGCCACCGTACCTATTTCTACCGCACGAGCAGTAATTCCATCACTTTTATCCCAATAGAAAATTCCACCATCTCTAGGATTTATTAATAGATCTTCACCAAAATTATCGTGACTCCAAACGCGAAGAGATGTTGTAACATTAATTGCAGCACCGGAACCCCAAGGACCTCTGCCCCATGTACCCGCACCCCAGCCATTACCACCAACACCAGTATTCAAACCAGCATTGATTTGATACACACCATCAACACCTGACCCACCGTTACCACTATCACTGGCATTTGCGGTGACAGTAGCTCCTGTAGTATCTTTAGCGGTAATTGTATAAGTGTTTAAATTCGGCACAGAGACTATCTCATATTCTTGGTTAAGAACAGTAGCAGTTATAAGACCACCTAGAGAAACCGCTTGTGAAAAAGTGACAAAATCACCCTGCACCGCACCATGACTCGTATCTGTTATTGTTATTGTTGATGAGCCATTAGTCGCAGCAAAAATAATACTATCAGTTGATGTTTTTCTTATAGGTGTAATATCATTAAAAGACTCACCCTGTTCAATATAGTATTTAGACTCTGTCCCCACACCTAGTAAATCAGAACCATCTAAAGCTACCCAATTAAATAATCCCCTAGCTGTACCAATATAAGTGTTTTGTGAATACTTTTCCCAGCCACCAATTACTTCGGGAAAGCCCAGCCTAAAACGCACTTTATCACAATCAACCCAACCGCCTTCGTTTGAGTAAGATGTTATATCACGGTTAATTCCGGGTCTAAATTGGAGTTTGGTTAGAGGCACAGATAACTCCTTTATATAGCGTCAGGCCAGTCATTAATTGGAGCATTGCCAGTTGGCTTACCATCGCTATCAACAGGCGTATCATACAACGCCATGAACGCAGCAAGGTCAGCAGCATTGGTAATCGCTGTACCGATACTATTGCTGGCGGTGCGAACAGCCGCTCTGTAAGTTGTAACGCTCGACGGCACAGAATAAGACTCAACCTCTGTCGCTTTGATAACTTGCCAATCGTATTTGGCAAGCATTCCAGCCGCTTGAATTTTAGCTAGGGCTATGGCATTAGACTTGAGACCAAGTGTTTTGCCCTGCTCACCTGTCATTGGGTCCTTTACCGCATTTCCATCATCGTCAACCCACAGTGTATCAGTGAGTGAGCGAGGGATTAAACTACCATCAACATTACGCCCCCAGTAAAACCTGTCGTCATGGGCAGCAACCTCATCTTCCCATGTAAGGCCAACCGCAGCTTTTTCATCTGCGCTTAGATTGTTCCACACAGCAGGGTATTGGGTGCCGTTATTATCGACCCACGCTTTACCAACTTTGATTATTCTGCCTGAGTACTTCCACGGCATCTTAATTTCTCCTATCGTGCATTAGCAAATTTGAATGGGGATTCGGCAAAAGCG
>Ga0209535_1002510_pt1 | contig 11963 bp, 15 predicted proteins | sample LinPmetageLP28_FD_184041 | JGI IMG/M metagenome (GOLD analysis project Ga0209535, IMG submission 184041) | Marine viral communities from the Pacific Ocean - LP-28 (SPAdes) (version 2) | ecosystem: Environmental > Aquatic > Marine > Oceanic | place: Pacific Ocean | collected 2009-08-22
ACTGATACGTTGTCTAATAAAGCCGATTGCCCAATGCTTGTTCCGTGTGAGCTTCCAATATAAGTTGTTGTTGCAGTTGCAGTAAATTCGTGAGTAATAGTTAAAGCATTTGTTGTTGTGTTAAAAGATGAATCAAAAAATGCTCCATCTAAATTTGAGCCATTTGATAACTTTAATTGAATCCCAGTACTACTATCTATATTGGTAATGGTTGCAGTTGCTAAATATTTTTTGCCAACAACTGTTGTTATTCCTTGCCTAACCCTACCTAACGAGATAGTGCTAACAATTTTCATTTGTCCACTTACGATAGATAATGTTGAATTGTAATCTGGACTTGACCAATTTGTTGTTCCACCACTAAAATCCCCATTCGTAACTAACTCACTCCCATACGTTGGAGTAGGTTTTACCGAGTATAGCTTTCCGTTTTTATATCCGCTTGGTATTTGGATTAAACTTGCTTTGTCTAAAATACTCATTTGATTCTGTTTAAATTATTAATTGTACAACTTTGATTTTCAACCACACCCCCATCAGTTAACACTCTTAATTTGTATGCCTCAAAAAGAATCCGACCAATTGAATCGAATGTCTTTATTGCACTATATTGAACACCAAATCCAATCATTAAAGTTTGATCAATAATACAGACCCACTTGCAACACTTACAGTCTTAAATGGTCGTTCACTCGCTGGAGCAATTACCATCCCTTTGGTCAATGTCTTTCCAGTCAATCCCCATTCTGTAAGAATGTTATTGTCTAAAACATCCGTTAATGCAGTGAAAACCACATCATCATTAACCACTAAAAATCTATAATTTGTTGCAATTGTGCCAGTAATAACCGCACCATTGTCTGCATATTTTCCACCTTTTAAAGCAACTAATTCCTCTATTGTCATTTATTTAAATACTTTCTCTAACACTATACTCCATGATCACTCTCGCACATTGCGAAGTTGAATCAAACATTATTTCCTGATTGCTTAAATAAATTTGCTGAATTGTTTTGCCACCACTAACACCTTTAAATCGATTTAAAATCAAATCAATTTTATCAGCAATATTTGATGCTTCAGCAAATCCACCATTACCATCTTTGACTTTACTTGCAAAAATGTTTATTTCAACATCGTGATTTATTATTGAGTATCCATCCTTAAAGTTTTCAGGCGTAGATTGTTCCGTAATAATAACACGAGGAAATAAATTTTCTTGTGCAGCAAGTCCATAATTCAACTGTTGAACGATACTTGTTATTGATGTAACATTTAGCAGTTGATAGATAGCACCTCCAATCATTGATGCAAATTTGTAAGGCTAACTAAATTTATTAGTGTAAACTTTTTTACTTTGTTTGGCAGTTTTTGATGCGTTGCAAGATCGACACAATGCTTGAAAGTTATTTTCATCCCATTTATCACCGCCATCGGACACTGGAACAATGTGGTCAGTATAGTAAGATGATTGATGACAATCGACAATTTCACACACTGGATTGTGCATCTTATATGCAAGTGATAATTTTCGCCAACGTGATGTGTTGTAAAATTTTAAATCTGCTTGGTCCTTCAACCAATTCTTTTTTTTCTTTGGTTTATCATCTTTAAATGAATAAACTTTGTGTGGCATCTTTGGCATTATTAAGGAGTGTGTGGTGTGCCAGTTGCACGATAATAGTCACCATTAAAATCCCTCCAATAAATGTATGGACCATCTAAAATAAATTCACCATTTTTAAAATAGTCACCACCACCTTCAGGTGTTGGAGCAAGTGCATTCCCTTTCATTTGAAATAAATCCGCACGTACTTTGTTTGATTCAGTGACTTCACCTTTCTTAAAGACTGGAATGTCACCCTCACTTATTGGATAGGTTGTTTCTTTTTGAACTACTGGAATAACTACTGCACCAACATCAATATCGGATGTTACTTCAAAATAATCTGTTTCATTATTGTTGTTTGAGTTAATAACACTCAAAATATCCCCTTGATAAATTCTATCACCAGTATATGGTGGAATATTTATTTGTTGAACAACGTGATTATCAGGAAAAAATTCTTCAACATAATCAACACCTTCAAAAACACCACCATCAGCAACAACTCTATTTTTTTGGAACACTGCATATGTGTCTGATGAGTTAAGCATTGGTGTGAGTTCTTCAATACCTCTATAAATTTTATTAGTGTTTTCAACCACCTCACCATTGTTTGTTGATATATCAGCTGGATCAATGTTGTCTTTTATTCTTTTAATTGCAACACCAGTTCTTGCAGATATTTGTTCAAACCATTCCCCACTTACCTCATCCATTTCATAATCACGTGTGCAACCACTAAACACATACACCTTGTCATTGTATGCTAATGATTGATATGGATAATAATCACCAACAATTGTACTCATTATTTTTTCAACTGGCTTTGTTTGCAATGACATAGCTTCCATTACACGAGCATAAGATAAAAATGGATATGTGTCAAAATCACAATCCCATGTTGTTGATTCAACCAAACTAAATGATTGTGTATTGTTGTAATTTTTATCAATCTGAATCTTTGCAATTGTTGATGTACCAATTTCAGAATCAACAATAATCAACGGATCAAGTTCAACTTCTTTTGTATAAAAACCGCTTGGATTTTCAACCTCCAAAGTCATTGTGTTATTATCGTCACTTAATTCTTGTGGAAATAAAATTTCTATATCATCAATATAAAAAGCATTTGAAAAACCACTTGTTCCGTTTGCCATTGTTCTAAACTCATCCTTTCCATCATACGTTGTTGTAATTTGAAAAATCATGTCTTTAGCTTCAAAGTCTATTGTTGGAGCATCAAAATAAACATAAGTTGCATTACTTGAGTTTTTAACTATTTTAGTCCATTTTCGATTTGTTGAAACAGAATCATTATACCATTCAGCTTCAAGTTGTGGTGGGTTACCTATTCCTTTAATGTAACGATTGCCACTTTTTAATTCAATATCAATATTACATGAAAAGTTTGATGTATGATTTCCATATTGACCAGTTGCGGTTCTCACTCTCATTGCAACCCTTATATGACCAACACCATCACTTTTTATTGTTCCAATATTAATGCTTCTTGTTTCAATTGATGCCTTTCTACTTGATAATGTTATGCCTTCAATCTCAAGTTTACCCTCAATGTGTTGCTTTGCTAAAATTCTTGTTCGATATGCACCAGCAAAATATCCAAATGTTCCACCAGCTAATATGTTTAAATTTTCACTTCCTGAATTACCAACTGACTTTTGATGTGTGTATGTGTCATCAGTATAAGTACCATCTTTAATATACTCACGATATTTAATTGTTGTTGAATCAAAATTTCTTACTTGCTGAATCCAATACACACCATCGGCATGGTATATGCGACAACTGAACAAATCCATTAATCCTTTAAGTGCATCATAATATGACAAATATTGTGTTGGATTTTCATTAGTGTCACCGATAAACATATTGTCAGGAATGTATGTGTAATCAATTGGTGAATCATCCGTTGTTGTAGTTGCTTCAAGTATACGTGATGAATATTCAATTGATTCACGAATGTAAGCATCTGATGAACCCCAAAATTGTTTGAGTCCAAGAATGTCAAGAATCTCAAATATGTTGCTTTGTATTTTATTAACTGATAATGTTGTTTGTGTGTACTCGTATTTTTTAAGTGCATCAAGTCCATCAATAGCTTTAAATGTATATGGTCTTGGTTTATCTATGTTTGACCATTGAACAAGGTCCATTACAATAATACCTGCCCAATCAAGTTTCCAATCTGTTGTGTATCTATAAACTAATAATTTTAGTTTGTTATCTTGTGTGATTTGGTATTGTTCAAAGAACCTATCAAAATAACGATCATTGTTTGCATATGTGACTGATGTACTTGATGACTTTATTGAACCAAGTATTTCATCACCTTCACCTTTCCATTCTGTTTTTAAATCAATTAAATCCGGTGTAAATGTTGGTTTATATTGATCTGTTGTGGTTGTCGATGAAGGACCACCAATGTGAGTAAATGTTGCAGAATACGAAATACTTGTTGTAATTTGTGTTGTTATTCCGTTTGAATAAATACCAGTCACGCTGACCGCTTGTGTTGTTGATGATGTATGAATAAACAAATTTTTTCCAACTTGCAAATAATCTCGCCAATCTTTATTAATGTAAAATGTGTTACCAGTGCCACCAATTATTGCAACCTTTGGTAAACCAACATAATCATCACCAAATAATTCAACTTTGTATCGTGTGTTATTGTCTGATCTTAATTCACTCCTAAATATTACACCACTCATTTGTTATCTTGTAAATCCTTTTTCACGATTTTGAACAAGTATTAAATCACGACCTGATATTTTTGTTTCTAAAGATATTGGTTGCAATGCCATTGAACCCATACCACCACCAGCCATTGATGGTGTTGGAACATTACCACCACCACCAGTGTCAATTCCTTTTTTACTCAAGTTTGATATTGCTGCACCAGCTGCAACCAATAAAATACCACCAAGAATTGCTCCAGGACCATTCATGTTTTTAATTGATTCTTTTAGCATTATTTCAGCAATACCAATTGCAATCATTGCTTCACCAAATTGTCCCATAAACTTACCAATTGAATCAAGCAAACCTTGCCCAAAATCTTTCAATGAAACATCACCTCCACTTATCACATTACCCAAAAAGTTTCCAAATGCGGTCAATCCTTCAATTGCAAGTGACTTTAATCCACTACTTAATGACTCACCCATTTTCATTCCAATTCTTTCTGCTTGTGTTACAATACCTAATTCTTGATTTGATAATTGTTCAATTTTTATTTTAACTGGCTCAAACGCTTTATTTGCCATTTCACTAATTTGTGAAGTGACCTTTTCAATTCCTCTTTTTGGTGGTGCTTGTATTGGAATTCTAAGTAATTTACTAAATTTTCTGCCACTAGTTTTTACACCACCAGTTTTTGTGCCACCACCTTCTTTATTATCATCATCTTGCAATGTAAACGCTGAAACTTGTTCTTTGACTTTCTTTAATGTTTCACCAAAAGACTTAATTTCTTTTGTTGCTTCTCTTGGTTTTAATTTAAATTGGTCAAAAAATGCATCAACACCAATATCAACACCAAACAAATTAGCAAATTTAGAAAAGCCTATTGCAATACCTTTTATTGAATCAATTACTGAATTTGCAATTCTTACCCATAAATTATAAAAGTAATCAGCAAATGCATCAAAATTATCTCTTACATATAATATAATTGCAACCAATCCGCCAATTGCAACAATGATTCCAGTTATTATCAAAATGATTGGATTCGCTGCTAAAAATGCAAATGCAGTTGTCAAACCACCAACCGCCAAAATCAATGGACCAATGACCGCCAATAATCCACCAACAACAACAATCACCTTTTTAATATTTGGATTGATGTTTGCAAACATTAAAGCCAATCCGGCTAAGAAATCTGCAACCTTTCCAATTGCTGGAGCCATAACCTCACCAAATTCAATTGCAAGTCCTTCACTTGCTGATTTTAAACGCATCATTGAACCCTCAAGAGTTTGGTCCATAATTGTTGCCATTGCTTGTGCAGAACCTTCAGAATTTAATAACTCACTATTTAACCCAGCAACCGCATCTTGATTTCTTGCAAGAATAGATGCAACCGCTGCACCACGCTTTCCAAACAATTCCATTGCAGTTGCGTTGGCATTGGTTGAATTATTTATTTGTGCCATTGCATCATCAAATGACATTCCTTTTTTTGCAAGTTCCAAAAAGATGTTTCTCAATGCAGTTCCTGATGTCGATGCTTCAACACCATTGTTTGCTAGTACACCAAGCATTGATGTTGTTTCTTGCAATGTCACACCAGCATTTCGTGCAACTGGAGCAACTGAACTCATTGCAACTTGAAACTTGTTTAGATCAAGTGCAGATGATGAAAATGACTTCGCCATTACATCGGTGACCATTGTCATTTGACTTGCATCTAACCCAAATCCACGCAATGTTGCACCAGCTACTTCAGCCGATTGTGCCAAATCTTCGCCAGTTGCCAATGCAAGGTTTAATGTTGCTTTTGTAATCTTTTGAATTTCACTTGCACTAAAACCAAGTTTTGAGTAATTCAACATTAAATCACTAACTTGTGTTGCACTAAATCTTGTTGAAATTCCTAAATCTTTTGCAAGGTTTGTCAAGTTTTGAAAATCTTTTCCAACCGCACCACTTATGGCTTGAACTTTTGCCATTGATTGCTCAAAGTTGGCAAACGTTTTGACTGCAAGTCCACCAAGTATTGCAATTGGTGCAGTCAATGACATTGACATTGAACGCCCTATTGACTGCATTTTTTTACCTGAAGAACGCAGTTGTCTTGCTAAATTCTGACTTGATGTGCTAAATGCTTTTAAATCAAATCCAGCCCTTATATTTATACTTTTCTTTGCCATTTTAATTGAACCAATTTGGTTTTAATTTTTTTAATTGTTCAATTTCTGATTTAGTATATGGATTTGATTTAGTTCCTTTTTTACCAGTTACTTCTTCCCACTCAAATTTCATTAAGTCTTGTGGTCGTTTCATTGTTTTTTGTCCTTGTGATTTTAACGTTACATATGAAATCAATCGAGCGGTTTCCCACAACGATCTTGAATTTATATTTTCATTTAAACGATTTCCAACGTACGCATCCCACACATCCGCCATTGTATAATTATTTAAACTTAAAGGATTTTGTTTTAACGTACCCAATACAAAACCCCTTATGAAATTAATCAATGGCAATTTTACTTTTTTGCTTCAACCTTTAAATTACCCAATGCACTTAAATCGTTTTGCATTGCTTCAGTGAATACACTAATTAAACCCATGTCATCATCAATTGCATCAATAATAAAATCTTTTGTGACTTTTTCACCTGATGCTTTCATTCCAGCATAAGCAATTTCAACGATCATGTTCATTGTGACATTTTCACCCATTTCTGAAATTGATGATCCAGTTTCTTTTTCATACATTAATAAAGCTTTGAAACCAAATTTGAATTTGTACTCTTTGTTTTTAATTTTAATCATATATTTTTTATAAAAAAAAAGGTGGGGATACCCCCACCCCTTAAATTTATTTTAATTTATTTTTAAACAGTTGCTTGTGTTATTGCTCCAGTTCCTTCAAAAGATACAGAAAAAGTGCTTGATTCCTCAAGACCGTCAGTTCTTTCAAGTGAAGTGATATAACACGAACCACTATATTCTTTGTCTCCAGTCACATCAGTTGTCCAAGTTACAGTCACCAAAGTTCTTCCAGTAAACACAGTGTACAAATCCTCATATCCATAAGTTGCATCTTCAGCAAAAAATCCTTCAGCTGAACCGCTAAAGCTTTTCTGTCCCTCGAGAGATGACTTCCAGCCGTTTGAGTCTTTTGTACTTGCGTCCCTTGTAGACATATCAAACGTTAATGAGTTTGATGTTAAGTGTGCTATTGTTGTTCCAGCAACCTGTATTTTTGCAATAGTTCCATTCAATATTCCTGTCGAAGCCATTTTTTTATTCTTTTAAATTTTAGTCAAATATTATTTATTGTATTATTTATTTGTTGTAATTTTTTTTACTTTTGGTTTTTTTGCAATTGGCTTTTCATCATTTGCAATTGCAACCTCAACAACGTGTTCAATTTTTTCTTCTTCAGTAAAACCATCAAGTGCTTTTGCTACTTTTAATTTTATTAATTCTTTGCCTAATTTATTTGCAACACGCAATTGTGATCCTTCAGGTAATGTTCTTGTATGGATTGCATAATCCATTGTTAATTCTATTCTCATAATTTTATAAATTTAATTTTTTTGCTTTTCTTTTTATATACTTTTCAAGTTTATCACTTGCTTGAGTGTATATCTTATCACTCGTTTCAGAATAAGTTTTCTGAATAAAATTCTTTTTACCAGTTGGATTGGCTGAATGCGTTCCAACTCCGTATTCAATCCACCACGCATAAAAACCATCAAACTTTCTTGCACCTTTTCCATAAGTTGGACCAACCAAAACATTTGGATATTTTTTAGATGGTGATGTTTTTACTGAAATTGCGTTTTTCAATTCTTGTGGTGCGTAATCAGTACCCCTGACATTAATTGTTTTGGTTCTTTGATTTGGTGCATTTTGTTTCATCTTATCAACCACTGGCTGCATTTGCCTTCTTAATATTTTAAGAATTTCACTCCTTTTCATCTTGTCATCCAAAGATTGAATTTCAAGTGCAACTCCTTTAAAACCCTCAATTTTATAGTTTATCATAGTTTTTTGTTTGCACTAATCATTAAACCTTCACGACCAAGTTCTTGAATGTCAAGAATGTCATAGTATTTTGAATTGTATGAAATACGCATCGATTCATCAATTCCATTAAAAAAACGTATCTTAAACTTGACCTTGCTTGTGGATGTCACTTGATCCGCTTCAACTTTTTCATTACCCAAACCACGCTGCACATTTGCAAAGGTTGTGTGATACGTTGACCAACTTGCAGTATATTCACCAATTGAGTTGGTTGAAAACGTTTGTGATTCAATCACAATCTTTCTATCTAAACGACCAATGTTCATATTTCAGTCCGTTGGCTTACCATTGACATTTGGAACTTTGTCCCACGTGACAAGTTGTGCATATTGCTTCCAACTATTGTGCTTTGTCTATTTTCAAACATATCCGAAACTATCATTCGCAATGCTTGTTTTACCATGTCATCAGTATTTGCCAAAGTTGTTATTTCAATTTCAATTGGAAAATCACGATTATATAAGTTTGGCAAATTGTCCTTCATTTCTACATAAGAATAAAGTCCATTTGTCCAAAAGTATTTTGATGAATCTAATGCAGTTCTTGCATTGTCAGAATTATAATAATAAATTGTAAATGCATCTATTGGATTAACATCAATTCTAAAGTCATCCCATTCTGTCATGTACCCAGTCACACCGCCTTTAATAAGTAAACCAGCTTCGTTCCATAACATTAAGTGTGCTGATGCTATGTAATCATTTATCAAATCATCAAACGATAAATCTAAAATGTTTAAATGTCTTTTTGCTTCAACCAAAGTCAAACCCCAATTGACTGATGGTGTATAGCTTGTTATTTTTTTGTTTCTTATCATTGGTTTTAAAAAAAAAGAGGATGGGCAAAACCCACCCTCTTAATATATTAACTAATTAAACTACTAATTACTATCCAAAATTAGCGACTGAAATGGCACTATCCTGTACTAATGCAGCATCCCAGTAAGAATTCAAGATTAATCTGTTTGTTCCGCTTACCGCTTGTGTGTATGGATCAACCAAGATTTCAACTCCACCAAATTGTGCAATCTGAACTTTTGAGAAGTCACCATAATAAACAACTGGCTTACTTGCTATGTCAGCAATTTGGTTTGAAAACTTCGCTTTTACTCCCATAATCGCTTCATTGATGATTAATGGATTAACACCACTAACTTGTGCAGCCGTATAAACTTCACTAAATAAATCATTTGAAACTGCAAATCCTAAATTACCTCTGTTGTGGTTATTAGATTGAACTTGCTCAACTAATGCCATCATTAAGTTTGTGATGTTTGCATTTGTTAATGCCGTTTTTCCTTGTCCTAAATAGTTGTAAGAGCCGTTGCTTGAGTCGTCCGCAAATAATGCATATTCGACCTTTGACCCAACGGCTTGAGCAATTGAGTTTCTCAATGCACCTTCAAGTGATTCATTATGCTGCAATGCGGCTTGTTTACTAAAATCGACAAAACTTGCAAGTCTTTTTGGAGCAAGGTCTTTTTTGCTCATTGCAGAACCACCATCAGCAGCTGCATCCGTTTCACCTTCCCATTGCGTTGTAACCGCACCAAGGATTGGAATACGTTGGTCAGTTGTTGAAGTTACACGAGTAACACCAAGATCATCAAGAATTGTATTTGCATAAACTGCATCAACAAAACTTTGAGTTTCGATTCCTGAAGTTCCGTTTTCAGTAACAACCGCACGATTCAAAATCATTGATGGTATAACAACACCATTTGCACTTCGACCAATTGCAGTCATTTCCTTTTGACCTTCTTGAGCCATTTCTAATTCAACACCATCAAGTTTTCCACCAAATGCTGCACGTACCGCTTTACCGAAAGAAAAATCTCTTACTATTTCTTTTTCTTCTTTGGTTTCTGCCACTACTGGGCTACCACCTAAATTTGCTGCTTTCATTCTTATTTCTTCTTCTTTTTCTACTTTTGGAAGCTCATCAACTAATTCAGTTAATCTCTCCATGTTTGTGTCAAATGACACTTTTTCTTCTTCAGAAAAATCTCTATTTTCGTCAGAAACTAAATTTTCAAGAGCATCAAGGGCAACTTTTACCTCGCCTATTTCTTCTCTAATTATTTTACTATTTCTCATTTTCTAAATTTTAAACACAAAAATTATTTATTTGATTACAGGTACTTTGTAACTATTTTTACTTTGTTGTATTCTCGTAAAGATGATTTTGTTTCAAGTCCCATTTCAACAATTTCTTCTTCTTCAACCTCAAGTGTTTTTTTAAGTTCATCAACTTGGTCAGCACTTCGTTTAAATGCATCACGATTTGACCCAGCACTTACAATTGACCATTCAATCAATTCTTGACGAGTAAAATATATTGTATTTTTATCCTCATCATCTTCTTTGCCGTAACGATATTCATGCGGTATTGCTCCAACACTAGCCATTTTTAAAATACCATCTTGCATTTTGTTAAACACTTTGTCAGCTAAAGGATTGTTTCCTTCACGTTCAAATGTTACTTCACCAACTAACGCTTCACCATCTCTAAACACTCGTGAAGTTCCAATGATTGTATCAGGATTGTCACCACTTACAACGTGATTATAACCAACGATTGGATTTCTGTCATAAGTTGACAAATCCCAGCCATCAAGTTTAAAAGATGTACCATGTCTATCAATGGATTCAGTTGAAATTATAAATTGTGCAGTTCGTTCGACTTCATTTATATTTCGAACCTCTGCAAGTCTTTCTATTTTATTCATTGTTTTCTTTTTTATAATATTCTTTTATGTCTTCAATTGGTATTCTATTAATTTGAACATATCTTTCATCACCACCATCAATTGGATTCCTATCCTCTAATTCAAGTACATCATTTATGCAATAAGCTCCTATGTCAGTCATCAATCGATAATATTCCCCTTTTGTCTTGACATCAGTTCGAAGTAAACGATCAACGTTATGCTTAAAATAATGGTCAAGTTTTTCTGTATCTTTTAATAATTTTCGTCTATATTCTTGCTCAATCTTTTCAATCCACGTACCTATTGAGTAAGTCACAAATTCAATTGATTGGTGTTCAATGTTTGAAAACGTTGAATTCTCCATCTCATTAATCATGTGTGATGGTATTCCCAAGATTGTTGCAATCTCGTTCTTTTGGAATTTTCGTGTTTCAATGAATTGAGCATCTTCAGGTGGTAAACCGATTCGATGATATTTTGAACCAGCATCAAGAATTGCAGTGCCTCTTGTTCCGTTTGGTCCGTAGTTTGTAGTCCATTGTTGACTGATTGCTTCTTTTGTTTCAGGTTTTAATACACCAGCAAATTCAATAAAGCCATCAATCCTTGCTGATTTGTTATAAAAGTCAGCTCCATAATCTTGAGCGGCAATAGATAAACCAAGATTTTTCTTATGTGCTTGTATTGCCGAAAGTCCAACAACTGGATCAGTTCCAAAGCCACGAAGATTAATCATGTCAGCATCTTTGACCATCAATGATTCACTTTCGTTGTATGCTTCTTTGACTTGAACTTTCCAATAAATCTCATCATCATATTTTATTGGTTCACATTGTTCACGTGTTACATTTACCAATGATGTTGGTGT
>Ga0209535_1002511_pt1 | contig 11962 bp, 16 predicted proteins | sample LinPmetageLP28_FD_184041 | JGI IMG/M metagenome (GOLD analysis project Ga0209535, IMG submission 184041) | Marine viral communities from the Pacific Ocean - LP-28 (SPAdes) (version 2) | ecosystem: Environmental > Aquatic > Marine > Oceanic | place: Pacific Ocean | collected 2009-08-22
CCGCGTCCTAGAAGCCGTCCCTTGGCATTGCCAGAAGGCCGCTCTCTCATAGAGAAATACGGCCTGCCCGGTACTATGCCTGAAGGAGGTATTCTTAATTTAGCCAATTCCGTGGGTCCTCGTTAAGAACCTGTTCAGCTAAGTTAATCTTTTGACGCAAGGCTCCCAGAACCTTTTCGTCAATTGTGTCCGGCGAAACAAGATCAATATATGTTACAATATTCTTTTGACCAATACGGTGGGCACGGTCTTCCGATTGCAATCTTATTTCAAGATCGTAGCTGTTAGAGTAATAAATGACCGTGTTAGCTGCGGTCAAAGTAATTCCATACCCGCCTGTTCTAGGTTGTCCTACAAAGAACCGGAGCGGATTGTTTACATCTTGAAATCGTTCTACAATCTCTTGGCGTTTATCTTGTGGCGTCTCGCCGTAATAAAGTGCGACCGAATCGGGCCCGAAACGGTCGCGCAGGGTATCGGCTATCTGTTGAATGTCATGCGTGTACGACGCCCAAATGATGGCCTTCCCCTGTAATTCGTCTGTAATGCTCATTAGTTCATTCAGACGGTTGTTCTTTAACGGCTGTATCTTTCCAACGTCAGGTTGAAAGAAGCCGCAACAAATCTGCTGTAAGCGCATGATCTGTGTTAAAACACTTTCTGTTGTAGCTAGGTCCCCACCTTCCATTTGTGCCAACGCAAGCTTCTTCATTTGATTGTACACTTTGGCCTGTTCATCAGTAAGCTCTACTTCTCGCTTAATGTAAACCTTTTCTGGCAGATCAAGACACTCTTCCTTTAGCACTCGTGTAGAGAACTCAAAGAGCTTTTCGTTTAACTCATCCAGACGGCGGTAGCCTGTTATCTCTTGAAAGCTTCGGGCACCCATGACACGCTTCTGTACTACAGCGTACCTGCTTTGAAACGCGAAGTAGCTGTTATATCCCAGCGCACGTTCGTCCAAGAAGTTGCACTGGCTAAACAAATCCATAGGACTCTTGGTTACAGGAGACCCTGTAAGAATACGTCGGTATCGGCTGTACTTCGTAAGCGTCATAAGGTTCTTTGTGCGCTGGGCCTTCCTATTCTTAATCGTCGTGCTTTCATCCACGATCATCATGTTGTCAGGGTTTTGCACTAAAAAACGGCCCGCGGCTCTCGCGCCACGCGGGGAAGAAAAGGCTTCGACGTTGACCACAAAGATTTTAAGGCCGTCGTAGTCTTCCATTATTAAATCCTCTAACTCCGCAGCATAACTCTTGCTTTGCGAAGGCTTCCATCGTATTATTTTGCGCTTGATGTCGTCCGGCAAATGCGCCGGAATTTCTCCCTTCACCCAGTTATCGTAAACGCCCTTGGGCGCAACTATTAAAGAGGCATTTATACGGCGTTGTTGGTAAAGAACGCCCATGTTATCTATAGCAACCTTGGACTTACCTGTTCCCATCTCCATGAACCACGCATGAAACTCCGCGTCCCACGAAGCTTGTAGAGCCTCGCGCTGATGGTTAAACGGTTCAGTTTTATATTGATACATAGAACACCCACCCTGCACACATAATGACAACTAAAATAAATATTAAATAATCTTGCCAATCTACTTTCATTTTTTTCTCCCACTGCACTTGACTACGCGATAATATGAGAATATAAGCGAGTTTGTCAAGGCCGTAAAAGGGTCTTTAACAACGAAAGCGAGAAAACATGACAGACTTTTTACAAGATCAGATGGAGGCAGACTTCGCCAATTCCATCGAAAACACTGCGCTAGGTTCGCTAACAGGTGTAGCTAAGATAGCCCGAACAATCCGCACAACGCAAGAAGAAGTTCAGGAGCTTGAGACAAAACTCAAAGCCCGCAAGAAGGACTTGTTAAAGTTGACGGACGAAGACCTACCTTCAGCAATGCAAGAGATGGGACTTTCAAGCTTTGCTCTGGATGACGGGGCGACAGTAGATGTCAAACCAACATACGGTGCATCAATACTCGTAGCCAACAGGCCAAAGGCTTATCAGTGGTTGCGGGACAACGGATATGACGACATCATTAAGAATGTTGTAGCATGTCAGTTTGGCAGGGGTGAAGATGACAGAGCAAGGGACTTTCAGTCGTTTGCCTCTCAGCAAGGATACCCGTCAACGCAGGAAGAAACCATCCACTCTGGTACACTAAAGGCTTTTGTACGCGAAAGAGTAGAAGCTGGTGAAGAGTTTCCAATGGAACTCTTTGGAGCATTTGTAGGTCAACGTGCTATTATAAAAGGAGCTAAATAATGGCAAACTCTGTAACTAAAACCAAGAAGTCAGAAGTACAGGCTTTTGACGCATCCATGTTCGAAAGCGACGCGGGTCAGGGAAACGAAAACATTGGATCAGATGATCTTGCGCTTCCGTTTCTCAAGCTGTTAAGCGGATTGGACTCTGTTCTCGACACGCACGAAACTGCGCGTAAAGGGGACATCTATAACACTGTAACGGGGGAAGCTTTCTCTGGTAAAGACGGCATCAGTGTTATTCCTTGCGCGTACCAACGCGTGTTCATTGAGTGGATGCCGCGAGGCACCGGATCAGGCGCACCGCGCAATATCTACAAAGCTGGGGACGTTATCCCTAAAACTAAACGGGACCCAGATGACAACAAAGAATACGTTGTAGACGGGGAAGGGGAATACATTGAGGAGACAGCGCAGCACTATGTGCTTGTTGTCAACGAAGATGGGTCCACCGAAACCGCTCTTATTGCCATGAAGTCTACGCAGCTAAAGAAAAGCCGCAAGTGGAACTCCATGATTCAATCCGTAACCTTGCAAGGCAAGAACGGGCCGTTCACTCCTCCACGGTTCTCTCATATCTACAAGCTCAAGTCCGTAGCTGAAGAGAACTCCAAAGGGAGTTGGCACGGGTGGGAAATGTCGCGTGAAGGTCCTGTGACCGACGCGCACGTTTATTCCAGAGGCAAAGAGTTCTCTACGAGCGTTCTTGCCGGAGATGTGGTTGTAAAACACCAGAATGAAGACGAGCAGCAATCTGCCAAGTCAGACGAAGTTCCGTTTTAAGTTTTACAGGGGGTTGCGTTAGCAGCCCCCACCATAGGGGAATACTATGTCCGTTAAAAAGTTTTCGTCCATCTTTGATGGACTGCAAGAAGCTTACGGGACTTATCGGGTAGATAAAACTCAGTCAAACGGTAAGAACACCGGAAAAGCAGCCATCGTGCGCGAAACACGCGACACGAAGCTTTGGGAGGGACACCTCTCAGGCAAAGGCAACTCTATTGGAATTATCCCTATTAACGCGCAGAATATGTGTAAGTGGGGTTGTGTAGACGTTGATCAATATCCGTTGGATCACAAGGTCCTTATTGATAAGATTAGGAAGCTAAACCTGCCTATGGTTGTGTGCCGCTCTAAGAGTGGTGGTGCGCACTGCTTTCTGTTTAGCAGCGATTGGGTAGAAGCCAAAGAGATGCAGAAGTCTCTGAAGTGTATCGCCGCAGCACTGGGCTACGGTGAAAGTGAGATATTTCCGAAACAAATACGATTGCACTTGGACCGCGGTGACGTAGGAAACTTTTTGAACCTGCCATACTTCGACGCAGAGGACGGGCTACGCTACGGTATCTTAGATGACGGAACCTCCGCTACCCTTGAAGAGTTCTTTGAGCTTTACGATACGCACGTACAAACGCCGGAACAGATACAAAAGATACAGATCGTAGAAGAACCCACAGAACAGATGCCCATGCGAGACGGACCGCCGTGCTTGCAGCACCTTGTTCGTCAAAAGATATCAGAGGGTGGCAGAAACAACGGCCTGTTTAACATAGGTGTGTATCTGCGCAAAGCATTCCCAGATAGTTGGGAGACAGAAATATTAAACTACAACATGCAATATCTTGAACCGCCGTTGCCGTTGCCAGAAGTTAACGTAGTTGCCAAGCAGGTAGAGCGCAGAGACTACGCATACAAATGCAACGACGCGCCAATTAACGCGCACTGTAACAAAGAGCTTTGCCTTACTATGAAGTTTGGTATCGGCTCTGCTGTACAGAACGCTATTGTTGCTAACCTGAGAAAATATAACTCCACACCTCCCGTCTGGTTTATGGATGTAAACGGCGAGCCCTTAGAGTTAGATACAGAAGCTTTAATGAGCCAGCCCGCCTTTCAAAAAGCCTGCATGGAGCAACTTAACTTCATGCCCCGAACCGCTCAGAAAGCTCAGTGGGAGGGCCGTATTAGCTCCTTGCTTACAGAGATGCGTGATAACGAAAGCGCGATTATGGAGGTCGCTGTGGACGCCTCTGTAAGCGGCCAGTTCTACGACTACTTGGAAGAGTTTTGCCGCTTCCTACAGCAAGCGCACGACAAAGAAGAAATATTACTTCGCCGTCCGTGGACAGATGAAGAGACCAGCGTCACATATTTTCGCCTCAGAGATTTTGAGAACTTTCTTAAAAAGAATAAATTCTTTGAATACAAATCACACAGAATTGCTCAACGCCTCAGAGACATCAACGGCGACAGTACTGTGTTGAAAATTAAAGGTCGTTCAGTACGCGTGTGGCAAATCCCAGCGTTTGAAAAAGCAGACATGGAGCTTTCGACGCCTAAGTTTGCATCTAAGAAGGAGGCCCCCTTCTGATGAAAAACGTACTTATACAAATGAGAAACAAAGAAATTGTCAACATGATCGACAATAAATTTATGACAAAGACGGCCGTAGCTAAGTGGTTTGGAGTCAGCAAGCAGCGCGTCGCTCAGATATACCAAGAGGAAAAAGCAGATGTTTCGGATATTCGGACCGCCGGGGACGGGGAAAACAACAGCCCTACTTAACATGGTTGACGACGCCCTTCAAAGCGGTATCGCTCCAATGAACATAGCCTTCTTGGCGTTTACCAGAAAAGCTGCCAACGAAGCAAAAGAGCGGGCCGCTGCCCGATTTAATCTCGATCCAAAGAAGGACCTGTTCTACTTCAGAACCCTGCATAGTTTGGCCCTAACCTGTTCCGACATCGTTCCAGAACAGGTAATGCAGGACGAACATTACAAAGAACTATCTCAAGAGATGGGCTACGAGATACAGATGAAAAGGGCCGCCAACTATGATGACGATCTCCCTGACCTACTCAAAGCTTCTGATCCTATCTTGGGTCTCATAAACCTTGCTAGAATGCGCAAGATGGGTCTGCGTGAACAATACGACGACAGCGGCATCGACGCAGAGTGGAACACTGTAGATTACGTTAATCGCAGTCTTCTAAAATACAAAGAAAACATGCAACTGTTCGACTTCACAGATATGCTGACAAATTTCGTCAAAGAAGGTCACACTGTCTGTCCTTATTTCGATCTCTGCTTTGTGGATGAAGCACAAGACCTCTCCTTACTACAGTGGGATATCGCTCATCTGTTAGATAAACGATCAGACCGCATGTATTGCGCTGGAGATGATGACCAAGCTATCTACAGATGGGCCGGAGCCGACGTGGAATCCTTCATTAATCTGGAAGGTGGGTCAGAAACCCTGTCCCAATCTTACCGCGTACCTCAACAAGTACACAAATTAGCTGAACGCATCATAGACCGCGTAGATCGTCGCTTCATAAAAGACTACTTTCCTAAGAAAGATTCTGTCGGACACTACGAGCATATATACGATATCGATCAGCTAGACATGTCAGAAGGCTCTTGGCTAATTATGGCTCACGCCGGATACCTGCTTGCAGAAATAGATACCACCCTCCGGTCCAGCGGATACCTCTTCGAATTTCGCGGACATCGATCCATACCAGAGAAAACAAGTATCGCCGTCAACGGCTGGGAGCAATTGCGCAAGGGTCAAGAAGTAAACGGAGCAGTGGCTAAGAAAATCTACAGCTTCATGTCCAGCAAAGAACGCGTTGCCAGAGGATTTAAAACCCTGTCCGGATTGGAGGACACAGACTTCGTTACATTAGACAAACTACAAAACCAGTACGGCTTGTTGGCAACCATCGACATGGTCTGGCACATAGCAATGGACAGACTGCCCGAACAAAGCAGAGCATACATCATTGCACTTCTGAGACGTGGTGAAAAATTCAACGGCGATCCGCGGATCATCGTCTCCACCATTCATCAAGCCAAAGGCGGAGAAGCAGATAACGTCGTCCTCATACCAGACCTGTCCGTAGCTGCGGAAAAAGAATTAGAAACCGCTCCAGACGATATTCACCGCCTGTTTTACGTTGCAGTTACCCGAACTAAGAATAATCTGTACATCGTTGAACCCGAAAACATGGCAAGGAGCTACGACATATGAAATGCTGGCATTGTAACACAGACCTGATCTGGGGCGGAGATGAAGACTGTGGCGAAGAAGACGAAGAATACTCCATTGTATCAAACCTATCATGCCCACACTGCGAGTCATTCGTCCTCGTATATTACCCAAAAGAAAAAGACAGGCGATACCCCTACAACTTAAACTTATGAGGCAAACATGAAACGAGAAGAAATACTCGATACAGCAAAGAAAACAATCATGGGACCACGAGCCACGGACTACGGGCCTGCGGACGAAAACTTTAAGAGAATAGCAGTGGGCTGGAACGTAATTGTAGACTGCGCCCTCAAAAGAAATGGGGAATTAACTGAACAACATGTAGCCCTGATGATGGATTGGCTCAAAACTTGCCGCTTAGTAAATAACCCCCTTTCTGAAGACGGGTGGGTTGATAAATGCGGCTATAGCGCAATCGGCGGAGAACTGACCTCCATCGAACGCTTTAAAAAGAATGTAAGGCTACATAATGAAGGTTGAACTAGGCGGTCCAACGCTAAAATCAGAGTGGGTTCCCCCGTCCGCTCTGCCTGACTTAACACAACACAAAACTATTGCCATCGATGTCGAAACACGGGACCCGAACCTAAAGAAGAACGGGCCCGGATGGGCCGTAGGTGACGGAGAAGTTGTAGGCTACGCTATAGCTACAGCCGATTGGTCCTGTTACTTACCCGTGGCACACGAAGGCGGCGGAAACATAGACAAAAAACAGGCAAACAAATGGCTCAAAAAAGTATTTGAATGCCCCGCTGATAAAATCTTTCATAACGCACAGTACGATGTAGGCTGGATCAGAAGAATGGGATTTGAAATCAAAGGCCGCATCATCGACACAATGGTTGTCTCATCCCTGTTAGACGAAAACAAATTTAGCTACGCGCTAAACAGTGTTGCCTTTGAATATCTGGGTATAGCCAAGAGTGAGAACCTGCTAAGAGAAGCAGCCGCAGAGTTTGGCTTGGACCCAAAGGCAGAGATGTGGAAAATGCCCGCCATGTTCGTCGGTCCCTACGCAGAAAAAGATGCAGAGATTACACTCAAATTATGGAACTACCTCAAAGTCGAGATAGGGAAACAAAACTTAGGCGCAATCGTTAGCTTGGAACTCAACCTCCTCCCCTGTCTGGTCGATATGACATGGCGAGGCGTTCGCGTAGATATGGACAAAACCGAAAGAACGCGGAACGCGATCCTTAAACGAGAGAAAGCCGTCAAAGCTGAGATAAAAAGGCTCGTAGGATACGATGTGGAAATCTGGGCTGCACAGTCCGTTGCAAAAGCTTTTGATCACCTCAGTATCTCCTACCCAAAAACAGAGAAAGGCGCTCCGTCCTTCCGTAAACAGTTCCTGTCAGACCACAGAGAAAAACTACCAAAGCTTATCGTAGAAGCAAGGAACCTAAACAAAACCAGCGGCACGTTTATTAATAACATCCTAAAGTTCTGTCACGCAGACGGAAGAATACACAGTCACATAAACCAAATCCGTGGAGATAGCGGGGGAACCGTCTCCGGCCGCTTTTCCATGAACAACCCCAACCTGCAACAAATCCCCGCCCGTGACCCAGAAATAGGACCCATGATCCGATCCCTCTTCCTACCAGAAGAAGGAGACCACTGGGCCGCTATAGATTACTCGCAACAAGAACCGCGCATCTTGGTTCACTACGCTCACATATACGGTGAATACAGAGGGCTTGCACTAAGAGGCGTAAAGGAATTTGTTAACGGCTACCGAAATGACCCAGACATGGACTTTCACACAATGGTTTCCGAAATGGCTAACATCCCACGCAAACAAGCCAAAACAATTAACCTTGGAATGATGTACGGCATGGGCGTCGCAAAACTGGCGGACCAACTAGACATCGAAGAAGAAGACGCCAAATCTCTCGTTGCACAGTACCATGACCGCGTACCTTTTGTGAAAGGTCTAATGCAAGGCGTCATGCGTCATCTGGATAGTAAAGAAAGCAAGGGCGTCATCCGCTCCTTGGAAGGCCGCCGTTGTAGATTTGATATGTGGGAGTCCAAAAGCTTTGGCATGACAAAAGCTCTGCCTTACTCAGAAGCAGTAGAAGAATACGGGCCCAACATGCTGAAACGAGCCTACACATACAAAGCTCTGAACAGGCTTATCCAAGCGTCGGCCGCGGACATGACAAAGAAAGCTATGGTTGACCTATATCAAATGGGACATCTGCCCATGCTTCAAGTACATGACGAACTCTGTATGTCAGTAAAATCCAGAGAAGAAGCAGAAAGTATTGCCAAAGTTATGGAAGATGCGGTACCATTAGAAGTACCTAGTAAGTGCGACGTTGAAGTCGGCCCTAACTGGGGCGAGGCCGAATAGGTAAAGTTGCTGCTCCTCCCCTAACGCCTCGACTGCCTCCTGTCCGGTCAGGTTTCGCACTGCAACGACAGGGGGCCTTTTTTCTTGCAAGTTCCCATAAACTCTTATATATTCCCAGACAAATAGTGAGGGTATAATGGATACAACTAAATGGAAAAGCGTTTTGGTCCCCATAGAGGTGTACCTAGAACTGAAAACAGACGCAGCAATGAACGGACGGACAATCAGCGGACAATTACGCGTAATGTTCGAAGTATATGACAAAAAGAAGTATAAAGACCAAAAGAAGGTTGACACATCCCATAAAGTCGCGTACAAATAGACCCATAGACATTCTCCAATGTTTTGACTGAGTTAGGCCCCGCTTTTTTAAGCGGGGTTTTTCTTTTTTAGGAATATACTTGACATTGTCTTATACAGTCGCTTACAATCCCATATGTCAGATACGAAAAAGGAGAATTATCATGGCGACGAAAAAAGTACCATCCGCAACACCGTTAGAAATCCAGCCGCTAAAGCAAGGACGCGTTAAACTCCGCATGATGGGTAACACGCCTCTCTACTTTAACAGCATGAGTAGTAAAGCAATGCGCGATCTACTCGTCGGCGGCGGTAGAAAAACTGCGGCCGAAAAGAAAACCATCAAACACAACCCAGAACAAGAGTTCCGTGAGTCCGTGTACAAAAAACCCTTTGGCGAAACACTCCTATGCTTTCCAGCGCCCGGAGTTAAAGGCGCAATGGCTACCGCTGCACTAGAAACAGACGGTATCACAAAGACCAGCGTACAACGCCTGATCTTCCTTCCGCAAACACACGTACAGATTTGGGGCAAACCACAGTTGAAGATTGACGTTGTGCGGTCCGCGGACATGAACAAAACTCCAGACATGAGAACCCGCGCTTACCTACCGCGTTGGTGCGCTGAAGTTGATATCGCATATGTTCAGCCCACACTGAGCGCGTTCTCTATCGTGTCCCTCCTTACTAACGCCGGAGCAATCGTCGGCATAGGAGACTTTCGACAAGAAAAAGGCCGCGGATCATTCGGCACGTTCCAAGTTACATCAGAAGATAGCATGGGAGATCACCAATCTGATTGGGACGATCTTATGAAAGAAGGTCGCGAAGTTCAGCAGGATGCTTTGGACAACCCTGAGTTTGCAGACGAGCAGACTGAGGATTTAATGCAGTTCATCGAAGAAGAACGCACAAGACGAGATATTACTCTCGTTGCATAAGAAGGGAAGGGGCGGCAACGCCCCTTCTATGGTCACGGAGGGGTCCGGTAGGGCACGGTAAGGCGAGGCGGGGTCTGGCGCGGCGGTCTAGGCGTGGTCTGGTCGGGTTAGTTACGGTCAGTCAAGGCGGTCTAGGCGCGGTACGGAGTCGCGGGGCTGGGCAAGGTTAGGCGGTCTAGGTGTGGCGGGGTAGGGCGCGGCACGGTAGGGCGTGGTTTGGTTAGTCAAGGCGGTCAGGTCTAGGATCGGTCCGGCGCGGCGAGGTTTGGCAACGCGGTCGGGGTAGGGCGTGGTCCGGTGTGGTTCGGCTTGGCAATGTAAGGCGGTCTAGGTGTGGCAAGAAGCGGAAAGTCTTGGTTAGTCAAGGCGGTCGAGGCAAGATTCGACGGGGCGCGGCGAGGCATGGCAATGTAAGGCGGTCGAGGTTGGGCGCGGAGCGGCGAGGCGAGGCGCGGTCAGGCGGTCATTTAACAATAAAGGAGAAATACATGGCTGGATTTCCAAAAAAAGAACGACAAAGAATTATCGACGAATACCTAGCAGCGTCAGGCAACAATATGTTCGTGCCACACGAGTTCGTTGCTTGGCTAGAAGAACAACCCGATCACGAAGCATACGAATGGTTCTTCGGATCAGGCGACAAAGAAGCCGCAAAACAATGGCGCATACAAATGGCTAGGCAAATGGCATCCGGACTGCGGATCGTAGTGCAAGATACCGTTACAAACAACGAAGTCGTAAGCATCAAAGTAATCGAATATCCCACCTTCATCAGCCCAGTAGCAATGCGCAAAAAAGGAGGAGGATACGAAAAATTCGATCCAGAAAACGAAACTGACCAACAAGAACTTCGACGACAAGCAGCCACGGCCCTCGCATCATGGCTATCCAGATATAGAGGTTGCGCAGAAAACTTCGGCGTTAACGTGTCAGCAATCGAAGACATCACAAAAGTCTTGCGAGACGTAAAAGAAGACGTAGCTTAAACAATCTTCAGCCCGCGGTTCGCCGTGGGCTCTTGACATTATCCCATACATATATTACACTGCTTTTACACATAGGAGAATGTTATGACAAAATTTGCAAAAGTCAAAAATAAAAAAACAGGCGCAATCGAAAAATGGACAAAATCAACCGTCATCGATTACGTCAACAAATGCTCTCAAACTAATCCAGATTACATAGGAAAGCCGCTGTTCGACGAAACAAACTGGCGGCACGGATGGAACAGTTCCGTCCATAAATTTACCATGATCGATTCCAGTGAACTCGTAGACAAATTCGAAGATAACCGCGTCTGTCTTTTTTATGTCACGCTAAGGCTTGATGAGATTCTTAATGAGGATGGATCGACGTATGGCATGAAAACCTGTTTGCGAGACTTCCACAGAGAGTGTCTTAGAAACCTTGGCGTCAACGCCCTCCGTAACCACTACGGAGATGAAAAATGAAGACATATCGCATTGAAGTCGTGCAGACCAACGTGTTCTACGAGGAGGCCGATAGCGAAGAGGAGGCTCGTCGCATCGTTACTGAAGATCGATTTTGGGACGAGAACACAAGCGGGCAAGACACTTACGGCGTTCACTTTAACATAGAGGAGCAAGAAAAATGATAAAAGAAGGACACCACACCGTCGTCAATATCCAAGCAGATTACGACACGGATCACGGACCTTGTACCATTTATAGGTTACAAGACGGAAACAGCATCGTATTATATCCAGAAGACAGATCAAGAGTGTCCGTCCACATAGGAGATGACGATGAATGAAGAACAGTTCGAAGACGCCATAAGCCGTATGGCAGACGCCCTGCCAGATAAAATTAACACCGGAGATATGGCTATGCTCATAGCCAATATCGTCAACCTCTACGGCTTTGATAAATGCTGGGCTCAAACAGCTTTTCATATCGAAAACATTCTCTGCCATCACAGAGAATACGAAAAAGAAGCAAAAGACAGAGCTATCGCCGTCGTCGAAGCAACCCAGTTTATGAAGCGTGTGATGGATGGAACTTAATCCCGCTCAATT
>Ga0209535_1002512_pt1 | contig 11959 bp, 14 predicted proteins | sample LinPmetageLP28_FD_184041 | JGI IMG/M metagenome (GOLD analysis project Ga0209535, IMG submission 184041) | Marine viral communities from the Pacific Ocean - LP-28 (SPAdes) (version 2) | ecosystem: Environmental > Aquatic > Marine > Oceanic | place: Pacific Ocean | collected 2009-08-22
ACCATCAGGACGCATGTCCAGTCGAGGGGAGCCTAGCTGCCACTGCACTCCGAGAGACGCGGAAGATATTTTAACCGCTAGTTGCCGCCCACGGACGCGCGTATTCAGTTGTTGCGTAAACTGCTCAACAGGCAACGTGGCTGTCCGAGTAACGTCAGCAAAACTAACTCCCCCCTCTGACGCAGGGTCGTTATACCCTGATCCAGGGTTTTTGAGTGGGTACAACGTCATGGTGGCGGAGGGAGAGTCCGCCGTCGACCCGGAGAAAGTTAAGTCTGGCAATATACGCCACACGAAAGCAAACCTATCGCCATCATCTAAATCAAATTCACCCGACGTTATGAACGCACTGATCGCTGTGGCCGTGCCCGTTTCGTTATCATCTATCCCTTCTTCGTGGTTAACGAGGTTAAAGGAAGATGTAGCAGCTAACGGATACTGCCGCGTACCAGTATCTAACCAAGCCGTGCGCGACAGCGTGCCGTAGTACCATATACTATCCACGTAATTATACACTACATAACGGTCAATCGAAGACGCACTCGATGAGCAGTAGAACCACCAAATTTCGTTGAACGCCTCGTTGGTACCTGCAAACACCTGTTGAGACTGCAGGAAGTTAAAGTCATTAAATACGAAGCGCCGCACATCGGAGGGTAACGGGCGCACACCACCATCGTAAGTATAGAACGTGTCTGTACCCATCCAGAATGCAGCTCCGGCCACATAAGCTACGGAGTTAGGTGAGATTATGGATATGTTGTCGCCCACAAGCTGTGAGCCCCATACTGTGTCACCTCCGAGGTACTGCAGGGCATAGAGGGACGAGTTAGTCCATACGAGCACCTCCTGGCGACCTTGCTTAGCGGTAACGATTGTAGTGCCTCTGGTTAACCGCAAAGACCCAGCCTGAGTGGTTGCTCCCGCAGTCCAGTTAACCGCGTCCTCTTGGTCAGACCACCGAATTAACATAGCGTCTTGGACCGTAGACCCTTGAGCGTTAGTACCGTACGCGAATAGGAAGCGCGCAAAATCAGACGACAGCACACCATTTTGGACGGTAGGGGTATTTGAGGCACCGGATAACGTAGATATCTCTACGGCCCGAGGGTACACTCCTGTTGACGAATCCCAGTAGTAAATTGCGCCCCCGCGAGGAGCAAATACAAGGTCCTCACCAAAATTAGTCTGGCTCCACAAACGCATGGGCTCTAAAGTAGTGCCCCCTGTACTCCAAGCACCCACACCCCAGCCGCCGCCACCCCAACCAGAAAGTGGTACAGCGTTCGCATTACCCACGTGTATTTGGTATTTAGCGGTAACACTACCCCCACCATTACCTGTATCCGACCCAGTAGCCGTAGCCGTAGCGGTGATGGTGTAGCTATTAGCGCTTACAATGGTTTGGATAGTGTATTCCGCGTTTAACACCGTAGCAGTTATGTTACCGCCGAGAGAAACCGCGCCGCTAAAAGTAACATAATCTCCTGGGAGAGCGTCGTGAGACGCGTCTGTCACAGTGATTGTAGCTGAACCGGACGTAGCCGCAAAAGTAGCTGCGTTAGTAGTTGTTTTTCGTAGGGGGGTTACATCGTAATAACTACCCCCCAGCTCTATGTAGAATTTTTCGTTGGTGCCAACACCCACATAATTTAGGCCCGTTAGAGTAACCCACGACCACAACGAGCGGCAGGTGCCTTCAAATGTATCGGATGAAATACGTTGCCACCCCCCAATTTTTTCGGGGTACCCACTACGAAAACGTACCTTATCACACTCAAACCAAGTGCCCTCATTAGTGTACCGCGTACGCTCTCGGTTCACCCCCGGCTGTAGAGTTATTTTCTTTAGGGCCATCTAGGCTACTCCTAGGATAGCTCGAAATGGGGGCCATCGAGGAATGGCCGACGACCTTCTGACCTGCGTAGATCAATGTAGGCATTCATAGCATCCTCCATGGTACCTTCGTGTAGACGTATATCCCGAACCTGCCACGCGCCGCCCCAACGAACAGCAATCTCCGTCTCCTTAGCGGCCTGTTTCATGGCGTCTGCAAGCTCATCATACGCCGACATCTCCCAACAAACTCGTCCCGATAGGTAAGCCACGAGGTCTACAGCATTACCCGTCAAGTGCTTAGAGTTCATGGTCTGGCTTAAACCTCGCGCCACAAGCTCTTTTTGGCGCTCGATGGACCGCTTGCCTTCTGTAACGCCAAAGTCAATGGGGGACAACTCCAAGGCGCGTTTTACGGTGTTCGCGAGCTCAGGCTTGACGCCCATAAGCCTCTCCCTAGAACGAGACGATAGCACCCAGTTATGACTCATCGCCCTTGGCCCCTATATTTTTTCCAGTTCTTTCTTTTGTGTTTGTTCTTAGGAAAAGAACGAACGCTATGACCAATGCTGGTGACGTGTTTACGTTTTGGCGGACGGGCCAAAGAACCAATTGATGCTCTGGCAACCATTATTTGATCACCTTCGTGTCAGTTTTCTTGACCTTGTCGAAGCTCCTCATTCCCCCAATTCCGAGCATTCCCAAGAGAAGTGGCATCATAACGCTCATATCGGCTTGAGGTATCGCGACCCCAAACCCGGCAGCAATAGGGCTGACCAAAAAGTTCACCGCCATGCCGGACACCGCCACATAGCCCGCCAAGGGTCGCCAAGACGCCTGGAACCAGTTCCCCTTGGCATCCGCCTTCAGCACTTCAATTTGTTGAAGTGTGACTTCCTGAGCATGTCGCTCGGACATCGTGGCCAGTTCGTGCGCGATTTTGACCTTGGTGTCAGCGTCCGGGATCACCTTATCGAGCAACCCGGTGATGGGAGCTATTAGTGCTGAGAGCATTTCAATCTCCTATTTGTCGTCCTTGATGACAGGGTGCCTGCCATTGTGCATTGCAGCAAGTTTCGACACTGAGCTATGAAGACTAGCTATCTCCGCCTGCATTGTGGCGACCTCGCGCGCCCGCACTTCCATTTTATCTGGAGCCAGCATACCGGACAGAACGCCCAGCTTCTGATTTGCCACTTCCATATGAGCCTGCTGCCGATCCACCGTTGAGTCCAATTTCCGCAGCCGGTGTTCAATGTCGGACAGCGTTTCAATGACTGCCGCCAGTTTCGTTTTTACAATAACAGCAGCGCTGACCACCGACACACCCATACCGGCCAAGGTCAGGATAAGTCTGAGGTCGATGCCCTCCATTACGCCGCCTCACCAGCTGCAATAGCATCATTAAACGGCGTCATATCTTCTGTAGTCCAGTAGTCTTTAACTACCATAATCTTCAAGTGATCGACGTTACGTTGCAGCACGGTTTCGTCGTCCGCGTAATCGTCAGGTGCAGCTACAACAGCATTGATTAGATTTACTGAATCCATCGCCGCGCTATAGTGTTGAGCAATTTCTTCAGTCGTAAGTTCTTTGTCTACTTCTGACATAGTTTTATTCCTTTTCTGCTATGTGTTACACTTACAAACTTTAAGTGCTTTAATTTCGGCAGATAGTTCTTGGATAGCTTTGACTAAAACAGGAACGAGTTTACCATATGAAGCCTCAAGTTTTTCTGGGTTGTTCTTGAGGACAAGATTTAGATAGTCTTCAGCGTCAGCGTTAATCTGAGCCTCGTCTAAATCCTGCGCGATAAAGCCAGCTTCCTGTGGACCGACCTTAGCGCCATCCCGCATGTCCCACGCGAACTTGACGGGTTTTAACGTGTTGATGAAGTCAATGCCTAGCGGCAATTCTTCTATATCTTTCTTATCACGTCTATCTGACAAAGCAGAAATTGATTGTACTTGACAGCGCAAAGCGCTTATAGAGCCATTCCCTAGCGTAATCTCATTGTTAACACCTACCGCTGATGCTGCTGCATCGTGTCCAATAATAGTGTTGTTGAAGCCGGTTGTTAGGGCATCACCGGCATCTCTACCAAGAATGGTGTTGTCATACCCAGTAGTTACACTTGACCCTGCGTAAGCGCCTACAAAAACGTTGTTCCCGCCTTCGGTTACATCCTGACCAGCGTTAACGCCAACAGCAGTATTGGTGCTGGCTGTGTTAACACCTACGCCCAGAGCGCTCGCACCAACAGCAACATTATTGCCTGCGGTAGTTGCGTTAGCGCCTGCGTTATCACCAGCAAAAAAGTTTAGTGTGCCGCTGGTTAAATCTTGACCGGCATTCTTCCCGAAAACGATATTGCTATCGCCCGTCAGAACACCTAAGCCAATAGCATTATAACCAATAGCAATAGTGTTTTCTGGAGTGGTTGCATTATAGCCAGCTTGATAGCCGCCAAAGAAGTTGTGTTCGCCGCTAGTCAAATCAAAGCCAGCCTGTCGGCCAATAGCGATGTTGTCAGTACCAGTAAGAACACCTGTGCCAAGTGCTTGAGAGCCGATAGCGACCGCGTAATTAGCAGTAGTTGCGTCAGCACCTGCTAAATAGCCCATAAAAATATTGGTTCCGCCGCTGGTTAAATCCTGCGCCGCTTGTTCCCCAATGGCAATATTGCGATTACCCGTTAAAACTCCTGTGCCAAATACTTCTTTACCAATACCAATAGCGCTTTCTGGAGTGGTTGCGTTATAGCCAGCTTTATAGCCAGCAAAGAAATTGTAGGTGCCGCTGGTTAAATCATTACCAGCTTCTTGTCCAATAGCGGTGTTATCATTTCCGGTCATAACGCCAGAACCAATTGCTTGTCTACCAATAGCGATAGCCTGACTAGCAGTAGATACATTTACACCGGCTAAATAACCAGTAAAAACGTTGAAACCGGCACTAGTTGCGTTACCGCCTGCTAAATAGCCAGCAAAGAAATTGTATTGACCACTGGTCAAATCTTGACCAGCTAGTCTGCCAATAGCGGTGTTATCAGTACCGGTTACGGTTCCGGTACTCATCGCAGTGGCTCCAATAGCGATAGCGTTCTCGGCAGATGTTATTGCTGCACCGGCACTTCTACCAATAAGAACTGCTGCACTACCAGTCAATACACCAACACCGGCATCTGCTCCGATAATTACGTTCTGACTACCGGTTGTCGCATTCATACCGGCGTCGTAGCCAAGAAAGGTATTTTGGATTCCGCTAGTTAAATCTTGACCGGCGTGACGCCCAATAGCCGTATTGTCGGAACCAGTTCCCGCGCCAGTACCCATAGCACGGTTTCCGATAGCCAAATTGTTAGAGCCAGTAGTTATTCCTTCACCGGCTTCTTTGCCTATGGTTATCGTGTTGGTTGCAGTCGTAACATTAGCGCCCGACTGGTAGCCTAACAGGACGCTGTATCCACCGCTGGTCAAATCGTAGCCAGCTTGTCGTCCAATAGCGACGTTATCAGTACCAGTAAGAACACCTGAGCCAAGTGCTTCTTTACCAATAGCGACTGTGTTATCAGGAGTGGTTGCGTTGAAGCCTGCTCTATGGCCTATAAAATTGTTGTAAGTACCGCTGGTCAATTTATAGCCAGCTAGATTACCAATAGACGTATTATCAGTACCAGTAGTAACACCACTCTCAATTGCTTGAGTGCCAATAGCAATGGTGTTAGCGGCACTTGTTATGTTATAGCCTGAATTTCGTCCAATACCAATATTGTCAGCGCCCGTAAGAGCACCACCACCAAATGTGGAAACACCGAGCGCTAATGTGTGAGTAGCAGTTGTTACGCCCGATCCCGCACTGACACCAAAAAAGCTGTTATTGCTGCCGCTGGTTATATTATAACCCGCTTGTTTTCCCATAAAAGTATTGTCAGAGCCGGTAGAAGCAGCTGCGTTATTGGCGTAATAACCAATAACAGTATTACTATTACCCGTCGTTGATAAGGATCCTGCTTGCTCTCCTATATAGACGCTAAAGCTGCCTGTGGTACGGTCCTTTCCTGCCTGATTGCCAAGAAACACGTTGCCCGCACCAGTAGTAGTATCTTCTCCGGCTTTAAATCCCAAAGCAGTGTTTTTGTTTGCGGAACCATCATCATTAGCTAAGGCGTTTGTGCCAAGACCTACGGTGCCACCGGATGAGTTGGTAACGCCATCGGACAGGCCGTCAATATCAGTAGCTCCACCAGAAGCTGCCTGAAACGTTGGCGCGCTTCCTGATCCATTTGAAGTCAGCACGTGGCCGTCTGTTCCAACAGCAGTCGCCGCTACTGCGCCTGTACCCGCTCCGTATAGTACGCCATTTGCTGTATGAGTACTCGCTCCGGTTCCGCCGTTAGCGACAGAAAGATCAGTACCTAAAGTTAGTGCGCCCGTGAGCGTAAGATTTCTTACCCCCGTGTAGTCTTTGTTGCTGTCCAAAATGACAGCTTTGCTTGCCACAGCCGTGCCAATCGCCGTGCTACCAATATCTAGTGCGTTAATTTCACTGGTAACAACCGTAGCGCCATCTAGGATGTTTAATTCACTGGCCGTGCTTGTAACGCCATCGAGGATGTTTAGTTCCGCTGTCGTGCTCGTCACACCGTCTAGAATGTTTAGTTCCGCTGCCGTGCTCGTCACACCGTCTAAGATGTTTAGTTCCGCTGTCGTGCTCGTCACACCGTCAAGGATGTTTAGTTCCGCTGTCGTGCTCGTCACACCGTCTAGGATGTTTAGTTCTGCTGCCGTAGATGTGACCGCAGTGCTTCCGAGCGTTAACCCCGTTGTAGTTACAGTCGAAGTAAACGTAGCTGCGCCACCTGCGCTACCATCAAGCGTTAGGAACGTGGTGTCTACACCACCATCAGTACCTTTAAAGATAATATCGCTGTCGTTCGCAGCGGCATCAATCGTAATACTACCTGAGCTCGTCGTAATCAGTACGGCGGCGTCGCCTGCTGTTATGTTGTCCGCAGCTACCCCTGAAGCTACTCCCGGAGCCGCCCAGCTAATATCCGTCCCGTTGGAGGTTAATATCTGTCCATTACTACCGGGTGATAGCAACGCCGTTGCGCCAGAAGCGTTACCGTAGATTATTTTTCCTCGTGCAATGGCGTCGAGGATGTTTAGTTCCGCTGTCGTGCTCGTCACACCATCAAGGATGTTTAGTTCCGCTGTCGTGCTTGTAACACCGTCTAGGATGTTTAGTTCCGCTGCATCGCTTGTAACACCGTCTAGGATGTTTAGCTCCGCTGTCGTAGCCGTGACACCGTCCAGGATGTTTAGCTCCGCTGTCGTGCTCGTCACACCGTCTAGGATATTTAGTTCCGCTGTCGTAGCCGTGACACCGTCTAGGATGTTTAGCTCCGCTGCCGTGGCGGTGACACCGTCTAGGATGTTTAGCTCCGCTGTCGTAGCCGTGACACCGTCTAGGATGTTTAGCTCCGCTGCCGTGGACGTAACCGCAGTGCTCCCAAGCGTTAGACCTGTCGTGGTAACAGTCGAAGTAAACGTAGCTGCCCCACCTGCGCTACCGTCTAGCGTTAGGAACGTGGTATCTACCCCGCCATCGGTCCCTTTGAAGATAATGTCGCTGTCGCTCGCAGCGGCATCAATCGTAATATTGCCCGAACTAGTAGTAATCAGTACGGCGGAGTCACCTGCTGTTATGTCATCTGCGGCTACTGCGGAAGTTGCGGGAGCCGCCCAGCTGATGTCCGTCCCGTCGGAGGTTAGTATTTGACCGTTACTACCCGGCGATAGCAACGCCGTTGCGCCAGAAGAATTTCCGTAAATTATTTTCCCTCGTGCGATGGCATCAAGGATGTTTAGTTCCGCTGTCGTGCTCGTCACACCGTCGAGGATGTTTAGTTCTGCCGTCGTGCTCGTCACACCGTCGAGGATGTTTAGTTCTGCTGTCGTGCTCGTCACACCATCAAGGATGTTTAGCTCCGCTGTCGTAGCCGTAACACCATCAAGGATGTTTAGCTCCGCTGCCGTGGCTGTAACCGTCGCACCGCCAAGTACCAAACTTGTCGTCGTAAGAGACGTTACAGTAGCAGCGGCAGCGCTAGCGCCGCCAATAACGGCTCCGTCTATGGTGCCTCCGTTGATATCGGTAGTCGTCAACACAGAAGATGCAATAGTGAACACGCCGCTAGAGTCGGCAATAGATGCCGAGGCGGTGCCATCTTTAGCCTTGATGTTGGTAACTTCAAGGTTCGTGGTATCTACCGTAGTAGCGTTAATAATCTCAGTCTGGCAAGCCTCCACATTGGTGCCGTCACAGAAAAGAAATTGAGTAGCGCCATTTGCAACGGCAATGCCAGTACCGCTAGCCGTTTTAAGGGTTACAGCCTGCCCGGAAATGTTCTTCAGTATGTATAGTTTGGCGGCTGCTGGGCAAATAATAGTAGCAGCACCCGCTGGCTGTCCCGAATTATCATCAGCAACAAGCATGGCACAGCGGGACTCAGATGTCGTCCCATCCGCAGTAGTCAACGTATGAGAGTTTGAACTCCAAGTATTTATAACGGCTAGGCCAGCAATAGCCTGCTCCACCATAGAAGTGATGTTATTGTTTACAACATCGCCCCATGTACCACTTAGCTCCCCCGCAACAGGCAGAGCCAACTTTAATGTACTTGTATACTGCGTCGCCATAGTTTGCGCTCCATATGTCCTAGCCGTATAGTAGCTTATATCTTACTAAAAGCCACCAATATCTTGCCAACTTGGAGTTTGGCTTGTGCTAAGGGCTACCCACTCGGGTGTTTGTGCTGTGTCTACACTACCCCACACAAGGGGAGACCCAACAGAGGCCGTAGCAGAAACCCCATCAACTGTTACTACGATGTCAGCCATCGCACCCTCCTATGCTATGCGGATAATAGCCGAACTAGCATCCGCTGTTGGGAACTGGATGGTGAAATCACTAGAGGTCGTAGTCTTGTCACTACCAAAATCAAGCACCGCTACAGCAGGGTTGCTACCTCCTGACTGATAGATTAACGCCCCTCGGGCAGTGATAGTCGCAGTAGACCACGTGGTGTCACTAAAATCTAAGAAGGCGGTGGTCCCGGAAGTTGTGGGGGCTGTCACGGTTAGAGTGTTCCCCCCTGCCGAATAGTTGGTGCCCGATACCTCATTAGATGTGCTATACGCCGTAGTGGTCGCATCTAGCGTTGCAGACGATGTATACAACGCTATCTTAAACGTCTGCGACGTGTTCGAGCTAAAATCCATCTCGCCATCAAGAAGGGCTTTCTTGAAAGACGTGCACATAGTTTGAGTGATTGCCATTGCCTGCCCCTAAGTAACTGCTTGCCGGTATTGCCCGGAACGATAAGTGTCTTCCCTAAGTCGCCCATCACCCAACTGTTTAAGTAGTGTCATGGACTGGGTGTACAACTTCCCGTACAAGTCTATCATGTTTGGCTCACCCTTCATAAATCGGATGGCCTCCATCAACGCACCATTTAGAAGCGCGGAGTCAAACTCATCACCTAGGTAGGTAGTGCCCGCAGTAACGATTGATGTTGGGTAATACCCATAATGCAGCTCAGTGGCATAGTTAGCGTCAGGTGTAGGCCCCAACATAAAGCTACCATCCGAGAAGTATGCGTAGTGGACAGGTAACCCCCCAGGCGAAGCCGCAGGGTACGCCTCGCGGAGGAAATTTACATCCTTGTTGAGCAGGAAGTGGTACTGCCCACTACCATCCACAACAGCCAACGAGTACGAGTACAAAAAGTCACTAGGCATACCCAAATAGCTGTTGCCAGACGCCATAGCCCCCGTAACATTCTTGCGAAGGGCCGGAATCTGCACAGAGTTGTATATCTTCTGTTCCGCCTGCTCAGTAAACATGGCGAGCTGGGCATCTGTAAAAGTAGTTTCACAGATGTCTTCGACGTTTGCTTTTAACTCTGTGTAATTCATTGTTACGCCATAGGCCCGCGAGCCATAGTGCCTTTGGTAGCCGCTCCAACACCACGAACCTTAATTCCAGAGGTTTTAACATCCTTCATACTAGGCTTAGGCCCGTACACTTTAGGTACACCCGTAGCCTTGATGGGGGCATTACTGTTCTTCTTCATAATCAGCTCCTATTATGTATTGACCGTGACGGTGCCAACGGCTGCCACCCCCACAAGTGTGTTAGGGGTTAACTCATAAAGGTCTTGTAGTCCAACGGGGTCCCACCCAAACTGAATATCTCTACTCGCCGTAAGTTCTGCGGAGTCAGGACGAGGGTTTCGTAACGCTTGAGGGTCGTCCACAGGATATTCACCCACGTGTAGTTGGGGCTGGTCTGGATTCCAACACTCGGGGCACGCCTTAATGTTGGTATCTTTTCCTTTCCGTACGAGGCTCTTTAGTTGTCGTAACTTATATTGGAACCCACACACGTCACATATAGCTAACGCGTTCTGTGATGAAGCAAATCGGTTGGACACTACTACACCCTCGCCATTCTAGGCACGAATCGGACAGAAGCCTTTTCTCTGTCCTCTCCTGCAGCTAGTTGAAACTGTTCTTCATACACTGTTTTGAGCATATCAACGCGAGACATGAGGTCTGGGACCTTGAGAGCTATATAGTAAGCTAGCCCAGCGACAAGGCACGGAAAAAACCGGAAATTCATATCCGCCGTCTGGACACCACTGCCAGCGTCCTCAACACGGCGCATACGCCAGTAGACAAATGTATAATCGTTGCTGTCCGGCACAGGCCAAATATTGATGCGTGGTGCGTCTCGGAGCCGCTCTACCCATACCTGAACGGGGCGTCCCGTAGTCAGTTTATTGGGTATAGAAGCAAACGTGCTAACACTTATCCGGCTGATCGTAAGGTCAGACTGGGTGGACACATTACCCGCACCCGTACGAACAACCTGCTCTAGAAGGTCAATGGTGTCCGCAGGGAGCGTATACTGGCCCGTTCCGTTCGTGAGGCTGACAGAACCACTGTCAATGGTCCACATATTGATGCCACGGTTTTGCCATTCGATAGTAAGGAGGTTCATAGACCGCCGCGCCGTGCGGAGGTCGTATCCAGAACGCATTTCCCGTCCGGCACGTTCCCATGCTTCTTCAGCGATCTCCGTGAAGTCCATGTCAAAAGAAGTTGTGCCGGATGTGGTCATTATTTCCAACCTTTGCGCGCTACTTGCTTAGCTTTATTAGACAGCTCGCCGTAGTGGAGGAGTTTTTTTGAGGTTTTAGACATAACCTTACCGGTCATAATCGTGCCGTTAGGGTGTTTATGTATACCCCCTAGATGCTCCCGCCCATTGGCAAAGTAGTGTTTTACCCCCTTACCCATTGAAGTGCTCTCTAACTTCTTCTAGCAGAGAGGCCTTAGTCCTGCGACGGTCCAGCTCCACGCCGTAACCTCGCATAAGCGTCTCTAGTTGGAGCTTAGTCATGCTAGCGTATTTGGGAGGAACTTCCACGGAAGGCTGCATGGTAGCGAGCTTGGCTTCAGCTTGCGCCTTAGACATAAGCTCGAACACAACTATATCGTAGGTTCCGTCCGGGTTATTAGTCCTTATCTGGTATACAGGCTCTCCAGTGGAAAACCTACCATTCTGAAAGACTTCCATCATCTAGACCCTTTCCGTTTGGCGGGAGACACGCGCCGTGGCTTGCCTGCGGGTTGGCCCAAACGTTTCTTTTCGCCAACCTTCTTGCGTTTCTCAGCTGCGCTCATCTCGCCGCTAGTCTTAGGGGTTTTACTGGATACTCGTTTAGTTGGCCTGCAGTAGGGGGTACCCCGTTTTTCGCCAGCCTTACGACCACAAGCCTTACCCGTGCTAACGTCCTTCCAGTCCTCTTTGAACCAGCGTTTTAATGCTGCTCCCTTTTTGGTCTTGCGAACGGCCATTAGCCCCCTGCCTTTTTCTTCCTGCATTTAGCTATTGCCCCGCTCGCATACGCGCTCGGGAAAACTTTGTAGGAAGACTTAACTTTACGGTAACACGCGTCCTTAACTGTTCCGCCCTTCTTGTATCTTCTGCTAGAAGAGCCGCAGATATCAGATTTGTAGTACCTACGCATTAGTACATCTTACAAGTTTTG
>Ga0209535_1002513_pt1 | contig 11959 bp, 5 predicted proteins | sample LinPmetageLP28_FD_184041 | JGI IMG/M metagenome (GOLD analysis project Ga0209535, IMG submission 184041) | Marine viral communities from the Pacific Ocean - LP-28 (SPAdes) (version 2) | ecosystem: Environmental > Aquatic > Marine > Oceanic | place: Pacific Ocean | collected 2009-08-22
TTGACACACCCGCAGAGGTCGCGAGTTACCCAGATGGTAGTTGCCCAGATTGTGGCAAATCGTGGACAGGCGCAGAGCGACGCAGTACCTCTATAACCGTAACTGCCCCCGAAGCAATCTCAGGAGAAGCCTAATGCAGGAGTATGAAACAATTACAATGCCAGACGCGGGTATCGGTTCGTTTCTTACGTCTAATATAGATGAGATTGATGACAACGAACTAATGTTTGGTAACGCAGGCGGCATCAACTCTATGAAAGAAGTTGCAGACCGCATGGCTGCAATGGGCAACGGCACGGACACTTATATTATTCATGCCTCTGAAAAAGAAATTATGTTGCCGCGAGAGGTTGCGGAAAGAAATCCTGAACTTGTTGGTCAAATAAAGCAGGCTATTGCTTCAGAGGGCGCGGACCCCGAAGCATATGTTGTGGGTTCTGCTAGTAACTCTATTAACCCGATGACGGGGCAGCGTGAGTTTTTCTTAAAGAAGCTAGTAAAAGGCATCAAGAAAGTTTTAAAGAAATCAGCTAAGATTATTGTCCCTGTGGCTTTAAATTACTTTTTTCCGGGTATGGGAACAATTGCTTCAGGAGCTATAGGCGCGGGTATTGGTGGGCTAATACAGGGTGAAAGTTTTGGAGATGCCTTAAAAAGTGCCGCTATGGGAGGTCTTACCGCGGGTGTAATGTCTGGTGTCTCTGGAGCACTAGGTTCATTTTCAACAGAGGGTCAAACCTTGGGGCAGGGCTTTATGTCTGGTCTAAAAGGTGCGTTGCCTTCTCAAGATGTTGGGTTTTTTACAAACCGTTTTAAAATGACAGATGCTCCAGGATTTTTTGATCCGTTAGGCACAGGTCGAGCAGGAGACGCAGGTTTTGAACCTTATATGACTCAACCCGCAGCAGCGCCTACCTTAGAAACTTTAACTCCCGGACAGCTAAAACATGCAAATGAATTAAAACAGGCCGGATCTCTTTTAGAGGGTAACGATTTAGCGGCAGCCGCTGTTAATGCTGTTCCAAGCACAACCACCGCAGCCGCGGGGTCTGGCAGTTTTCTGAAAAATGCAGCATTATATGGCGGACTTGGACTCGGGGCCACGGCCCTTGCCGGAGGGTTTGATCCCATTCCTGCCGAAGATATAGATTTAACTGACTTGGGAATAAATGTTGGTGGAGACGGTACAGGCGATCTGTCAACTAATCCTTTGGCGTCTTCAACAGATGTGTACAATCAAAATCCTGGAGCATATAGCGTCGGACAACCTGGAAATGCAAACTATATAACACCCACACAAGCAATATACTCAGGTCAACCCCTTACCACGGCAGCTTATTTACCAAGTCAGGGCACTTATAACCCCATCGTTCCGTCTGCAACGTATTCAAATCTTATTCCAACAGGTGCAGGAACTGCGCCAATAACGCCAAGCGGGTCTTCCTCAAATCCTGAAGTGGCGGAAGTGAAATTAGCGGGGTTTGATCCAAGAGTTACAGGAATGTCTCCTGCTAAAATTTATGGTATAGACGCGCAAGGTCAGGCGGTAATGTCCCCATATGATGTCGCTGATGTAATTATGCCCGCAAGGTTCGTGGGTTCAAATCAAGAAGTTCAGATGGCTGCATCGGGGGGCGCGATGAACTTTCCGCGGCGCACGGGCCAAATAGAAGGTCCAGGAACAGGAACATCGGATGATATTCCTGCAATGTTATCGGATGGGGAATTTGTAATGACTGCACAAGCTGTTAAAAACGCAGGCGGCGGAAGCCGTGAGCAAGGCTTTAGAAAGATGTACGACATCATGCGGTCCTTTGAAGGAGGAGCGGTAGCGTAATGGCTGATAATACCACAGTACAAATCTCCCGGCAGGATCCTGCCATTGAGGCTTATCGTTTAGGTTTACTTAAAGACGTACAAGGATTTGTTAAAAATCAAGTTGCGGCAGGGATGCCTGCTCAAACAGCCTATCAAGTTGCAGGTTTAACTCCCGCAGAAACAGGCGCTATATCTGCCGCTCAATCTGGAATTGGTGCCTATCAACCGTTTCTATCAGCGGGCGAAGCGGCAATACAAGGCGGTCAAAATATACTGACTCAGTCTGCTATGCCCTCACTTCAACAAGCTGAAACAACTACGGGATCTACTCAGAATATAATTAATCAAGCGGCTCAACTTGCTGCGGCGCAGCGGGCTGTACCTTATACCTACCAACAAGCGGCGGCTCAAACCGCAGCGGGCATAGGTGGTTTTAATCCCTTTGAAGAACAGGTCGTTCAAAGGTCACTAGCGGATATTGCAAGGCAAGCGGGTATTCAACAGCAAGGATTACGTGCTCAAGCGGTAGGGTCAGGCGCTTTTGGCGGGTCCAGACAAGCTGTAGCTGAACAGGAATTAAATAGAAACGCCCTTGAACAAATGGGAAGAACCTCTGGTCAATTAAGACAAGCAGGCTTTGATGCCTCTATGGCAAGACGACTACAAGAAGCTCAATTATATGGAAACATAGGACTTCAGTACGGTCAACTGGGACAAGCGGATGTATCACAGCTTGGTGATCTTGCAGGCAGACAGCTTGCGTTAGGTCAGGGCCTTGGGTCGTTAGCCGCGCAATACGGTAATTTTGGTAGTGGACTAGGTCAATTAGGCGTACAACAGGCAGGCATTGGCGAGATAGGTCAAAACATTAGACAGGCTCAAATTGGTACGGCTCTACAAGCGGGCAACATCCAACGCGGTATCGATCAGGCTGCACTTGATGCGACTAGGTTGACTAATGTGCAGGCACAACAGTATCCATATCAACAGTATGGCTTCTTGTCTGACATTTATGCGGGCGTACCAACCTCGCAATCCACCATAACGGCGTCATCTGCGCCACAAGTTTCACCTTTCCAAACTGCATTAGGGTTGGGTATATCAGGACTTAGCGCCGCTGCGGGCGCATCAAAAGCGGGGCTATTATAATGAATAAAGGTTTTCAGGCACTACCAGATTACGTGCAAAGAAAGATCGACCCAGAAGCAGCCGAAAAATTTATGGGCGGCGGTTCCGTAATGCAACGTCCGTTATTTCGTCAAGCGGGTGGTCCGGCTGAAGCTGACATGGCACAAATGGCAGCGATGGGTCAACAGTTTCTCATGCCAGAAGCGCAACAGCCTATGGCCCCTCAACAGGTTGATCCTCAACAGGCGGCAATGGTGCAGGCGCAAGAGCAGCATAACATGGAAGACGGTCAAAAGGTCGGTGAAATGTATGCTTCTGAAATGATGAACCGACTTGACGCGGCGGAAGACCCAAAGAGCATGATTGACGCATTTAGAGGCAATGAGAAGCCTCTTGAAGCGCGGTACACGGAACTTGCAGGGTTTGTCGGGGAGGCTGATGCACAGCAAACACCAGAAAGTGTGTTGACAATGGTGCAGCCGACTATAATGATGACGGAAGAGGGTGCGGTAGACAGCGGCATTGGTGAGCTAATGCAGGGTTTGGTCCAAAGCATTGAGATGGAAGACGACAGTCAGATGGCTCAAGGGGTTGGCGAACTCATGGCAATGGGGGCGGGCAACACTCCACCCGTAAATTTTAATCAAGGTGGCGCAGTGCGCCATTACAATCCTGGTGGGGCTGTAACGGAACGCGCCACTACAATGCTTCCTGAGTTTCAAAACTTGTATGCCTCTGTATTAGGGGATCCTACGCAGAGGCAAGCGGAACTTGATGAACAGAAACGATTAACTCAAGCTCAAATGCTATTTGACATAGCGCAAGCGGGTTTGCAGTTTGCGGGCACAACTAAAGGTAATTCTATCGCAGAGCGGTTAGCTAATGCAGCGGCAGAATCACAGGTATTTCCACGCATTGGTGAACGGTCCGCGGGCCAACTTCAGGCAAAACAAGCTTTAGAAGCTGAAAAACGTCAGATGGATTTAGCTGCGTTGCAGAGTGCTGTAGGCGCTGCAACCACTGAATATGAAACAGAAGCGGCTTTGAAAAAAGCCACAATATCAAATCAACCTCAAGATAAATATTCTATAAGAGAATTAAAGACGGGTAATGAAGTAAAAATTATTGCTACTAACGATAGAACAGGGGTTTCAGTTGTCACGGGAACTTTTCCCGCAGCAGACGATGATACTTTTTCAAGTCAAGTAATAGAAACTGAAGACGGTATAAAAGTATTGACTACAAATACTCGAACAGGAAAACAAAAAATAGAAAATACTTTTGCAGCCCCAAGCGACGATACCTTTAAAACAGATTTTGTAAGTACAGACCAAGGTATTCAAATAATTTCAACCAATACAAAAACTGGTGAAGTAACTCAGAAAGATGTTTTAGGCGCTCCAAGCGATGATAAGTTCACCATGCAGAAAGTTGAAACAAAAGATGGTGTTAAATTAGTCGCTTTAAATACAACCACTGGTCAGAGAACCATTCTGGATACCTTTGCTGCACCTGATGACGCTACTTTTACCACACAGCAAATTACAGACGCAGATGGCATTAAGTTAATTACAACAAATAATAAAACAGGTGAAACAAAAATTGCACAAACTTTCAATTCACCGGATGATTCCACTTTTAGTCTAACTAAAGTAGAAACAGAACAGGGTATAAAAGTTCTTATTACAAATAATAAAACAGGGGAAACTTTAGAAAAAGCCACTTACCAATCCCCAACGGAAAACATCAAAGGTGTTCCACCAGAAATTTTTAACGCTCTTAACGAGCAAGAACAAAAAGCTATTTTAGGGGTTGTGCCTGTAACTTCCGATAAATTTATCACAAAAACAATTGAAACTGCCGAAGGAACAATCTTTAAAATTATTAATCAAAACACAGGCGAAGAATTAAGAGAAGAAAATTTTAACCCAATAGCAAAAACTGGCGGGTTAGTTAAATTTACCATAAAAGGTAAAGATGGTAAAATAACCCAAACAATTGCAACTCTTGGATCTTCTGAAGGTCAAGAACTACAAAAACAAGTTAACGCAGCTAACAAAACAGAGTTAGGGTCTGCTGAAATGGTGAAAGTGGGTACAGAAAGTGTAAATCCACAAGCCTATATAACAAATAAAGGAACGGTTGTTACAAGTTTTGATAATAATACATATGTTCAAGACGGTGAAATTAAGTTATTAAAAGATGTGGAAGCTAAATCTCTTGGAGAAGCAAATGTTTACGAAATTATAAAAGCGCAAAATATCCAAAATTACGCAGAAGAAAGAATTAAAGCAAGAAACAATAATTTAACGAATACAATTTTTGTAGACGCAAATGGCGATCCGTTGGAACGAGAAAAGCAAGAAGAGTTAAGAAAATTTCTTACAATAACTCCTGAAGATATAAGAGAGGGAACTGGTTTAAAATCTAATCTTTTTGCCTTTGCAAATGTAATAGGGGGTTTTGTTGCTCCAGAGGCTGTTGATAATTATTTTAAAGACACCAACGAGTCTCGTAAAGATTTAGGTTTATTTAATTTAGCGGCTGTTTCAGCCTTGGCTAGAAATCCACGATTAGCTGTTTATGATATGGCAAAAGTTGAAAATGTTCTTATTCAACCAACCAGTTTTTTTAATAACGTAGCTACTGAATCTGCAAAATTTCAATCGTTAGTTCAATTAATGGAGCAGGAAAGGGATGCCTTAGTAGAAGGTTTGAGGGGTGGAGATAAGGCAATAACTGATAACGTAACAGGCGCACTTAAAAAATTAAAAGAAATAGATTTTGTTTTATCTTTAGTGCGGATTTCTCCTTCTGGTTCAACAATTGGAGAAGGAGAGGATGCCGAAGCTTTTAACGATCTTATGATAAAATTAGGAAAATATTAATGGTTACCGAGTCAACAATTTTGCCCGAAATGAGTCCCGATGAGGTAGTAGCTCAATCGTTAGTACCACCTCCTACAGAACCTTTAACTCTTGAAAATTCTGGTTTTGATTATGAAAATTTTCAATCGATTGATTTTACTCCCGAATATTATGAGAAAATTATGCGTTTGTTTACTGCAAAAAAAGGCAGGAAAAGAACCGCAACAGGAAAAAACGGTGAAAAAGTTGTTTTTACCCCTGAAAAAGCTTTTGCAGTAGAAGCGGCGGATCAATTTGCTGCAATGCATCCAGGCTTTGGCACCTATCAAGAGTTTAGAGATGGAACTTCAAGGTTTGCCCCTGGAGTAAAGATGAGTGACAATGAGATTTTATTAGCTCTTACTACAATGAAAGATCGTGGTTTTATGGAGTCTTTAGGTCGGAGGTTTTTAGAAAATTTACCTTCAGCCGCTACTTTTGCAGCCACTGCAAAAGCAACTTCGGAGGTTACAAAAGCACTACCCAAATACAGGCCGGGAATGTTTAGAACTGGGATTCCTCAACTTCGTCCGATAGAGGGGGCCTTAAATATTTTAGGGACTGCTTATGAAGGAGCGAAAGCTGTTGCTCCCATAGTAACGGGTACAGTCTCAAGTTTTCTCACCATGCCTTTTGGGCAAGAAGCAACTGACTTTATAATTGGAGAGGAATCTTTAGCAACACCTGAAAGTTATGCAATAATGAGGTCGGGAGAGGGAGCCGCCGATGTGTTATCCTTTTCTCCTTTAATTCTTGGTGCAGACAAAATCGTAAACAGCAATCTTACTGATTATCTTATAAATTCCCTTTCAAAGGATAAAAAGTTATTTGGAAGAGATTTTGATTTTTCAGATCAAATGGAAAAAAGTTTACTAAAACAGTTAAAAAATGCTAAACAATATACAGGCGCTACTAGTGGAAAAATGCGCCAAAGACTAGGTGTAAAGTATGAAGGTCCTCCCATTGTAAATGATATGTTTGAAAGAGGAGTTGCATCCGTTTTACAAGGAAAAACGGCTCCAAAAACACTTTTACGCCTTCATGCCCTTGAACAAATATTAAAAAAATCGGCTAAAGATCAAAGAAATAATCTTCCTTTATTTGCGTTTTACGAAACATTAGCTGCCGCGGGGGCCGCTGTTGGAGTAGGTGTTATGGCGGGATCCGATCCAACGGGTTCTAGTGAAATATTTGGTGAATTAGTAGGAAGTGTTTCTACGCCATTATTAGTAGGCGAGGCCTCGGGGGTGCTTTATAGAAAAGCTTTGAAACCTGTTTTTGATGTTTTTAGGGGTATTAAAGACGGGGGTATGTACGGCGCGTATGATGTAATAAAAGATAAAGCATTGGTTAGTAAAGCAGAAAGGGGCTTTCAAGAAATTATAAAAGAATTAGAAAAATTTGGTAGTTTAGATGAACCTGGGGCTTTAAAGAAACTTGTAGAATTACTTGAAAAAAACGCTGAATTAAATGGGGTTCAACAATCTTCGGGTACAGCTTCTAAAAACCCTGTTCTTTTAGCTATGGAAGACGCTTTAAGACAAGAATTTAAGTTTTTAGAAAAGTCTCAAGTGGATGCAAAGTTGGCTGAGTTAAAAGTTGCTCAAAGCGCAGTTGATGCATTATATTTAAATAAAGATACTTCAATTGGGGAGCAAGCATTACGTGCAGCAGGAGAACTTCAAGAAGCTATTTTTGCTCAATTTGTTTCTTCTAGACTTGCAAACGCAGAAAACAATTTATTTGAAGCAATCAATCAATTAGCTAAATCAAAACGTCGTGACGTGTCCGATATCAGTGTAAACGGATCTCGTGTTGAAATAAACGAACCATCTGCATTGGGATTGGTTGATTTAGATGACGCAGACTCTCTTTTACTTGCTGAAAAACTTCAAAACTTACAAATTGCCCAAAAACAAATTGCTAGAAATCAACAAAACACTTTGTACAATCAAGTTGGCGACATGGATATTATGTTTTTTGAGGACGGTGGAAATGTAGCAGAAGTGCCCAAATTTGTTAGAATGTTTGAAGAGGAGGGCATTCTGGATAGAAGTGATGTGTCTTCTGATTTAAGAAATTTAATAGAATTTACGGATAAGGTTAAATCGCAATTTGTAGGAGAAGAATTACGGGACGCAACCTCTGTGTTGTTAGACGATCTTGGTAACACAACAAAGTTGGTTAAGAGTAAAGTAAAAACGCAATCTCTTCCATTATCTGTTTTAACAAAAAGAAGACAAGAAGCTTTAAATATTGCAAGAGATAATCAAAAATACGGAGCAGAAACACGTCGCATTGCGGGAATGTTTGCAGAAGCTATACAAGATGACATTCAAAAAATGGAGGATTTTGGCGCAGATTTAGTTGATGAGAAAAAACTAAAAGCATTGAAAACAGCCAATTCTTATTCTCGTGCTTTTTATGATGTTTATTTAAGAAGTTACTTAGGTAAATCTCTTTCAAAAGGCAAACAAGGTGAGTTTAAGTTAGCCGTAGAAACTCTAGGTAATATTCTGGGGGCAAATGCAGATTTAAATGCAGTAAGAATTGGTGATATACAAAGTGCAGGTCAATTTGCTTTAAACAATAATTTAGACGCGGCAGAAGCGGGTGTAAACTCAGTAAATGGGGTTATTGATCGTATTCTTAGAATTGCAAGGAAAAAAACTGTCGATCCTGTGACTAAAAGAATAGATCCAAAAAAATTAGAAGAATGGATGAACAACAACGCCCGTTTAGAAGAATCTTTCCCTGAACTTTTTTCAGATTTAAGAAACGTTCAAACTCAAAAAGGATTGCTTGAAGTTGCCGAGGATTTTGATGGTGCCGCGGCGCAATCAGTAAGGACTCAAGTTGGTTTTACTTCGCTTTTACGAAATTCTAAAGGAGAAGTAAGATCAAATCCAACAGATGCTGTGGCAGAGGCTTTGGCTCCGGGTGCTGATCAATTTTTAAGACTTGAAAAATTATTAAAAGCAATTCCAGAAGAAGGAAAACCAAGCACTTCATCAGTCTTTTATGTTACCAATGATGAAACAGGTTTAGTTTCAACTTTTTTCAATAAAAACGAAGCTGATGATTATTTACGAAAAGCACAAGAATTAGGGGGTACTTTTAAATTAGAAACAAAAAACATTACCGTTAATAGAGAAGAAGCAATTAAAGGTTTAAAATCTAGCATTTTTGAATACTTAGTGATCGGAAAACCTAGTGCACGTTCAGATGTTACGCTTGATAGAGCAAACTTAAAAAAACCAAATGTTATTTTTCACAATCTTTTTGAAAGAAAATTTAGCACAGTTTTAGATGGTAGACTTTCCGCAAGACGTGGTCAAAGATCTGTTACTTTAGCACAATATCTAAAAAATAAGGGTATTTTAACAACAAAAGATTTAGAGACGGCAGAAACTGCTTTAAAAGAATTAGCTAAAGCAAATTTAGCAGACGATGTTCAAGGTTTAAGTATTGATTTAGCTGAAGCAAAGCCGATTGTAGATTTTGCTTTAAGTATCTCTGGATCAGCAATTGGTACAAGAACTCAAAGTCTGCTTACTGGCGGCAGTTCAGGCCCTGGATCAATTATAGCTGCCGGAAAAGGTGCAGAAGCGATGCGTAACATTGCTTTGCGTATTCCAGAAAGTCAAAGAATGCTTTTTACCGCTCAATTGCTTCAAGATCCAAAACTTCTTGCCAGAATGTTGCGGTCTTATTCAGAAGACCCCACTAATCAAAGGGGCCTCTTAAATAGTTTAGCAAATTATGTTAGATACAAAGGTTTTATAGTTTTGCCATCTAGGGGAATAACCGCTAGTAGAGATGAAACTTTTAGAGAAGTAGACGAAGAAGAATCCCAAGTCATCCCAAGTGTTCCCGCCACTAACCAAAGAGCCTCACTCATACCAAGGACGGAAACTCCCACCATCCGTCCCACGGTGGATCCTAGACGGGCCGCGGCCCCTGCGCCAATTGTCCCAAACAATGTTTCGCAGCCCGCGACCCAGTCTAGGTATGCCGCCTTATTTCCAAACGACACGATTTCGAGTATGATTAAAAACAAAGAAGGAATAGGAAGCCTGATATGATGAGAAGTGATATGCCCAAACAGATTATGGCTTACCGCAATGGCGGGGGCATACCTTCACTGGCTACGGTGCCGATGGAAACAACAATGGCGGGCCAACCACACAGGCTTGCATATGTTAATCCGATTGAAGAAGAGATGATGAAGCGAATGGGAGGGGCAGGTATTCCTGGTCCAGGAGGTATTCCAAGTTATTTCTTACACAAACCAAATTCTTTTTTAAGAAATGTTTTTTCAGGGGGATCAGATGATGACGATGACAGTAGTTCATCCTCCGAAGGTCCCGCAAGTATTGGTGTGGAAAGTAATGACGACGGGCCCGGAAACATAGGGATAGTAGACAGTGTTCTTATGGGTTTAGGTCTTAAAGATAAAACTCCAGGATATATTGCCGCCACCGCCAATACAATTGCATTAAATCAAGGTTCAGCCGCCGCAAATAATTATATATCAGGTTTGGATAGTGATGATGTTCCCACTGGTACATTTGACGCGATTAATGCCGCAAGTGACACAATCACGGCTTCTGGTTTATCTTATGATAATTCTCAACAAACTAACGATGGAGGGGGCGGTTCAAGCGCAGCTACAACAACTGCGGTAGCGGACACCACTGCGGATACCACTGCGGACACCACAACCACTTTCGTTTTAAATGAGGACCAATTAAACGCACAATCAGACTATTTAACTAGGGTTGCGGATGTACAGGGTCAATATACTCCCGCGCAGCTAGAGGATATTGCAATTCGTCAAGGTTTAAGTCAGGGCTATAAAATTAAACCCACTGTTTCAGAATTTATGTCAATAACAGGTGCGGATGAAGCGTTAGCACAGGCTTTAATACAAAACAATGTAGGGAGTTATGATCTTAGAGATTGGTCAAAGATTATGGCTACCGACAATCCGTTAGAGGCAGCATCTGCTGCAACCGCTGCACTTTACATGACACCGGGATTATACGGCGCGGGTCAGACAATTGGTACAAACGCTCTTACAGAAAATTTTCAAGGTAATGTAATTGGTGAAACAGATCAATTATATGCTTATACCACTCCTTATTCCGCATACGATCAATATGGAGTGGGTAATGTAGGCATAGGTATTCAAACTCCTGACGGGGTTCAATTAACACAATTGGGACCTTTAGGTTCCGCTAATTTTGGTACAAACTTAGCAAGATTTGGGTACGGGGCAGAAGATTTACAAGAATTAGTTCCTTATATTCAAGATTATTATGGGCAAAATTTTGCAAACACCGCCTCTTCCAATTACGATCCGACAGATCCTTTTGGTTATATCTCTAATATTCAAAGTAATGCTCCAACGACAACAACAGGTGCCTTAGATTTTGGTCAGGGATTCTTGTATCAAACAACTCCAGGATATTTTGGGCAGTCTGCCTTAAACATTGTAGATCAAGATGTGTTAAATCAACAAAATGCGGCGGCGGCAGATGCGGTGGCACAACAGGCAGCAGACGCAGAAGCTGCAAAGTATTCTTCAGGTCAACCTGCAATTACAGGAAGTGCTGCTCAAAACACTGGAATGCAAACATATTCTGCCTTGGTCCCCTCTACAGCCACCTCTACCGCAGGCATAGCGGGACTTCCAAGCACCAACACCGCTGCGGCTAACCCTTACACTTTTACCGCATACACGCCCGGAACTTTTAATCCTGTAGTTAACCCTCTTGTACTTCCACCTTTGGGATAGAGAATGGACGACATACAACAAAAAATAAAAGATTTAGGGATTTCCTCTCGACTTCTTGAAATGGAAATGTATCTCAAAACTTTGAACGATATGGGAAAAACAGACCCAAATTATCAAATAAAAGAAGCGGCAAGATTATTTCCTGATGTAATAAGTTACATTGGAAAGGCTATGGGCGGACCCGTCGAAGGCATAGCGTCCTTGAGCGACACGGCTCGTGACATGTACCGCGGCCCACGGGGCATCGGCGCTTATCAACAGTTTGCCGAAGGCGGTGAAGTCACTGCGAGAGATAAAGTAGAAATTG
>Ga0209535_1002514_pt1 | contig 11958 bp, 17 predicted proteins | sample LinPmetageLP28_FD_184041 | JGI IMG/M metagenome (GOLD analysis project Ga0209535, IMG submission 184041) | Marine viral communities from the Pacific Ocean - LP-28 (SPAdes) (version 2) | ecosystem: Environmental > Aquatic > Marine > Oceanic | place: Pacific Ocean | collected 2009-08-22
CCGGACACTTCAAGTGGATATCTAATTTACCCAGTTGAGGCATTCCAAACGTGCCAGACATTTCCGTTTGTGGTTTGTGGAAAGACCCTTGCAAGATTACAGATCTGTCTTCTGCCATTGAATCAATTGCAGTTTCCTCAGTGCTACCACTGATTTTCACAAGATCTAAAAATCCCAATCCATGCGTGTGTTTAACGATGTCTTTTAAGATGTCTATCATAATGTTCTTATTGTATAGGATATTTAGGTCTTAGTCTAGTTTTATTTCCCGAACTTTATACACAACTGTATTTTGTTTACCAGGCTTACGGAAAATAGCAAAGTTGGCACCGGGTTGGAATTGACTTATTTCTACTAGCTCGTAACCAGCATCTTTAATCATTTGCTCCATTTCCGGTTTGGTATTAAAGTTCCAATACCCTCTTTTTGCATACTCGAGGTCTGTGTTGTAATGACAATCAGCATATTGTATCATGCAATACCCGCCTGGTATCAATACCCTCATCATATCCTGCAAATATTGTTTAATGTGCGGTTTAGTAAAGAACACAAATGTGTCCCAACTGAAAATAAAATTACATGAGTTGCTTGGTATGTCCATGCATTCTGTTTTGGTTGTGGTAAAAAATCTGAGATATTTTTGATGAGCAGGGTGGAATCGTCTTCTTATCTTTTGCTCTAGCTCGGGCAACACATCAAGAAAGTAATTCAATTTCCACGCCCTAAATTCTTTGGAAAATGTACCTGCTCCGGGTCCTATTTCTAAACTGTGGTAGGTATCTGTTCTTGAAAACTGAAATATTTTTGTCTGTATTGTACGGTACAGCAGTGGGTCAACATTTGGATTTTGTTTTTTTTGCTCAACATCCTTAAAAAACCATTCAGGAGTTTTGTCAAGCCTGTTTATAACTTCACTGTTGTTGGCATCAATTGCCATCTCCAGGTCCTTCAAGGTATTAAGATTAGTTTCGAGAAGTTTTTGAAAGTCTGCCGACTTCATTTTTTCCAATTTTTCAATCAATAATTTTATTTCTTCTATACTTAACATATCATTATTTAGAATTCAAATAGTTTGTTAAACGTATTACTGGTTTCGGTAGATTGTACGTCCCAATCTAACACACCTATAAGATTGTCTATCTTTTGGTCTAATATTGTTGCTTCCATGGCATCGCCATCAAATGGCATATCTTTGAACCATTCCGGAATACGCAGTTCGTCCACGGGATACGCAATACTTGTATAGCCCAGTGGATTCTGTTTTAGTTTACACACGATAACCTTTGCACCATCTGTGATCAGCATGGAGTACTTGTCACCATACATCTCTCTGCATCTGTTCCAGTTCATGCTGGCCCTAACATGTCCGGGCATGTTTGCTCTGCCTTTGGCCACCTCCGCCGCCGTGTATTTGGTCATGTTGTTTGCTCTTTTAGGAGAGCCTTTTTCCCAACCCGGTCTGGCTTTGAACTCTGTCCTAAATTCACTTATCCTCTCTAATACTTGTTTCTCTTCTTTACCTGAAAGCACCATGTACAATATCTCACTCAAGAAGTCTTGCACAAACACAGGAGTATCTGATCTTTTCAAATCGAGACCCATTGCCTTCATCTTGCCTTCTTTACCTTCTGTATCTGTACGTTTGCCTTCTATATCATAATAAAGCACTGCATACCTTTTCTTTGTGATGAATAATCCTTTTGATGCAACAAGTTCTCTACCCGCGGCTATTACCTCTCCCCTTGTGCTTGGACAATGGAATGCCTTTGTCATGAATGATTTAAATGATACGTTTACTTCTTCTGCTATTTTGTCATACAGCCCTAACACAGAATCTTTGGTCCACGGGATCAATCCGTCCTTGATTTCTTTTTGCAGTGTTTTGAATGCTGAAAAATAAACAGAATCCGTATCTCCATACACAACACTCTCGCCTTTATGGTCGTACTTGCCTGTCACGATCTCGTTCACTTTGCTTGCCATGTGTTTTGTGATACATCTACCTGTAAGTGTTACACTCTGTCCAATTCTTATATCAAAGAATCTACAACCGGGATTTAGTATTGCACCATATAGACTGTTCAAGTTAATTTTTTTAACCAACTGCCTTTTATCCCAATACTCTCTTTCAATCTCGTTGTCTCCACACTCACGCATCTTCTTCTGCATTTCTTTTCTTTCTGCATACCAACGTTTCAATAATCCTGGAATGATTGCTTCATGCTCGTACGTGAATATTGTTCCGTTTGCACTCAACATCCATTTGTTGTTGCCTTCAAAAACTAGATCATGAAGTTGTGCCGCACTCATACGCACACTCGTTTTGTCTTCCCAGTCGACTACAATCTCTGTACCTTTTTCTTGATTCATGACTGCTTGATACTCCCAACTGCCAAACTGATTATCCCATGCCGCCGCAAATGATTTCTTGGCGTGTCTTGCTCTGTTTATTTCTGCCGAGGTTATCACAGGTCTTATCTGTCCCATGATGGTTTCAGGACCCATGTTTAATGCCCTAATTACAGAAGGATACAGAGAGTTGATGTCAACTGATCCTATCCAGTCATGTATGCCTTTTTGTGGGGTTGCCACGTGGGCTCCTGCCGCAGTTACAGGCTCCGCATCTTTATCTCTATATTTTCTGCCGGGAACGATCATGCCACGCCTGTGTGTTTCATTTACTATGGCCTGTTCGGTTACTGCAACTGCACCCATTGTCGTTTGTAGTAGCACAGTGTTTTGGTGTGCGATCTCATTGGCAAGTTCAATGAACTTTAATTTTTTCTCAAGTTTGGCCAGTAGTGCTGTGTCCTGTCGATTGTATTCTATGAACAACCCAAAATCATTCTTGTATAAATTATCTAAGGATCCTTCGTACACAGTTTTCTTTTCACCCAGTTCGTGTTCACCTATTGCGTCTAGTCTGAAACTGTGCCTTTCCTCATATGTGTATTTTCTGTATAGTTCTAACAAGTCCAGGTGTACTCGACCAATCAGATCAAAACTTAATTGTTCTCTGCCGTATTTTTCAAATACTCTTTTTCTTGGTTTTTCTCCCCAGAAGCATAAACGTCTTGTGTCATCTGAACTTAATACTTTTTGTATCCTACCCACAGTGTATGGAATATCGTATCCCTCCGAGTTCCAACCTGACAGTATGTCTGCATCTTGCACTAATTCTAAAAATGCATCTAACATATCCTTCTCTTTCTCAAATAACATTGTATTTGGAAAACGTTCAGTCAATACTTTCGCATCTTGCATACTGATTGTCTTTGGCGGAACTGCTAGTGTGACCAGTTGATCCGTCCAGCTCATATAACAACTTATGGCAGTTATGGGCATGAACGGGTCATCTGTTGTTGAATAACCCCTTTCAGGATCGAAGTCAACTTCAATATCAAAGAACATTGTGTTCAACTTGGGAGTTTCCTTGCCTAGATAATTCTCCTCAAGGCATCTGAACACAGGATTGATATCATGTTCATAAAGTGCTTTGTTTGATCTTATACGTTGCTCTTTAATGAATTCTTTTGATGTTGAACAAGTAACCTTTTGTAAAGATTCACCAGTCATTGATCTGTGTTTGCCCCTTGCATCTGGATAGTAGAACACGTACCTAGCGTCATATTCCACAAACACACGACCTTTCTTAGGATCACGTTCTACAACGTATATCCTGTCCTCATCCTTTTTGTATAGGGCATCTATATAACTCATATTTTAATTTTATCCTTGTGTTTTTGTATAAACTGTGTCAATAATTCTTCACTGAAATGCACCTTATCATCAGGCACCTGTCCCTTTTCATAGGCAAAGTTTAAAGGTGATTCTGATATTTTATTACTCATGTCTATAAACTCTGGCCACTCGGCAATTTTTCCTTCTTCTGATTCTATATGTTCGTTTGGCGGATTTGTGTAATCATAGTACGTTGTCCATGCATGTGGTATGTTTAATTTATTGCAAAGTTCCAACGCTAGAAATATTTGTTTCATTCCATTCATAACATGTCCTAGTTTTTGTTCACTATAAACATCTACTAGATTAACAAAATGTTTTTTTGTGTATTCATTGTTCATCCAAGATCCTCTTATTCCGCCACTTGCCACCCAATTTGAAAACCCTGATTTGTGTTGAAAGTCATATTCGTTTATTTTAAAATTGTTATCGAACTGAACGTCAATACGATACAAGCCAGAAAATTGTAAAAACACAAATTTAGGTTTGGGCATGTGATATACGTATTCAAATAGTCTGCCTGTTATGTATTCATTTCCAAATGCAGGATAAGACAAGTCTTTGATTTCTATCTCTCCAAAAACATTCTGGAATGATTTCTTAAAATGCTGTCCATTACTGCAACCTATTGTAAGAATCATATTACCACCAATAACTTGCTACGCCGTAACCGTAGACATTTATGATTGAGAAGTAGCCAGTGATCATCATAACGAATGCCGCTTCTCTCCTGTACGAGGCATAACATTGCGTGACTGCTCCTATAAAGAACATAGGATACACAATAGTCATGTCCGGATCAGTGGCTGTGATCGCTAGTGTAAGGCTGGCTCCAACTGTGAATATGAAACTGACAAGTTCAAAATAGAACGCTGTCCGATCACTTTCAAAACTACGAAGCCAGAATGATCTGACTTTGTCTAACATTACAGTTTGCCGGCTGTGTTTAGTATGCTTTCAAGTGTGTCCATCTCATCGGCGATGTTTTGATAGTTGCCTCTGTGTGCAACAGATATCGCTTTGTTGATAAGTGTTGGTTTCAATTCTAGTTCTTCTGCTATTGCTTTTACTGTGTCTTTTAAACCACCTTTAAGGTCTTCGACTTCACCCAGTACCTGTGAGCCTTGTGATATGATTTGGATTAGCTTTTGCTTTTCTGCATCATTAAAGTTTCTTACTGCCATTTGTTTTCTCCTGTTGTTATCCAACAAGTATATAACAGATCTTTGCTGAATGCAAATTATTTTTTCTTTTTGGTATTGACGTTTATTGCTTTACCACGTCTGTTGGCATTTGGATCTTTTCTTCTTTTCCTAGACGCCGCACTTGCCCGGCCTTTTTTGCCTAGTGCGTATGCCTTCTTGGCTGGTAAACATTTTGGTTTGCCCTCGCCTTTGCTCTTACCACCACATGAGCCTCTGATTTTTCCTTTTGGACCCATTCGCACCCATTTGTCCTTGAACCACTTTTTAAGGTCTTCGTTAAGTGTTTCTTCAAAAACCAATTCTCCGCAGTTCACACAAATGTCTAATGCTTCTCTCTTGACACAGTTGGGTACACGTTTGCCGAACATGGTCTTCATGCCCTTCTTCTCGTAGCCCTTCCAACACTTCTCTGTGATTATTTCACTGGCTCTCATTATTTTTTTTTACCTTCTTTAAGCTCGGGATGATATTTCCAATGTACTTTTTTTGCATCCTTGGCCACTGACTTGCCGTCCACTTTTATTTCTATCTCCATTGGTTTGCTGGAATCTTCGTACCAGTAGTAGCTGTCGTAACTTCCGTCTTTGTTGCTCCTGATTGCAAGTCCCCTAGTCATCTTGTCATCATCAGCCTGTAGAATCTTGTATTCACCGTTAGTGAGTTTGAAATCGGCTTTGCCGTGTTTGTCTTCTGTTACTCTGTAAGGATAGGCCATTGACGAATGGTAGCCCATTCTAGTAGAACCCTTGGCTCTCTTCTCCACCTTCTTTAGATTTTTTTCTATGTCTGGATGTACGTATTTGGTTGCTAGTAGTTCACCTATTCTCATTTTTTGCTCTTGTTACCCCAGTTGGCCGCACCCTTTTTACGACACTGAACTAGTGCACCAGAGGCATAGGCACTAGGCCATACTTTGTATCTTGATTTTACTTTGTGATAGCAGGCATCTTGTTTCTCTGCCAACTGTTCAAATTCTTGTTCTGTGATTCCTACAACTTCCGTGATTTTCATGTTACCACTTCCTACATGACCAGTATCTTGCTTTGGTCTTTGGTCCTGGGTTGGCACAGTTGTGACGTGCTCTGAAACTCTTCCTTGCTTTTGGATTGCTCTTCCTAATTCTCATAGTGGGTCTCTTCGCACTGGTACCACCGTGTCCGAAGTTTACTTTCTTAACATTGCCTGACTTTGGATCCTTAACGTACACTTTGAATTTTTTAACATCACCACGCATGGGTTTGTTAAGTGGAACTTTTCTTCCTTGGTACTCTGCGTCAAATAATTCTGTTTCGTCTTCTGGGAAACCTAATGCACCAAGCACTTCCTCGAAGTCCTCGTCCTCTTCTATGTCAAACTCATCACCTTCTGGCATTGGTTGGTAGTCGTCGTGTAGTGCAGTTACCACATCAAGCAATTGATTCAAACTGTCTCTAGCAGTATCTAATTCATTGTTATCTAAATTATCTATAATAGATTGCACAACATCTTTTTTAGTTGTCATTCCATTAATGTTAAATTCTCTATCAGGATTTTTATAATAACCAGGCTCGTCTTCCTGCACTGGTGCGTTCACACCGTCAATTCTGTTTAGTATACTTCTTATTTCTACCATTGATTCTGCAATGGCTTCTTGTCCCAACTGCATCTGTGTCTTGTCCTTTGTGAATTGCGTGGTTTGAGCAAAGCCTCTGCTACCTGCACTGCTCGGAGATTGTACTTGTTTCTTTGCATCGACTACACCTTGATCTCTTAATTGGACTGTGTCGTCTATATATTTGCCGTAGTTGTAAGGTATATCTGTCATATATTGTATTTATTTCCACAGCACCATCTTGAAACGTTCTTTGTCTATGCCAAAGAACTTCGTTTTCCATGCACTCTGCTCGAAAAAGCCTAAATTGTGCCATTCTTCCTTGCGTTCTAGCATGTCATTGGCTCGTTCATCCCAATCCTGGTTTAGTAGGAACTCCTCCATTACAGATTTCTTGTCTGCTATCTCATTGTATTCGAACCCGTCGTACTCCCAGTGTAGCAGTTCGAAAACATTGCCTGCTCGATCACAGTAGTCTATGCTGAAGTCCAATCCCCACTTGGGTCTCATCGCCACAAGTTTATGAAAGTGTGGTCTGTATCCTGCCCACGATGTCAGTTGTTGTAACGCATAGCCGGAATATCCTTTTCTTTCAAACATGTAGGCATGATTGATGTGCGGACCTGTTTCTGTATCGTCACCGGTGAACCACGGTTGACGCAGTGTAATATGCTCCGAGTTCCTATGTCTTGTGGTAATTGCGTTGTTGGCCACAGCATATAGTTGCTCTAGTTTGGTAAGATCATAACCGTTCTGGTCAAACATTTCTACAACGTCCTTTGGAGGACAGGCAAACACACTTTTTATGCGTTCACTCCAGTAAGGATTCGTGTTGAATTGGTTGTCGGTCAAGTGTAACTGCATACACTTATTTAATTTTTTAGATTATTTTTTGTCTGCTGGGTCTAGGTCGTTTGTGAACTTATCTTCTTCTGGCGCCAGTTCCACTTCTTCACCTTCGTCAAACTCTGGATCTAGCATGTCTACTTCGCCGTCTGTGTCTTTTTCGTCGGATTTGTCTTCTGCTTCTTCTTCACCGTCTTTTTCTGGTGTGTGTGGTTCTTCTTTGTTTCTGTCGTAGTCCACAAAGTCTTTAGTTTTCTCGTCAACTTTTTCTTCTTCTTGTGCTACGGCCTGTTCAGCGTCTGCTATGATTTCAGTAGTTTCTGGAGTTTTGATAAGAATGCTTGATGATTCTTCATTGTAAACTGCTTCATTGTCTGAGATTGTGTTGTAAAGTTCCACAAGTTGATTATCTTCTGCGTTTTTAATATACTCTGCGATATCTTTTGAGATAACTTCTCTGAATGATTTTGAGTCATAAGTCTGTTCTTCTTTTTGTTCCGTTTTTAATTCTGCTAGTTGTGCCTCTAATTCTGCAATTTTATCAAGTCTGTTCACTTCCTCATTCACTTCTTTTTTAATAGTAGTTGCAATTGAAGTGTCTGCATCTGATTCGGCAATGGCTTTTGCTATTACTGATTCCGCTTTTGGTTCAGCAACAATAGATTCAACTAGTGCTTTTGCTTTTTTAGAATGTTTTACTGGCTCAACATATTCTTTGATACCTGCTAATCTGGCAATGTCTGAAAGTGTTACTTCTTTATCGTCAAGTACTTTTGGTGCTTTGCCTACTGACTCTATAAGTGATTGTCTTTCCTGCTCTGGAGTCAGGTTGTTCATAGAATTTAGACGTTTTACTAGATCTGCGAAGCTGGTATCTTCTGTTTTTTTTGTGCTCATATGAGTATTTATAATTGTTACAGTTTTATTTAAGTTGTTGATTAAGCATTATAGCAAGTTTTGACTCGTAAGCCAACCCTGTGGTTTCCACAAACTTGCTGTATTTGTCCTGTAGATACTTAACATGGTTTAAATCTTTGCCTGTATCTAGTCTCAATTTAGCATCTGATAGATCTTTTTCAATCATTTTTGCAAGATCATCGTTGCCAGAGTCTTGTGCCATCTCTAGTGCTGTGTTCATTGCCTGGATTGCTGGTACTGAATTGTTTATTGCGTCGTTAATCGATCCTACGCCTGCCAACCCTGCAACAACAACACCTGCCATTGCTAAATTTTTTGCCCAGTCTTTAATGCCTTCTTCTAGATCTGCTTCGTTGGCATGTATGGCCGCTTGTTGTTTTTGACGCATTGGATGACCCTTTGGGTGCATTCCTGATTTACGTCCGTCACCTTCGTCTGTTGTGCCAGTTCTTTTGCTTGTCATGACGTTCTTGACCCTGTCTAGGTAGTGTGAGCTCATGTTGCCGTAACCGTGTCTCCATGCCATCTGTCTGAGAGTCTTCTCATCAGCACCCTTGAATCTGTCCGCCAGTTCCTTGTCAGTCATGTTGGCATATTTCTGTTTGCTCTTGATAACACTTGATGGCATTCCGCCCTCGTCTGTGTTCTTCCTGTTCTCTTTTGCAATCTCTTTCTCGACTTCATTGACTCTCTTTTTAAGTATTTTCATCATGCCAGGTTTAGTATCAACGTCTGCAACTTTAGTTTCTCTAGCAAGTATCTCATCTAGATTCTTCTGTATAACACCTGCATGTTTTTGCATCAGTTGGCTGTCTAGGTCTTCTCTGTATGGATTAAGTTTCTGGTAGTCCTCGTAATGGTATACTGCTTGTAAGTAGTCAGCGGCCAAGTTTAATTTTGTTTGGACCCAACCCTCTAGGTCATCACCTTTGTTGATCATGTCCATTAATTCTATTGACATTTTAGCAGTCTGGTATAACTGTGATTTGCTCATGTGTCCCTCGCCTGCGTCTTCGTTGAATTGCAGTAATGCTTTTTGTACTGAAGAATTTTTTGATAGATCTTTTTGTAATTTTTCAATCTGTCTCACAGCACCGGTTAGATTTCCTGCCATTTTTTTAGCGATGTCTTTTGCTTTTGAAACCAACTGCCAACCTGAGGCGTCTTCTGACATGCCATCGTCGTTGTAAGTGCCTGCCTTAGAACCTGCTGTGTAACCGTGTACACTCTTGACGTAGTTTGATGCTAGGTCTATCTTCTTTGCCACCCAAGATTCCATCTCCTGACCGTCGTCTATCATGTTGTGAATTTTAATTGCGTGTGAACCAATCTTTAACAATTGGTTGAGTGCCATGCCTGCCTCGTATGTGTCCGGCTTTGGTTCCGGCTTCTGCATCATGTCTGACAATTCGTTGAATTTCATATTAAACGAATGCCACGTGTGTTAATTCTGGATGTGATTTTTTAATTCTTACTGCTTCGTCGTGGTACATTTTTACTTCTCTGTCTGAGTCACCACCTGTCTTTGCAATAAAGTCATCTATCGGCATAGGTCCTGTGTTCTCAAAGTCTGGATCCATTCCCACCTTGCTCAAGAATTCTCTTGCGGCAAAGTTGCTTCTGTGTGGAGTGTGTGTTTCAAAACCTTTTGGGTATGTCCATCTGATACCACCATCTGGATCTTTCTCTTTCATGTATCCCATGAAATCTGCACCTTCTCTTATTACTTCGTTTACTTTCATAATGATATTTATGCGGCCTTGTCTTCGTATCTGCAGTGCTTACACACTTCTATTTGATACTTTCTGCCGTCATAATCCTTTTCAGTTCTGTACAATGGTCCGTCGTGTGCGTCGTTTCCGCAGTTTAGACATTTGACTATCCATTCTTTTTTCAATACAAGTGTTTCCATTATCTTTTGACCAACGGTCCACCCATTAAATTAACACCAGGTAGAGCGTGTGCTCCTTTGGCAGTTCCGTCTGGATTTTTAGGTTGCACTATTTTTGGTAATTTTGGAGCCTTTGTTCCTGACACTCCAGGTGTGCCTGTGTATGATTTTTTAAACCTGTCATTGCCTATTGCAATGTGAGGTGATACAACAGTTGCTATGTTGCCGGCACTTGTGGCACCTGCAGTGGCCTGTTCACGCATTATAATCTCATTGATTTTCATTATTTCTATTTATTAGTTTTCCATCCACATAATATGTAAGGAACGTTTCGTTCATGAGGCAGTACAGTTCGTTAAGGAACTTACGGCTAACATTTTTTGGTTTTATCACTCTCATTCCTTCCCACTCTTCCAGATCAAATTCATACTTAAAACTTGTGCCAACACGTATGCCTCTAGATAGGAAATTTTTTTCCGGATCTTCGTTGTACAAATCAGATATTGGATCATACACTAGGTCCTCACAAAAGGGCCATCTCCAGTCCTGCACTTTGCATCTATCGTAGATCCCTGATCTCCTATGCTTTCTGCCAAGCACGTCTGGTTTTTCTTCGGATAACAGATCTAGATTTTCATAGTACTTTTTTGGCATCAAGAAAACCATGTCAAACATTATCCAAGAAAACTTCGACATAAACCCATTTGAATAGTTGTTGTCATCATTTATGACTTCGATGGAAATATGTTTATTGAGATTGACATCGTCTATCTCGTAGGTGAAAATTTTCTCACACAAAGAAATTCTGTATTTGTGAAAATAATACTTTCCGTGTTTGACGTAGTGAGGTTCATGCCATTTATGTCCATCCCAAAGGGTATTCCCCCATCCCGTATTGCATTCATTATTAGAACCACCACCACCATCTCCCTTACGCCTTATGTCTTCTGATAACTCTAGTTCGTCGATGAGATAGCCATCTGCATACGTCCTGATTTTGATAGGTTTCTTGTAGTGTTTGTATTCGAGTGCTAGTCCGAGAATGTACTTCATACAGAAGTAATTATTTTGATTTTTTACGTCCTGACTTCATGTTGGCACACCAGTGATACATCTTTGCACGTTCACCTGATGCCTTCTTTGCTTTGCTACGTAACGACGTCACAGATCCGTTACAACTGGCACCTGACTTCTTTACTCTGCCTGGTCTGCTCTTGCCCTTCTTCTTGCCATCTGCGAAGTTCTCGTTGAATTCCTTCCAGTCTAACTTCAATTTCTTGACGTTCATGTACTGGCCACCAACTGGTACATCTTTTGTGGCGTTCTGTTTGGTTACTATGCCAACCCCTGCGGCTTCTTCTTTTTCAATTTCGTTTGCTCTATTATTGCTATGATTTTTAAAACCAAATCTGTTGTTTGGGCCTGTTCCGGGTTTGTGTATGAGACCCATTGTGTCTGCCGTGTGTGGCATTATTACAAATTCTTTTATTTTCATTTCTTTACTCTATATGGATATGCCATCATGGAATGATATCCCATTCTTGATCTACCCTTTGCCTGTTTTTCGTATTTCTTTAGAAACTTGTTTACGTCATGATGGACGTACTTACGAACGTATTCTGTAATTTCTTTAATCTTCATTGACGTCTACTGATCCGTGCCTGCCGTCTTTTGCCGGATTGCCTTCTTTTAATACTCTCGCCCATGCTGTCATGTTGATAGCACAGTTCTTTACTTGATCCACCGTGTCGTCGTCCTGTGTTATC
>Ga0209535_1002519_pt1 | contig 11942 bp, 15 predicted proteins | sample LinPmetageLP28_FD_184041 | JGI IMG/M metagenome (GOLD analysis project Ga0209535, IMG submission 184041) | Marine viral communities from the Pacific Ocean - LP-28 (SPAdes) (version 2) | ecosystem: Environmental > Aquatic > Marine > Oceanic | place: Pacific Ocean | collected 2009-08-22
ATAATTTGCTCCTAACTAAATATGTTGCGCCATCTTGGAGTAAGTCTGCCGAATCAGTTGGTACAACGGGTTACTTCGGTTTAGATAACTATACTACTTTAGTAGTCTTGGGGGAAGTGTTCTTTTGTTTTAAGAATATTTTCTCTAGAAGCAAACAAAGCTTGATAAGAATCTTTTATTTCTGGATCCTGGCCAAACTGATCTATCATGTCTTTACCAACCATCTCTATTAAAGATTGAATGGTTATTAGCCTACCTTGAATATCTTTAATTTTTTGTTTTGAATCTGCAGACATAATATTTATTCTATCTTTCTTTTGTCTAATGTTATATCCCATTAGCCAGTTAGAAACATTAATTTGTTTTTTTTCAAAGTCTGGAAAGGTTTCCCAATCTCTTATTTGATCGACATTTCTCCCACACCCTTTGCATGTTTCATCAAACGGGGCCATAGAAGTTGAGCATATGCCAGTACATGGACAGTTAGCTAAACTTATACATTCGTGTAAAGCTGTATTCATGAAACCTCACGGGTTTTTTTAAATTATACACCTATTAACTAACAATAAACAAACATTTATTTAAAACAAAAAAAAGGGAGCCGAAGCTCCCTTTACCAATAAGATTGGATTTATACACCTTGTGATGCAAAGACGCCTCTTGGGTTTGACCATCCAAAAGAATATCTTTCTCTAGCTTTGAATCTGACGTTGCCAGTATCAAAGTCACCTTCCATAGAAGTTGAAAGAGGAGATCTTTCGAAATGTTTAAATCCATCAGGGCAGTCTGTTAACAAATACCAAGCATCGTTGTCTGTTAAGAAATGGTTAACTGCGTAACCTTCTGGGACCATTCCCATATTCTTAATAGCATTGATGTCATTGTCAGATGTTCCAACTCTACCAGGAGTATTGATTAATCTATCTGCCACGAACTGAAGTTGTGGTGGAACGATTAACTTTCTTCCTTGTAAAGCAAGAATCATGCTTCTGTCATCAACGAAAGTTGAAACAGAAATGATTGCATCTTCTAATGAAGTTTCATTCAAGTCAGTATAAGTGCTTGGTCTGTTTGCAAATGTTCCACCGCCAACTAATGGGTGAGATGAGTTCACAAGTGAAACTCCATCGCCGCCTGTAAAGCTGGATGAGAAAGCATTATTCAACACAGAAGCAGCTTTAACTTGCTTAGTATGTGCCATAGATCTTGCTAGAGCTTTTGTATATCTAGCTCCCAATCTATCGTAAAGGTTATCTTCGATAGCCTCTTCAGTTAGTGCAAATGCTAACGCAACAGTCTCGTGAGAGTATCTGGCAGTAAAACCTTCTGAAGCGTTGTCAAATGAGACACCTGCTCCTTCAGCTTTTACTTTTGCGTTACCGAAACCTACAATTAAGGTTTCTTCTTCAAATGCTCTATCTGATGATTCAGTATCATAGATTTCCGCATGTTCGTTTTCATAACGATCATATTCCATTCCGAACAGAGCGTTTAGACCCGGTTCTAGCTCTTTAGCTAATTGTGAACGATTAATAGCCATTATTAAACTCCTGTTACCTGAGCATAAAAATGCTCATTTATTTTTACAATTAAGTTGACGTTTCCTGAGGCTCCACCAGTTCCGAGAGTACTATTCTCTGGATCTGTAGAAACTGCAATAATTCTTAGTTGGGCTGAAGTAGCAGCAGTAGTGCCACTGATTTCAACACCAGATTGTCCATCAATTGTTGAACCAGCAGCGTACACAATGTCAGCATTGTTGCCAACAACTGTTTGTACAACTGAGCCAGTAGCAGCAGATTGAACTTCAAACAAAGAATTAGGATCATCAACCACGAAGGCAACAGCATCAGCTGAAACAGTACCGTTTGGCCAGTAAGATGAATAAATCACCTCACCACTTGCATTGGTAAATCTGCATCCTCTGAAAACTCCCAACAATAAATCGCCAGCAGCAGCTACTAAAATAGTACCTGTGTTAGCCATTTTCACTGGATCGCCTGAAAATATGTTTCCGCTTGCACCTGAAGCAATTGAGTATTCTGTAGTTCCTTCGGAATTTACATTACTACCTAATTTACTATTTGGTCTCAAGCCGAAAGCAGCATCTTGATTTGACATAGTTATTTCCTATTATTTAAATTATTTAAGAGTCAGTAAAGTTAATCTTTACTTCCTCCTCCAAATGTTACCCTTGACTTCATCTCTCTTGAGATTGGCATCGCAGGATTTTCTTCACGCATCAGGTCATTTTCCACTGCTGTCATTTGGTTGTTAGTTTGGTTTTCAAAGTATTCATTCCTTTGATCTGCGATTTCTTTCGGTATCTTGCACAGTATTAACCCACCTACACCAATAATTCCAGCGTGTCGACCATCATCGACTATAGGCAAATCATGATATCCGGGAAGTTCCTCAGGTCTAACTGGTTCGAATCCTTCACGAAATCTTTTTGAGACATTCGTTTTGTCATCTTGGCCAGCGATTGATTCTCTCACCCATCGATAAACTATACCTTGAGATTTTGCAATGTCGACAGCTTCTTCTGGAAGCTCAAGAGCTGAAGGCATCTTCCAGGCTTTTGGCCTTTCAGAATTCTTTCTAGCTTCTAAGTCTCTAGGGACTCTATCATCATTACTGTTTGCTCTCGTTACTTTTATCTCTTTCTTGCTCATGATTTTTGTAGCCTCGCTTTTTGTATTGCGTAATCTTTAAATGACACTCCAAGTTTCTTAGCTAATTGCTGTTCACTTGGCGTCAATTGAATACGATTCTGTTGGCGTCCAGTCGATGTATTGCGTGTAGCTGAAGCGACTGTTTGGACGTTTTTTTTCGCTTCCACGTTAAATTTGTGAGGCAACTCTTGTCGCACTCTCTTATCAATCTCACTATAGTACTGATCAGAGTCAGTGTCAAAGCCTTCATTCTCTAATTGCTTATGAACAGCAAAGGCAACAGAGGTTGCAACTTGGTCTTGTCCAAACCAAGTATTCTGTTGAGCCCAAGTCCTGGCCTTAGGTGATGGCTCTGCATACTCTTCTTGTGGTTGAGCATACTGTTGTGGAGCTTGATATTGTTGTTGATTTTGTTGATTAGCTTGATACGCTGCTTCTTGCTCTTCGTATTGTTTTTGAGCTTGAGTGTATTGTTGTAATCTAGCTTTATCAGTTGTGGCCATAGTTAAAGCTTCAGTCGCTGATGCTATTGCATCAGAGTCTCCAGCTTCTGTGGCTTGCTTTAAAGCTTGCTTTGCTAACGACATTTGTGATTCAACACGGTTAGTGAACTCGTCACTGTAGCTGTGTGAAAAAGACTTTTGTTGTTGCTTTAATTGTGCATTTTGATCTTTAAGATCTTTAGCATATTGAACTGCCATGAGTTCTCTTCTTTGAAACTCTTTGGCTTGAGCCACTGCTTTATTGATTCTGTTTTGTGCTAAAGACGCTCTCTTTTCTACTTCAGATAAATCCTTGGATTGCTCTTCAACTTTTGGAGAAACACTAAAGTCTTCTTGGACTTCGTCTTCAGTAACAGGAACAATATCTTCTGCTCCATCGTCTAGAGATATTTCAACGGATTCTTCGCTTGTTTGCTCTTCAACCCGTCTTTTTGCAGGCACTGCTGCCTTTTGAATTTTCTCTTCTGTAATTTCTATATCTAAATTCTCTGCTTCACTTGTCATGCTTTACCTCTCTTATAAAGATTTAATGTCATCGGGATCTAAGATAGTACCAATGATGTCATCATCATTAATGATTCTAACCTCATGATCGTCTCCTAATCTAAAACGGGAACCAGCATATCTGCCAATTAACACCCAGTCCTTTTCTTTGCACCAGGGTTTATTCCCATACTTTTCTGTTTCTTTATAAGCTAAAGGTCCAACCTTTAGAACGTAAGCAACCACTGTAGACAAAGATTCTTTGTCCATGGTTTCTTTAACAAGTTGAATACCACCTTCGGTTACACCTTTACCACGGTATGGCAAGACCAATAAACGCCATCCGCTTGGAATAGGCATTCTGTCTAGTAGTGATTTTTCTAACAAGGTAGGATCTAAAACTCTTGCCTCTTCTTTTACAAAAGCTTTATCTAAGTTAGTTTTGGTTTTCTCTTTCTCTTTTACTTTTTCTGCGACTTTTTCATTCATCGATATCACCCATATGCAGCGTTTCTTTTAAATCATCTGTGAGTGAACGAAACGCCGATAACGCACCCATATGATATTTGTAATCTTCCATGGATTGTACATTCCCTGCTGAAAGACTGTCAACTAAATCCTGTTCTCTTTTGCGCAAAGTCTTAAAAAAATACTCTGCAAGTTTTACACTATCCATGGCTCTCTCCTGCCTGTGTTATTTTATCTTAAATTAAAATTTCTTAAATTTGAAAAATCCATGCCTGCACTGCTCGGACTTCCGCCAGCTTTTGGTAAGTTTGAAAAATCTATGTTTGAAAAATCTATGTTTGAAAAATCAGGTATTACGCCCGGGAAAAATGAATTAGGTTCAGGCATTACAGGAGCTGGGGGCATTGATTCTGTTGTAGGCAATTGATTATAAGGGTTGACCGGTGGAGGTGTAAAAGGCCCAAAATTTCCGAAAGTTCCAGTTAATGGTCCTGTGGTGGTGGATGGTGGTATATCTATATCACCAGAAAGGCCTGTATAATCGTATTGTCCAGGAGGATCAAAATTAACTGGCTGCCTTGGTCCCGATCCCATTGTTCTAATAATGCCATCGCCAACATTTAAATTTCCATCTCCGTCTACAAAGAAATTATTTTCTGGAGGCATTGCTCCAGCATCTCTAAAAGAAGGGTTATCATATCCGTAATCAGGCATTGTAGCAGATGTGCCTGCTAGTCCGCTAACGCTATATACTGGAGGAGGGCCTCCAGGACCACCTACAGAAGCTGGAGGTAGATCTCTAGGATCAGGCATTTCATCTGTCATGTATTGATCTCTCATCGCTTCTTCTATAAAAGTATCGATTGGCTCTGGTTCACCCATTTCCATTCTTTCGTTGTATTGATCAATGATTGGTCCAAGGGCTCCAAGATCATAGTCGCTAAAGTCTATGCCACTAAAATCAGGTAAGCCACTAAAGTCTAAGTCTCTTATAAAATCTGGTATTCCTGGAAAAGTACCGCCTGGTATGTATGGATCTACATCACCGGGGATTGGGGCGGTTGGTTCTGTTGGAGTTGAAGCAGCCACTTGACCTTCGAGCTCTGCAATGCGATCCATCATTTCTTGGAATCTTGCATCTTGAGCTGCTTGCTGCTCAGCTCGCTGTGCCATCTCAGCTTCTCTCATTGGAGCTTGAATGGCTTCGTATTGTTGTTGGTACTGCTGACCCATAGGGCTTTGCATTTGTCTCATGAACTGTTGCCCAATTGGATCTGGCGCTCTGTCAGTTGGCATGAAAGCTTGTGTTGGTTGTGGTGGGGCGTTGTAGCCCTCAGGAGTAAAGTAAGCTGGGCCACCTACAACTGCTGTAGGTCTTCCCATAGGATTGGGTTGTGTGGGTCTAGGCATACCAGGTGCTTGAGCATAACCTTGATCATAGCCGGGAACCCTAGAAGGTTGGCCAACCATTTGGTTTTGCACACCTGTGGGTGCAATTAGAGCGTCACCAATTGCCATTAGGAAATACCGCTAAACTTAGTGCCTCTTAAAGCAGCTCCGCCACCACGAGATTTACCAGCGCCATAAGGCTTAGGAGCGCCGGGGTTTGCAACCTTTTCAGGTGTCGCATACTTGACAGTTCCTTGGTCTTTAATGTTTACGCTTGGCTTAACGCCTTTTACTTTTTCCATTTTTTTTACCTTTATTTTTTCTTGCTGCTTGTAGAGCAATCGCAATAGAAGTTTTTGGTTTCTTCCCACTGCGTGTTAATTCACTTATGTTAGCAGAAATTGTCTTTCTACTGCTACCTTTTTTTAAAGGCATTATTTTTTCTTAGCTACCTTGGTCTTAATCTTAAGGACAGCTTTAGATTTTTTAGTTTTGGACTTAACTTCTTTGGTTGCTTTCGCAAGGACTTCGTTAGCCTCTTTGTCAACTTCCTTGGCGATTTTGTCGATGTCGATATCTGCATTCGCATGGATGATCGGTTGATTGCCATTGTTTTTTTCCTCTTCTAATTTCATTGCAGCTTTATGTACTGCTGTCATTTTTTGTCTTACTGAACTCATCTGTTACCTCGCATGATATCCATTGTTTTAAATTGTGCTGATTGATCGATTCTTTCACGAGCAATGTTGTCCTTCATCATAGCAATTTCTTTTTGAATTTGTAACCTTTGTTCTGCCAGCTGATTATTTTGCATAGACTTCATTGCATCAAACTGTTGACGTTGAGCAAACTCTTCGCGCTTGCGTTGTACATCGTCTGCTTTAATGTCTAGCTCTTTGCCTCTTAGCTCTACCAATGGATCTGGCATTGGAGGTTGTGGCATAAACATTTGATTGACTTGTTCGGTCAACTGAGAAACCACTGCTGATATGTCACGGGCCACAGAGTCTTGTAATTGTTGTTGGTAACCCATAGAGACTTCTGGTGGCAACTGTTGTATTTGTTGCATCATCATTTGGAACTCGGGGTTCTGTGCGTTTTGTTGATCCACTATCTCAGCTGCTCTAAAAGATACATGCTGATAGATATGTGCTTGAATGAGAGATAAAACTGGTGGGTTTGATTGAGCAGTAATGGTGCCATACAAAGACATGTGTGAATTAATGTGTGCATCATGGTCTTGTCCCATAAATGCTTGTTGTGGCATCCCTGTAATTAGCCCTGCGTTCTCACTCGCTGGATCCATTGGTTGTGGCTGAGGAGGAGGAGGCAATAGTTTTTCAACGTCTTGAACTCCCATGGCTGAGTACATGCGTCTGTAAGCTTCGTATATACCATTAGGTCCATGAATCTCAGGATTGCTCTGAACAGTTCTCAAGAGTTCTTGGGCGAGCATCACTCGCTGACTCATAGAGAAAGTGTTCGGATCTGAGATTGGTAAAACGTCTACACGTTGGTCAAAGTCCAAAGCCTTAATGGTTTGATTGCCATTAGCGGTGTTATAAGGATAAGACGGTGGCAGATATTCAGAGAATACTTTTGCAAGTATTTCAAATTCAATCCTTTGAGATGCGTGCAATCTTTTGTGGATTGCAGACATAACTCGTGTGCCACGTTCTAGTAGAGCAACTGTTGTACCGACTGGCGCATTTTGGTTGCCATCACCAATTTGAGTATCTGCGATAGATGCGAAACGCCTCCCACTGTCGACCAAGATCCCTAGGAGAGAGAGAAGGGTTTGACTTGGCTCCTTAAAAGGTAACGGTACAAAAGCGTCTCGCAAACTACCACCGGGTGCGTCCATGTCTCTGAACTCACCGGGTTGTAAGGGTTGATCGTCATTGCGAATACGAATTCCACGAGCCTTAAAGCCAGCTGGTAAATTGCTTAATGTACCAGCGTCAATAAGTTGACGTAGAATTGAGGTTGAGGCTTTAGATAAGCCTCCGATCATATGAGTTAAACCAAAGCCATAGAATCCTAGGCCTGGCAAGAATTTGTAATGCACAAAGTAATTGATGCGCTGTTTAAGCTGATCATCTTCTTTGTAGTTTCTTCGAATAGATAACACTTTGCCATTAGCAATGGTGACGATGTAAGGCAACTTAATGCCTGTCTCTTCGCCTTCAGCATTCATATCTTCAAAGCCTTCGATGTCTAGCTCAACGTGTGACTCGTATACTTGACACATGTCATTGTTGTCATAGCCAGGCTCAACGCCTTGAATGCTATCAATCTCTTCTTGGATTTCGTCCATCTCATTTGGAGTGACGTTGCCATAATCTAAATCTACATCACGATAAAAACCGATTTGTTGCAGCTTGCGTATTTCATTCATCGACATGTTAATCACATGAGTGATACGAGTCGCGCTGTGTAAGTCAGTTGCTCCGTAAGGAACAATCAAGTCTTCACTTGGAATGAACTTAGAAACTGCTCTGCCTAAGTTTTGATCGTAATATACTTTTCTAAATGCTGAACCACTTAATGGTAGATAGAACAACATCTGATCTGTCTCAGAGTCGTACTCACGCATGACTTGCATGAGCTGATAGTTCATGAACTCTTGTACGCGAGATGCTTGTTGTTCTGTCTCAGGTGTAGTCATGCCAATGACTTGTGTTTTGACTGGACCCTGAGAAGGTAATAGCTCATTGTACGCTTGAGCTTGGAACTGAGTAACTGACTCAGCAAGGAGTGGATGCATAACACCAGAAGCTCCCTCAAATGGCTGGGATCTTTCTTCGTACTTCATGCCAAGATACTCTAAGCCTTCGCGATAGGTTTTCTCCCAATCGCTGCGTGACTCTTTATCAGAATCAATGCTACCCATCAAATCATTCTTGATGGATGCTAGGTCTCCGTTATCAAGAGCATCGGCTAGGTTATCGTAAAAGTCTGTTTCTTCTAATGGGGGTGTTGGCATACCAAAAGCAATGTTGCCATCTTCTAGTTGCTCGAAGTTATCGAAGTCTGCATCTTCTTCAGTTACATCAACTTCAACTTCTAGCTCCATGTCCTTGGATCTATCTCGCACCTCAAGCTCCATCTGCTCTTCTATGGTGATTGCTTTATCTATTGTTGCCATCTATTTTCCTGTCAATGCTTTTCCAAATCCTTTAATAGCTATGCCGCCACCTTTCATTTTCTTGATAGGTTTAACTGATCCAGCTTTTCCCATCTTTTTATCTATGGCTGCCTGTATCTTAGGGTCTTTTGATTTAAAAACAATCCTTCCAGTTTTAATCCCTTTGCTAAAGCTAGGAGAAAAATCATCTGACTCTAATAAATCTTGAGTAAATTTTTCTTTTCTTTTTTCAAACTCAGCTTTCTTTTTTATTTTTTCTGCAATTTTTTTCGAAACTTTTTTAACAGTTTTTTTAATAATCTTTTTAGCCATAGCTTATCTGCTAGATTTTAAGAATGCTTTACCTTGTCCTTTAATAGCTAATCCGCCAGCTTTCATTCTTCTTGCCCTTGATCTTGAAGGCATAGGAGCCATCATGTCATCTCCAGGCACACGCATGGTTGGCATAAGGCTTTCAAAGTTTGATGTATCTGATTCTCTAGTCTTACCAACTTTTCCTTTAGCAGATCTACCTTTGATTTTTTTTGTTGAAGCTTTTCTTGTTGGATCTGTTGTTTCCTTTTTAGGTTTTTTTGGAGCAGTAGACTTTTTGCTAGGCCCTGAATTTAAAATACTTGGAGTAGCGACTGCAGCTATTGCACCTGCTATTTTGCTTTTAGGTGCAATTGTCCTTGCAACTCTATTAGCTGCTTGTAAAGGAGCTGTTTTTGCTTTGTAGGCTTTTCTTAAAGCTCCTTTAACTAATTTTCCTATAGCCATTATCTTTTGCCTTTCATATAAGCTTTGCCGTAACCTCTTTTAGCAGCTCCACATGCTTTGGTTTTAACAGATCCGCCAGATTTATAACCTGTGGTCTTCATCATGCCGCCATCTTTCGCGCCTGGGAGTTTACGAGGGCCTTTTGGTTGTGGTGGTTGGCCTCCAAAATTGTCCTGCATTTTCACTGGCTCTCTTCTGAATCGCTCTTTAAACTTCAATTTTTTCTTTGGTGGTTGAGATATAACTTGTGTCCTTGAGTCAGTAGGTTCAGCAGGTCCTTTGCCAGCTTTTCCTCTAGGCAATCTAGGATCGATAGCTTCAGTTCTAACCATTGTTTTAGGAGGTCTAGGTATAGGTCTAGGTTTAGGTCTAGGTTTAGGTCTAGGCAGAGGTTTAGTTGAAGGTGGTCTTTTCCTAGGAGTCATAGCAGATAAAGGTTGAGGTGACATCATTCCGCCAGCAGCTTTTTTAACAGGCTTTCTGATAAAGTCAATCGCGCCTTTGTCACCACCGAACTTCTTGTCTTTACCTAAAAGAACTTTCTTAGCTTTTTGGCCAAGTCTATTTAAAGGGCCTCTGGCTTTTCCGCCACGCTTGTTGTAAGCAGCTAGTTCGTTATTATCGTAACCTTTTTTCTTGAGGTCGGTCTTGGTAACTGCCACATACTTCTTGCCATTGTGAGTGAACTTGGTGCCTTCGCCTTTAGCTCTAGCTTTTCTGAATGCATCAGCAAATGTTTCTTTTTTGGCTGCTGGTTTCTTTTTATTTAAAGTTCCAATAGCTGCAGCTGATGCTACACCTGCTGTACCAATAGCTCTTTTTGAACCTACTGGTAAAACTTTATTTGTTTTATTTCTTGCTCTAGCTGTTCTGCTGGTTATAGTTTTAGCTAATGCGCCTACACCACCTGTTTTTGCAGCTGCCTTTGCTCTTCTGGTCTTTGCTGCTGCATTTGCTTTTGCAATTTTGCTTCTTTCTGATTGAATCGGAGCTTCGCTGCGCTTAACTGTTTTTGGTTTTTTAGCTCTGGTTGTTTTAGCCTTAGCTGCTTTTAAATCTTTTACAGGATCTATTTTAGCTTTGCCAGGTCTTAAGCCTCTGCCTATTTTTTTAACGCCTGATTTAATTACTTTCCTTACCATGATTATTACCTCTAATAATATATTCGTTGTCTAGGTGCTGGCTCATCGTCTTCCTCATCTGAGTCCAATCGCACAAAATTACCTTGACGAAATCTTAGTATAGCCTGTGTTGTCGAATCTACAAAGTCATCATTTTGCCCATAGGGAAATGCTGCACATTCCTCTATTACTTCCTCTGCATAAGTTGCATCAGGAGCCCAAACCATCCCTGCTTCAAACACAGGCGATGCTGAGTGCACTCTAGTAACTTTGTCCTTCCCTTTGGTTGGACGATAGTTCACCACAGGTATGCCCATCATTCTCAGCTCTTGCGTCAAAGGCGTACCACTTGCTTGGGATTCTATCAAGACTATGTCCGGTTGCCAATACATATATTCATCATAAGCTGTTGCTTTTAAATCCGGGAAGTCCCAACGCCCTCTCTTAGCATCCAAAAGAATAATAGACTCAGGTGCCCCATCGCTTGGTTTGAAAACGCCCCAGGTGGTAATGGCGCTAAAGTCAGCAGTTTGCTTGGCGCTGAATGCAGTATCGTAAGACTGAAGAATGTAAGAGCAAGGGGGAGGCTCATCGTGCTCCCAGACTTGCCACCAATCGCGCTTGAGCAAGGCGCCTTCTTCGGAGGTAGGATTTTGCATGTACTGAGCATTCCACTTAGCAATCGGCAGAGAGGCCTTGACTGACTCCAACTCTTCTAGCTTCCAGTACCCTGGCCACAGAGGTTCCCCATTTTCCAGAATGGCAGGAAGCTCTAATATCTCCCATTGATCGGCATGGTCTTCTCCCATGCGTCTCAAGAGCTTCTCTGTGAGATCTAACGTAGACCAACGCGTCATCACAATCACGATGATGCCTCCGGGCTGTAAACGCTGGCGGGGGCCGGAGGTATACCATTCATAAGCTGACTCAAGTGCTGAGGGTGAGAGGGCATCTTGCTCAGAGTGAGGATCGTCAATGATCAACAAGTCAGCACCTCGACCCGTAATCGCGCCACCGACTCCAGCAGCAAAGTATTCGCCGCCTTTGTTGGTTTCCCATCGACCAGCTGATTTGGAATCAGCAGACAGCTGCACGTTCTCAAAGACTTGCTTGTACTCATCTGTGTCCATCAAGTTACGCACCTTACGCCCGAACCTCGCCGAGAGTTCCGCGGTGTGAGTCGTTTGCATAATTTTCATGTCAGGACGCAGTCCCATGATCCAGCTCGGGAAGAACACAGAAGCGAACTCAGACTTGGTGTGACGAGGTGGCATGTTAACGATGAGGCGCTTGCACTTGCCTTGGGCTACCGATTCGAGCTTTTGCGCGAAGAGCCTATGGTGCTCGCCTTCGATGAAGCCATCCCAGACTTGCTTGACGTAGTGGATGAAGTCTT
>Ga0209535_1002520_pt1 | contig 11939 bp, 2 predicted proteins | sample LinPmetageLP28_FD_184041 | JGI IMG/M metagenome (GOLD analysis project Ga0209535, IMG submission 184041) | Marine viral communities from the Pacific Ocean - LP-28 (SPAdes) (version 2) | ecosystem: Environmental > Aquatic > Marine > Oceanic | place: Pacific Ocean | collected 2009-08-22
TCATTAAGTTTATTTTAAAGTTGCCAAGTATCTGTGAGACAACACCCGATGACGCTCTATTCAAAAACGATCCGTATTTTGTATGGTTTTTTAAAAGAGTTTTAACGTTAAGCATGAACATCGCATTGATATCTGTATCTGAGCTGTAAGAGACAATAAGATCACCTATAAAATTCTTCGCTAATCCTTTGACTTCGTTTTGGGCCTCTTTTGTGCCGCGAAAATCTTTAATTTTTGCATTTGAAATTGTTAATCTATCTAACTTAGCATGTGGGACAGCAGCGTGATAAGAGCCGACCATATATTTTCCATTATGTTGGTGTACTGGTCCGGTCCAGTAATCGCCGTTATCTTGTCTAAAAACATTGGTATTTGCTACAATATTTGAATTATTAAGCACCCTCTCGGATTTTATGGGGCCATAGTAGTCTTGCGACATTGAGAAGCCAAATTCTTCTAAAACTTGCATTTTATCAATAAAACAAAAAGAATATAAATTCAAATGCTTGGTGTTGATCGGTATTTTTTTACGGAATGAAACTTCGAATATTAAGCTTTCTTCGGATTCATGACCGGATGGTATTGCCCGAGTCATTGAATCCACAGATGTGGGAGAAATTTCTCCTGCGGTCAATTGATTGCTTTGTTCTTCATCTGTCGATATTATTAAGCCGACCCTTAGTAATTGCGCCAAAGACTCCGAAGTATCAAACCAAATTGATCCGTCTTCCAAATCATGTATCCTGATGATAACTTTCAAATCAATTTCATTTTGATCATAGTTAAAAATCATGATTTCTTTTATATATGCATTTGGCAAGTTTTCAAAACCAACTAGTTCTATAGACATTAGCAATCCTCCAAGTCTTCGGGTCTCACACGAGATCCATAAATATTAACATCAATATCTTCACGATCTGGGCAATCAACCTCCAAGTCTAAGAAAATATCTTTTGCTTTTAGTCTACGAAGACCTTTGCAAATATCTTCTTCCGGAATTTCTCTATCAACAGAAATATCCATATAATACTCAACATAATCTTTTGTTAAATCCTCGACTACATCTGCGGAAATATTTGGTTGATCTATAAGCATATTGTTCTCTATTTGCCTGTCTTGTTGATAAAACTTAAGTTTTCTATCAATCTCAACTTCATCTGCTTCGTACAAATATACTTCTATTTCATATGAGTCTTTATGAAAAAACCCGTTTCTTTCAAAAACATTTAACAAGATCTGCTCCTCTATGATGTCTACAAAACTCCCATCAGGCTGAATAAGAGTCGGCAGATCTCTATTAAATAGCAAGCCATTATTGGATATTTCTAATTTGTTTTGATTCCCGACAGACATTGTGTATTCTAGAGTCATTTCTAGTTGTGGAATTGGTTGTGTTGCGGTTGTTGAGCCTGTGAGGGTTAACGAAGTTGTATTGATCTCACCCAAGAGAGTAGTTGCATTCCAACCTGCGGCTCTGACCTCTGCGGTATTGTTTGTTCCAATCTTTTGCTGTAGATATGTAACCTGCTCGGCTTTATTATCTTCGTTGGATAAACTAGATTCAACACCCTTATAGTTCGTTTGTGGCTTCATATAAGGTGTCTCGGAGAGAATTCTATTCTTTGTTTGAGAATTATCCTCTGTGCCTCCGCCTTGCGTAACATCATAAAGCACGTCATCATCCAAGAACGAATAATACTTAGGCATTAACTTTCCCTGCGAGAGAAGTTTTCTACCATGCGGTGTTAACTCAATCTTTAATACGTCTTCTTTTTTATTAAAAAATGTCATGAATTATACCCCACGAAAAAATTATTTGTTGGCACATAAACACTGGGGCCATTTAGTTCGATGTTTTGATTATCAAATTGCTGTTGGGGTTGCTGGCCATATTGTTGTACATTTCCATAAGTAGGAACTCCAACACTTCCGGCTGGACCTAGACCCTGTTTTACATTAAGCATCGTCTCATTGATTCGGTTCCCCAAAGAACCAGCAAAATTCCCTTGGGCATCTACTCCTCGCAAGTCAATTCCACTAGATGCCCTAACATCTAGGTAAGGAGTGTTTAGTTGTGCTTGATTCAAGGTCAAGCCGGCTCCTTGTTGCAAATTATTCTTTGTAGATATTGTGCTTAAAATTTCATTTAAATTGTAATTTCCTTTCGCAGCAGCCGGGTTCACTTGGCCAGTTATAGGATCTACAACTTTCTGGCTTGCTTTTGGAACAATTGTGTCGCGAGGTTCTTGTCCGGTCTTAATTGCTCTTTCAGCAAATTTAACCTCTGTTTCAATCTTGGCTAATTCCACAAGAGAAAAGAAGTCATACGGCCAATTGTAAGAAACCTGAACATTAACACCTTCTGAAGACACTGTTGCTTCTGGTAAATCATCTTGTCTTCCAATTATCTTTTTGTAATAGTTTATCTGCGCTCGTTGCTTGACTTTAAATACCATCCAACGGACGCGGTCGGGTATTTCATTCCCAACAGCATTGACATCAAGTGTTCCTTCAGGGGTTACAACTGCTCCACCGCCAAGAAGTTCATGAGCCAAGAGTTCATGGCTTATGGAGGATTCCGCTGTCTCAAAAGTCTGGCCTATCTCCGGATAGAGGTTTTGCCAAATGTTTGCGAGATCTTGTTTTTTTAGAGTGTGAGAAAATTGAAAAATATACATCGCAAATGGATCAATTGTTTCATTTTTTAAGAAGTCCATTGTGGGCGGGAACACATATTGCTGCATTTTGGTAATCATTTTTAATACGGAGTCTCCAACTAATCCTCGGTCTGCTGCATTTCCAAATGCTCTTTGGATATCAATGCGAGGAATACGGAAGAATTTTCGTTCTCCTTCTTCCTCAATGAAGGGAATGGCAACCACCGCTTCGGATACTATTTTTTCATCGGCTATTTGACCTAGTTTTGTTGCTTCCGTTGAAAAACCACAAAGGTCAACAAGAGAACCAGTGGTTGATGCCGTTGTACCAAGATGGTTGTTAATCCAATCACTGGGGACATCATCGACTTGCAAAAAGATTCCTTTTGAAGCGTCTGTTTCTATATTGCCATATTGATGCCACATGCCGCGTGGAACGGATTGAGATGCATTTTGAGGAAGAGTTATACTGGTTGAAGCAGAAAGATGATTGAAGTTCAACATTGGAGTTTCAAACTTTGTTTGAATAACCCAGCGAGATGGTGGGTCACTTGCATCAGCACCGGCAGCACCTGCTATGGTTTGCGAGAATATATTAACAGAAGCGTTTAATTGCATTGCTAATTCTTTTTCTAGATTTGCACCTGCAAATGTTCCATTTATAAAACCAGTTTTTCCTTGTTCTGTCGCATCTGTATAGTCTGTATACCTCCATTGTCTTATTGTGGAATTTTCAATAATTTCTTGAATTGAATATTTTTTTTCTGTGGCTGCTGTGAAGGTGACATCACAAAAGGCTTGTCCATAATAATATGGGGGTGTAAAAGAATAGTTTTCACCAGTATCAGCAAGAAATACAGGGTATGTACTGCTGCTTAATACCTGCGGTGGGCCGAATGCTGAGGGTCTTGAATACATTGTGAAAGTTTCTCGTGATCCACTTCCGTATTGTGGAGCATCAAAAACACCAAGACCACTTCTCTCTACCGGTAGATTAGCAGAATCTTTACTCTTATACATTTTGATTCTCATCATGTATGTTTTTCCTGCTTCTGCTCTTCCTATGTTTGTATCATTAGATGCTTTTGAAGAAATTTTAGTAAAAGCTTTTTCCCTCATAAAGAACTCTGGAACCTCTGCTATAAAGTTTTGAGCCATAAGTTTATATAAGTTGTCTCCGTTTCCATCCCAAAAAACAGACCCTGAATTGTTTGCAAAACGATGTGGCTCATTACAAAAAACCTCAAATCCAGCCAAATGTTTTTCCGGCTCTACAATTGCCTCAAATGGTATTCTTCTGTCCCACAAACCGTTTGAAGAGTTTGACGAGCTGTTGCAAAGATAGTAGTTATCAGCAGATGAAGTGGCGTGGCCGGTTCCACTAGAACTTGAAAATTTAATACTTGAATCAATCAAAGGATAATCAACAGCAACACCAGATTTTATTGTGTTAAAGAAAATACCGGGAGCAAAGGTTGGAGCCATAAGGTTTTGAAAGAGATATGGAGACGCACTGGATTGCCCAAATGCATTTGAAGATCCGGAAATAGCAATATTGGCATTGTAGGAGTCATAAAACTGCTTTGCTAAATCAACAGATCTTTGTGCTGGATAAAAACCTTCGTACGGAAGAAATTTCTTGATTGCCTTGCATTTAAGAGAAATTGAATTAGGTGCAACAAATTCCTTATGGTCTCTCTTCACAACCTCAAAGTGCTTCATAAATTCTGACGTAGAATATATTTTATAGAAATTGTCTTTAGAGGAGTCACTGGTATTTTCTAAAGCGCCTGTTAAAGAAAACAAGTTTGATACTTCTTTTGTTAAACCTTCTGTTGTATAGGTCTCAACATGTTCGCTTATTCTGAATTCTGGGATAATCGTATAGTCTTTTCCGTGTTGGCGAACATCTTGAATGTAATTATCATATGTGTCATAGAATGGATTGAGACCGGATTGAGAGCCGGCTTCCCACTTTGCTTCTCCACCAGGGATCCCAATACCAGCAGCAGAATCCATATTGCCCATTGTAGTGCCGGTATTTATTCCTTCAATGCTCATTCCATTCGGAGAGACTACTGATGAAGAATTAGAAATCAAATGTTTTCTATTATATTGAGGAGCTACTTTTAATTCGACATCAATTCCAGAACTCAGATTGAATCCATATGCAACAAGATTCTGTAGGTTAGCTACACCAAAGGAATATTGGTTTTGCAAAATACCATAGTCTGCAAAAGTGTGATCATTTTCTCTATATCCATACCACCCTGACCATCTGTTTGTGGAAACTTCCGCCGCGATATCCCAAATAGAATAAGCATCTAATATCCACACACTTTGAGTAACAGCTGAGCCAAATCCTTGATCGGAGACTTCTTCCGTTCTATCCACCCTATCGTCTCTCCAAGGGAAAGAAAATGTTGTTCTTTGTCTTGTATAATTCTTGTATTGATAAACACGAGGAGGATAAACACACTCGCGATAACTAAAGAACTCAAATGTATCCATCGGAGAACCGTCTTTATCAAGGCCGCCGTTAAGATAGAAGTCTTTGACGGTATTGTATTGCGTGGATCGTTGAACTCTCAATCCATTATACTTATTTATTTCTTCATTATTAAAGAAGATTGTTTCGTTCCCATATGAAGAAACCAATTCAAATCTTTCAAGCGTTCCGTCATCAATTATAGAGGCTCCACCAACAACAAAAGGTTTGTAGCGAGAAGACACGGGGTTTTCGTCAAATTTCTTGATCGCGCCATACTTTCCTCTCACCGTATTGAGTTTGCCGTTGTTGTCTATAACGATCTCGGGACCGGGTTCTTCAACAAATGTAAATACATTCTCTTTGTTTTGTCTTCTTGTTAAAGGGTTTTGCCCTATTCTTATCTGCTTCCAAGTTGGAAATCCATATGGACCATTTCTTTTAAGCATAAGAGCAGGGAAGAATGAAGCGGTTGTTGGAAGGTTATGAGAAAAAAGATAGTTTTTGTAATTTTGAATACCATCTTTTGCTAATAAATCAACAAAATTAATGCCAAGTATATTTTGAGAAAGCCCTCTGTTGCCGGGAAGAGTTAAATATTCTCGGAAACTAGGATTAGATTGTGCTTCTCCGTCATACCCAACCGGTTCATAAATAAATGTGTTTAATCCAACAAAGTCTACATAATGCGCCATTCTAATCTCCAAATATTTCTGATGCGGTTGGGAAAGTTATTGCCGGAACAAATCCACTATCCCCATCTATAACTACCGAGGAACTCAATATTCCTGTTGGGTGTGCATATCCATACATTCTTTGCTTTCCACTTGTGATACTATAACTACTTCCTAATGAAGAAGTTACCCAAGTATATTGAAAGTCTGATCTTGGAATTGGAGTGTTAATATACATATTGTCGTTTCTTGTTGTAAGAACAGGAGCGAGAACTGTTGAAGTTTCGCTTGGTCTTCTATTCTCATTTCTTTGCTGCTTGTGGAAGGAAGGTTTGCCGGCATCAATTTGAAATTCTGTCTCGGATAGATTAGGATCGATAGTTCTGCTATACGGCACATTTCTTGAGTCTGTTCCAAATTTTCCGCAATGTCTTGTCAATAGTGATTTTAATCCATCCCTTTGATTGAGTTGATTGTTCATTCTTATTGTTGTTGCTTCACCTGATCCGCCAAATGCATAGAATTCAGAGCCGTCAGCGGAAGCAGATACGCGGACATCAATACCACGAACTGAAAGGTTGCGATAGTTGACGTTGTTGTAAACTGAGTATTCCTGCGAGTAAGCGTCTAGATATCCGTAACTCAAAGTATCAATTGAACCCGGAGCCGAGAAGCGAGAGGTTATGATGGTTCTCGTGACAGATCCAGTTATGCGATCAATTGTAATATCTTTTGAGAAAGAAGCAGAAACATAATCAATTCCACCCGCAAAACCAACCTCTGTGCCGGGAAATGTTAAATTAGCATTAGCACCGGATGTAGTGATTGTTTTATTGTGTACAGAACCGGTTTGGCTTGCAGTTAGGTGAAATACCGCTTGATGTCCGGCGCTGGTATCAACCACTATATTATCATAAACTGTGTTGCTTTTTATAGATTGAGAGAGCGCATTCCAGAAAGCTGTATTGGTACCACCTGTAAATTGTGGAACAGCAATCGCAGGTCCTGCGGCAGTTGCGGCCATTACAAAAGTTTTATCAAGTACTATTGAACCACTTGGATAGGCTCCCTTATAATTTGTCCCACCTGTACCGTTTGATAAATTTGTGACTGTTCCGCATGTAGCAACAGATCCAAAGCCAGAATTCGTTAAAGTTGTATTATAGTCCGATCCAGGTGCAGGAGCTGTCAGAGTAAAATTAACGTAAGGAAGATTTGGTGGCCCTTGGCGATCCAGTAGGTTTCCGCGATTTGTTAAGGTGTAAGAATCACCCAGGATTTCCTCTGTATTTGCGCTAGATATTTTAGCCATTGGAAACCATGCAATTCTGTGTGTCGGCATCGCACTGTACGCGCAGTAGCTACCGTTTACTATATCAAACCAGTGACCGCTATTATACAAATGTGAAACCTGACCAGCCGGTAAGTCATCAGACCAAAACGAAAAGTTTGAACCAGAACCTATAAATCCACCATCATCGCCTTGTTGATTCAAAAGCTTTCCAACACCATTACTAGTAATAAAAGAAGCACCAGTACATGCACCAGCAGAAGAAGCAATTAGGGCCGAGACTAGACTTTGAGTCACTGCGTTTACATAGATATTAGCAGAACCCGGGTATCCACTAGCTTGATTGTGGGTAACTACTACATGCACCAAGGTACCACCATAGGCAGCTTCGAATCCCACGCGGCCCCACGAGGCAGTACATCTATTTGATCCTTTTACGCCATAAGCGCGGTAAGTTAGTTCTCCGCTTGAAGAAAGGAACAATTCTCTAGAGACATCACCACCACCAGTGTTTTTAAATTGAAAAAGATATCTATCTCTAGCCGGTGATACACCTCCAACATTGATCCAGCCAGAAAAAGTAAAATTGCTAGCGGTAAATTGGGTTGGTAACGTTCCAATACTTATACTAGATCCGGAACTACTTGATGAGAAATATATACCATCTGAAACTGAAGCTACTGTACTGCCTGTGCTTACTGTAAACGGAGTTTGTCCGGCTATCTTAGTTCTAAGGTTGCCCCAAAAGTCAGTTGCGGTAGAGCCCGTAGCTATGTAATAATTGGGGGCGCTGTCTGGAGGAGGAGGTCCGGTCATGAAAAAGAACCTCTTATCATTACCAGCTCCGTCTAAAATTTTGATTCCCTCATTATTAATAAATTGAGATCCTGTTGGAGAAAATACTCTAAAAGTTGCATTACCAGCAGTTGTGGCGGCAACATACGCACCAGTTACAACAAAACTTCCGGAAGCAAAAGCACTTGCGATTGCTGGAACAATAACTTTTCCATCGGGCTGTCTGTTGTTTTCGTATATACCAAATACGTTCCCAGCAGAAGCTGCTTGTTGGCCAATCAACGTCATTGGGTTTGTGGTTTGTGGTAGTTCTTGTGTAATTGAATTTGGAAGATAATTTGATTGTTCACTATTTTTTCTAAAATACAAGTTGTTCTCTTGCTTACCGCCACCGACGCTTATAAGTTCATAATTGTTATAATAATTTCCATGATTAATGCTAGATGTGGTAGTTTGTATATTTGAAATATTTAGCGCACGTTTAACGCGGCCATCTCTGTAGAGAGTGGCGGATTTCTTCGCAGCATCAGGGTATTTGTTGGTTGCTTTTGTTACACCATATTGCGGATCAACTATACCAAACGCACCATCAGAATCACCTCCGTCATTCTCAACAACCTTCAGAAGCCACCCTTCCGCTCTCGTATATTGATTATGTAAGTTATTTATAGGAGCATTTCCTGTTTCGTCATCTCTCAAAGTAGCATCATGTCTATTTAAATCAATATGACGAGATTGATGACCTCCAACCCACTGATTCGCAAATGGACCCTGCATTGCAACATCATTAGAAAAATCTGTTGTATCCGAATGCATATTGGTGACATAAGCGTCTGATTTAAAACCAGAGGCGAAAGCAGAATTATACCCAGTAGTTATGGAACCAGAGAATATATCAAACGGAAGATTGTGGGCACCTTTGATTGCGTAGCTGTACGAAGCACTATCATTAATTGGGGCAAAAGTTCCACCTGTACCGTTGCTGGTAGCGTTTTTTCCAACATAAACTGTGGTATTGAATTTCTTTTTCTCGTTTGGTATCTCAATATCATCACAAGACGAAGGTAATTCTATACCCTGTCCTGTACCAGCGCCTACAATCAAGACATTAACTGGAATCCCCTGAGAAGTTAATCTGGATCCACGATTAACTGCCGACCATATATAATCTCGGTTCTTTTGGAGATTGTAATTAATTCCGGAATGAACTGTTTGTGTAATGGAAGAACCCACTCTGTAGGTGTTTGTGAATCTTCTTCTAGCGTAAGTCGATCCTTGGTAGGTTGTTCGATTTGAGCTAGCTAAATTTGAAGATGTAGCATTATTATCATTAATGATAATCTCTCGGATTGACTCTCTTTCTGGTATGTCTGTTCTTTCTTTTCTCTCTTTTTGCCAAAGACAATTGTTGTTGTCTCCACCTTCTATTGGAGCATGACCGAACTGCCATTGATACTTTAATTCTCCAACACCTTTTATTCTACCTTCAGTTGCAGTGTGAGTTGAGGTTAGTGGGAATTTATTTTGATACTTGTTTCTCTCAAACAAGTGAGATTCGACAACATCAGAAATTCCTTTAGAAAAACGAACACTCGCTGGGAACATCTGGGAGACCATATAAGACACAGAGGAGTCAATCCACTTAAAGTAGTCGGTGAATTTATCAAAATCAGGATCTTCTTCTACATCTTCGAAGAACAATCTACGCACTTGATCAAGTTTTTTGTATTGTATTCTGTACCTTTCAACAGCTTCACCCATTAAATTGGACATTTCTTGTACAGTTGATAAGTTTCTCATCATTTCTTCAGAGATAACTTGATACATACTCTTCTCTAGAGAGTAAAAATTGTCTGAAACGTCTTCGTCTTTTATAAAATACTCTTGTTCTTCTCCATTAATTGTTACACGGTCAGAGGAATAAGAGATTTCCGGAAGTTCTTTCTTTGAAGAGTAGATAATTTCATTGGAAACAACATTTGTGGTTGATACAGGGAACCCAAAACCTTTTGCTCGGTGTTCTCTTCGAATAATGTTATCCATCCAGCCATATCTGCTGTCTATTGATCCACTTGAAACATCAACTACGATGAATTCACCAGATGCATCTGATGTAGATATCGTCTCAAAATCCCAATCAGCGGTCAATAGTTCATACGAGGGAACTTCAATTTGTGATAAATCTTTACCAAATATAGTTGAAGGACGACTTGACCTTCTATTTCCTCGTGAAGTGATATCTGTGTTGTGTAATTTGACGGAATCATCAGAAATATAGTCATACCATAGATCAAAACGCCCAATCTTTATGTCTGTTCGCTCTAAAACGCTTCCTGTGAAGTTGGTTCTGTGGGCTCCTGCATAGAATCTCTTCGGGTTTGAGAGATAAGCTGAACCAGTATCGTAGTTTAAACTTTGTGTTAGTGTGAATTCATTCTTAATTGTGTCAAAAGCATAGTTTACACCATAAAATTCTAGTTGGTAATTTCTGTTGGAAGACGTAACAACATTACCTGCTATCGGATAATCAACAGGCTTCACTCTAACAGCCAAATTCCACTGTTCATTTGAGTAAATTTGCTTATATGCCGGTGTTTCTAGAGTGAAATTACCCGCATAATCTTTCAAAACAAACTTAGCAGTTGGGGATTCCAATTCATCTCTGACCAAATACACTTGAAAGTTAGCCAAATCCTGGGTTGCCCAAGTGTAATCTGCACTCGCTGGACGGGCTTGATGAAGTCCAAACACAGAAGCAGATTGAAACGGAGTAGCAAAATGCCCACTATCAAAAATTCCAAGCTTTTTTGGAACTATAATTGAAATTTCACTGCTCAATGCGTTATATTGTTCTAGTTTTCCAGTGCCAGAGCCAGAAATATATGTTAAAGAATGGTTTGCAGACGATGTTTGGAACAAAGTAGCACTTAAGTGCGATAATTTGTTAAAATCTACGTACTTTTTATTCTCAGAAGTGTGTTTGAAGGCGTCCGAAAAGTAGTGAGTACCTTCATCTGTATAGATATTTAGCTTTACTATCTCATCATCAATCCCAAAACAGCGCAACATATTACGAATTGCACCTTCGGTACCTTTATGTTTGTATATATTCTCTAAATTATTGTAGATATTTGTATAGACTTGGTTTTTTATATCAGTTAGTTTCTTTTCAAACTGGATTTTGTTTAAGTCTCGTGAACCAAACGCCTCTAAAACGTTAGCATCTGCGAATAAATTAGGCACAACGAGACCTTTTTCTTCTAGAAGACGATCGGCGAAAGGTAAAGCCTTATAACTTGAACTAGGATAGACCTTATTTTTGAGAGATGGCAACGCTGTAATTTGAGCATGCAGTGTATCAAAATAACTTGAAATTATTTGATATAGATATTTTGTTGAAAATCCATTTGAAGGGTCTTCGTCTCTAATCCATTGCGGGATTTTGTTGTAAAGCAATCCAGTGTTTTGATTGTCATGCGTTGCTCCGGAAGCCATTAAACTTGTCTTAAGAGAGGATACTTCTGGATGTGTACTATAAATTATTGGATCTTTTTCCTCAGATGCAACTAAGCCAGACTCCACAAAAGCAGAGCTTGTAGATCTTGCACCAACGGCATAACCAGTCCACGAACCATTGACCAATCGGCCAGAATAATCTAAAACAACCGAATCTGTTGCTGTTTTTCCAACGATGCCTTCGTTAAATTTATAATATACGCCAAGATACGTGTTAGCGTCGTCTGTATTTGTGCCGCCCCCAATTGATCTATACCAGTTGTTATAAATCTCTTCCGAGGTTCTGCGGGTCTTCCAGTAACGGAAATCGTCTAAACTTGCACTTAATTTACCGGAAAAAGGCAATCCTGTTGCAGCTCCTTGACTTGAGGAAGGGCTTGTTTGTAGTGCTCCGATATAGCCGTTTATTAAGCCACCAATTTCGTTAACACCGACTGAACCGAGTGATTTGCTCTCATTTAAATCTCCGTCAACATAAAGCCTAGATGTAACCCCTGCGGAAGCAGAGACAAAAGATA
>Ga0209535_1002521_pt1 | contig 11939 bp, 22 predicted proteins | sample LinPmetageLP28_FD_184041 | JGI IMG/M metagenome (GOLD analysis project Ga0209535, IMG submission 184041) | Marine viral communities from the Pacific Ocean - LP-28 (SPAdes) (version 2) | ecosystem: Environmental > Aquatic > Marine > Oceanic | place: Pacific Ocean | collected 2009-08-22
TGTAGTCAAGCGAAAGCATTGTAGTCAAGTCTAACGGCGGTTCGATTCCGCCCACTTCCACTAAACATTGCGCGGTGGAGAAGATGGTTATCTCGCGAGTCTCATAAACTCGAGGTCGAAGGTTCGAATCCTTCCTGCGCACCTAATTACAAACTAAACACGAAAACGAATTGATAATATAATAAAATATAACTATGATTAAAATAATAACAGAAGAATTAATTGACGAAAGATTAAAATCTAAAGGTGTTAAGTTTGACCTTAACCACGAAGAAGCATTAAAAGTAATAGAAGATCACTTTGAATTTCAATTAACAGACGACTGGAACGGTACACCTGACTATAGTATATATACTGAAACAACAGCTGACGGCTATGAAGTATGGGTTGCAACAAATAATCCAAATGGTAATATATGTGTTAATTCTGATGTATATTATTATGATAATGATTTGTCTGAACCATTAATTGAAGCAATGACGGATTATAATGAATTAATATATGTAGACGATTTGTCAGCATATTATGTTGAAGATGCTGTGCAAAGAGTTTACGAAGAATATGTTAACGATATAAAGCAGGAAGTTGAAGACGAATTAATAGAAGAAGGTTACGAATTTAAAAAAGAAGAAAATGAATAGTAGTAAAGCATATGAATTAAAGTACAACACGGACGATTTAAACGATCAAATAGACCATCAAAAACAGTTATATATATTTGTATTAGACACAAATGATGGGAAAGCATATAGATATATTATAGACTCTCTTGCTAATGACGAAAACAATTGGAATCCCGACGCTGAATCTTGTGAAGCATTTTTATACGGTGCTGGCCACAATGTATCAAACTGCGTATGGATGGTAACTAACGAATCAAATATAAATTATGGCAACTAGAAGTTTAGTAATGATAGTAGATAGAAAGTACGCTAGAGGTAATTCTTTAGGTCTTGCTATACACCCAGAAAATGTAGCGACAAATAGCTACGTAAATATGTACCTCCATCATGATGGTTATCCAGAAGGGCGAGGTGTAGAAATAGCCGTATGGTTACAAGATAATAATGAAGATGATGGTGCCGCTATGGCTGGTAAATTAGTATGCGATATGTATTACGACAGTTGCTATTTATACCCTAGTGTAAGCTCTATTGACCATCAATATACATATGTTATTTGGACAGGAGATAAACATAAAACTATGGTGACCTGTTATGATAATTATAGTACTGAATGTATATTTGTATTAACACCAGAGAAATTAATTGAAAAATATAAACATTTATACGAGTCTAACACGAAACTAAATTGATACTATAAGCATGACAGACAAAGAATATAAAAAACTATACGATCGTATTAAACGAGATTTATATGATGAATTTATTAATCCCCAGTCAGCAACTTACGGATTAGATATTATTGATGAAAATATATATGAAGGTATTGAATCACCTAAGTATGATATTAAAACTGAAATTAAAAACTTAAAATTAATATTACAAGAATATTTAGATAAAGAAGAGTATGAAAAAGCTGCATTAACTAACCAAAGAATTAACGAATTAATAAAAAAATTATGAATGTACAATTAGAATCTCTTATAACACTAGGTATATTTGCTGTTGTATTATTTTTACTATTAACTATATTAATACAAATTGAAGAAAGATGAATATATTTTATTTACATGATTGCCCTAAACGTTCAGCCTCATATGTTTACGATAAACATAAAGTAAAAATGATACTAGAATCGGCTCAGATGTTATGTACAGCTCATCACGCTTACAACAATGGTGACAATGTGCCTTATAAGCAAGCTCACCTTAATCATCCATCTAGTATATGGACACGAAGCAATACACACCACTATTATTGGTTATATCAACATATGTTGGCGTTAGGCAACGAATACACCAAAAGATATGGCAGACGTCATTTAACAATAACCAAATGTGCCGAAGCTCTTTTACACCCGCCAACAGGTATGCCTACAATAGAATTTGAACGTCCACCTCAATGTATGCCTGACGAGTATAAAAAGTCAAATGCTATACACGGTTACTGGCGTTACTATATTATTGATAAACGAAAAATATGCAACAAAAATGAAAAACCTTATACTTATTCAACAATACCTAAAGATGTTATCAAAAATTACAATATTGATATTGGTAGCATTCAACTCTTGTGTGATCACAACAATATTCTTAAATTATAATGAACAACCAGATAAAGATATACAAATAATAAATAGGTATTTAAATTATCCGGAACAAACAAAGTATACAGATAGCGATATACAGTTAATAGTATATGGCGATGTAAACACTGAAAGAAAATAAATATGTTAAATGTAATAATACTAATAATAATACTAATAATAATAGATAATGAGTAGAGGAAGAAGATTAGCAAATCATTTAGTTTTAACAAACTATAATGGTATACAAGATAAGATTAAAGCATTTAGGAAGCCTAGGGCGACGAGAGCTAAAAATAATAAATAGTAAGAAGCAAATGTCACATGAAAGAAAAATAAAGTGGCTGAATGATAGGAGAGTAAATTATAGACGCAATCCTATTACAGATGTACCCACAGAAAGCACTGATCTTTATGATTACTATGCAGGGGGCACATACCAATGCTACAGCTTATTCAGAAGCAAAGCAAAGATTACTACGTATAAATCGTTAAAATGGCATATGCTTGTACTATACTATCTTAACATGGATAATATAATAAATTCTGATTTTGTTACTGTAGCTAGATTTATAGCTAATAAAGAAAACGGTTTTGTTACTTTCTTTATTAAAAATAAATTGTTAGAAGATATGATTAAGCAGGTGTTAATAGAAGGGGGCGAACCTCCGCGTAATCGTATACGTAAAGTAATATTTAAAGATTATACTGGGTTATCATTAAGTGAAAAGCTGAGTATAGTTGGTAAGTTAATTGGCAGAAGCAAAAGAGTTTGTGAAGATGATATATATCAGTGCATGATAGATTTAAACGATAGCAAACAAAAAATAACGATAGCCAAGTTAGCTAAGTCATTAAAGTGTACCACCCGTACTATATATAGAAATATAGGTAACCAATTAAAACAAGAAAAAGAAACACTAAATAAAGAATTATGAGAAAATATAACATAACTAATTATGTTAGACATAAAGAAGAGGTTAAAGCAGCAATTAAACGTGTTAGGAAACCAATTGAAGGTGACTATACACATTTAAGTAATAGCGAAATAATAATTAACTTCTTGCCGCTTGTGGAAACATTAGCGAGAAAACAATCCACTTCAGATCAAGCATCTGGTGTATTAAGTATAAATGATCTACTACAAGAAGGTGCTTATGGATTAACAGCAGCGGCTAGTAAATTAGATAGAACTCTTTTAAAAGAATCAGATGACCAAGAAAAAACAATTAAGTCGTTTCTATCTAAAAGAATTAAAGGGGCCATACGTAGAGCCGTAGACATTAATAGAGGCGGCGTACGTATACCTGAACATAAACTAAATGAAATAAGACGTAATCCTAATGATGAAATGATGGTTGCAATGTTTTTTAACAGTGTATTTTCAAGTATTGATGATAAGCCTAATGATGATGACAATATGGCTTATCAAGTTATTGATAAATCCGAACCATACAATATACATTTACTCAATGCTTATTTGTTACAGCTAATGAAAAATCATTTAGATTTTAAACAATATGAAGTGCTAAGACTTAGCTTTGGTCTTGATTGCGATAAACACTCCGCAAATGATATTGCTAAAAAATTAGATATCAATGTTACCACCGCTCACGTACGTATTTCACAAATAAAAAGAGATGCTATACAGTGCTTGATAGATAACGTTGATTCATCGCAAGTACTTGATTACCTATAACTTACGGTGAAAGTCACTGTTTAAGTTTAACATAAATTATGTAATTATATTATTATGACCATATACCAAAGACTACAAAAAATCCAAACAAAGTTTAAATCGAAAAAGAGTAGATTTAACTCCTTCGGCAAATATTACTTCCGTTCAGCCGAAGACATTCTCGAAGCAATTAAACCGTTTAACGACGAGTTAGGAATCACAGTAACAATCAACGAAGAATTGATAGCTACTGAACCTATGCCTATCCTTAAAACAACCGCAAGGTTGCACGATGATAAAGGTATGTTTATTGAAGCGGTTGCTATTGTAGGTGTTGACCTTAATCAAAAAGGTATGCAGACACCACAACAATTCGGAAGTGCTTCCAGCTATGCTAAAAAGTATGCGCTAGGAAATTTATTATTAATAGATGACACTAAAGACAGTGATGCTACTAATAATCATGGCCAAAAGAAATTTGAGCCAAAAACAAACAAACCAACTTTAACCTCAACTAAAGATCCAGCTTTTAGTAAAGCTCAGGACTATATAAAAGCAGGCGGTAAAGTAACAGCTATAAAAGCAAAATATGCTCTGTCTAAAGAAGTTGAGCAAGAATTAACAACACTGTAGCATGAACAAACAAGAGGTATTAACAGCGTTAAAAGACGATGAGAAATACTATGGAGACTTTGGTAAAAAGTATCTTAGTAACTCAGATATTTCTACGCTATTAACAAACCCTTTAGCTCTAGGCCAAAAGCAGGCAAACAGACCTGCATTCCTAGTCGGTGGATACTTTCACACAGCAATACTTGAGCCTGAAAAGCTTAGGAATTTTAAGATCGTAGAAGCTACAACTAGAAACACTAAAGCATATAAGGAGATTTCGGGTGGTGAAATGTGTTTATTAAAGCATGAGGTTGATCAAATTGAATTAATGACAGAAAAGATGTTAAACAACGAAGTATGTAAAGATTTAATAAGATTAGGCAATGTAGAATATGAACAACCTGGAATTACAGAGATTGAAGGACATATGTGGAAAGGTAAAGCTGATATTGTAAACCATGATGAAAAACTGATTATCGATTTAAAGACAACAGCAGACATTACAAAGTTTAAGTATTCAGCATCTAAGTACAACTATGACAGTCAAGCCTATATTTATAGTAAACTATTTGGTTACGAAATGCTATTCATTGCAATAGATAAAAACACACATCAGATAGGTATCTTTGATTGCTCACCACAATTTTACGAGCGTGGTAAAGATAAAGTAGAACGAGCAGTACAGGCATATGAATTATTTTATAAGTCTGAGGACTTTGATCCTAAACAATATTTTTTAACTAAAACCCTTTAAACCATGGCAAGAACAAAAAAACAAATTTGCACAGTATCAGGAGTAAACACGAGTACAAAAAACTTTTACAACAATCAAAATCACGTAAAAGCAGTAGATAACTTAAGAAGAACCACTGGTGCCACCAAGGAACAATTAACAAGAATGTTTAATCAAATTAATCAATACGCATAATATGGCAAGTATAATTAAAACTAGTATAAACCTTAACACTATACCAAAGGATAAAATTATCCCAGGTAAGAAAGGTAAGTATTTACCTATTACAATAACCCTTAATGATGAAGTCGATCAATTTGGCAATCAAGGTCCGGTTGTAGTAGCACAAACAAAAGAGGAGCGTGATGCTAAAACACCTAAAGTTTATTTAGGTAATGTTCAAGTCGTCTGGACGAATGATCAGAATGTACCAGCTGCACCTCGAACTGATCAACCGGCAGCAGCACCAGTATCACAGCCGGCTGATGATTTACCATTTTAAATTAAATTAAATTAAATAAATGCAAGTAAACAACACGGAGATTAATGGATTTTTAATCGACCAGTTCAACCAGCATGACTTGAAGGTTGGTGCAACACAGGGGATTTGTCCTCTGTGTTCACACGACCGTAAACCTGAAAACAAGAAACAAAAATGCTCAAGCTATGATTGGGAGCGAGGGCTCGGTACTTGTCACAATTGTGACTCAACATTTCAATTGCATACATATCAACGTAAAGGAGGCGGGGATAAAGAATATATTAAACCAAAAGCTGTAGAATATAAACAGCCAGAGAGTAAAGTAATCGAATGGTTTAAGCAACGTGGTATATCGAAAGATACACTAATAGAAATGAATGTATCAGAAGGCCCAGAGTTTATGCCTCAAACAGGTAAAACTGAAAACGCGATTAGATTTAATTACATGATAGGTGAAGAGCTTATTAATGTAAAGTATAGAGACGGAAGAAAGAACTTTAAGTTATATAAAGGGGCGGAAAAAGTTTTCTATAATATTAATAGTATTGTAGGTTATGATACATGTGTTATTGTTGAAGGTGAAATGGATGCTTTAGCTTTTCATGAAGCCGGTATAACAAATGTAATATCCGTGCCAAACGGAGCTACATTAAATCATAACAATTTAGATTATCTTGATAATTGTATAGATTATTTTGAAGACAAGGAAAAGATAATACTAGCAGTAGATGCTGATGACGCAGGTATAGCATTACAAAATGAATTGATTAGAAGACTGGGGGCAGAAGTATGCTACTTAGTTAACTTTATCGATTGTAAAGATGCTAATGATTATTTACTTAAATATGGTAAAAAAGATTTAGCAGATGTAATAAAAGAATGTAGACCTGTACCATTAGAAAACGTAACAACTTTTAAAGATATAGAACATGAAGTTACAGACTTTGTACAGAACGGTTTTAAGAAAGGATTCCAAATTGGGATTAAAAACTTTGACGAAATATTCTCAACGTACACTGGTCAGTTTATCACTGTCACTGGGATACCTAGTAGCGGTAAGTCTGATTTTGTTGACCAGATGGTTGTAGGTTATAATAATAACTATGGCTGGAAAACAGCTTTTGCATCACCGGAAAACGCACCAACATATTTACACGCTCATAAACTAATGAGAAAAGTTTGGCAAGATATGCCTAGAAAATCTGATATTGGTACAGATAAATGGAAACAAGTAGCGGAACACGTTAATGATAACTTTTTCTTTATTGATATGGAACGTTATACTCTTGAATCTGTATTACGTAAAGGAGCCGAGCTTGTAAAGCGTAAAGGTATTAAATGTCTAGTTATAGACCCATTTAATAAAATAAGAGATGTAGACGCTAAAACTGAAGATGTGAATAGATATACTATGGAGTACTTAAGTAAAATAGAAATGTTTGCTAAAAAGTATGATGTATTAGTATTTATCGTAGCTCACCCTACTAAAATGTATAAAACAAGTGATGGTAAAATTGAAGAACCCACAATGTACAACATTAAAGGAGGTGGAGAATGGTACGATGCTAGTTACCACGGGTTGTTGGTTCATAGAGATTATGAGGCTAAAACTGTTAAAGCAAAAGTTTTAAAAGTTAAGTTTCAAAATTTAGGAGAGAATGGAGCAGAAGCTCATTTTACTTGGGAGCCTAGATCTGGTTGCTTTATACCACATGAACAATTAGAATTAACGAATGAGGCTATGCCTTGGGAGTAGATGAAAAGCATATACAGTAGAAGAAAAAACTATAGCATGCCTGAATACCTTGCTAATAAAAAAGAAAAGATGGCATATGAATATTGTGTTAGAAATAATATAAGAATTTCACCTATAGGAATGAAAGAAGATAACCAAGCATGGAAAATAGAAATAAGACTAGGCCCATATAAAAAAGGAGAAAGACCAAACGTATCACCGTCAATTTATGACAAATATACAATATGGCCTGAATATTATAGAATGTGTAGATATTATTATGACAAATATAAAAAATGAATATAGAGCTTTAGTTGCAAGTTTATTGCAATCAGGGCAGGATAAAGATGACAGAACAGGAATAGGAACTAAATCTTTATTTGGCAAACAAATAGTACATAATATGGAATTAGGCTTTCCTTTATTAACTGGAAAGAAAATGTATTTTAACCACGTAGTTGTTGAATTACTTTGGATATTACAAGGTAGAACTGACATGGGTTATTTACACGAGAACAACGTTCACTATTGGGATGATGATTATAAAAGATCTGGCAGAAAAGACGGAACACTTGGACCTGTATATGGTGCGCAGTGGAGAAATTTTAATGGCTATGATCAGCTAATGGAACTTATATATAACATTAGCATTAATCCTTCTTCAAGAAGACATATTATAAACGCTTGGGCACCGCATAAGTTAAAAAACATGGTCCTTCCGCCGTGTCATTATGCTATGCAAGTAAATATAAATAATAACAAAATGGATTTATTATGGGTTCAACGTTCAGCAGATGTTTTTTTAGGGTTGCCTTATGATATAGCTATGTATGGATTATTGTTAGAGTTGTTATGTCACAATACAGAATATAAACCAGGTAAGCTAATAGCACAATTAGGTGATTGTCATTTATATAATAATCATTTAGAAGCTGCCAATGAATTTATATACAGAGAAGATACTTCTAGTCTGCCAACAATTAAAATATCTGGAGATGGATTTAAGTTTAGAGGTGGTAGAGAAAACCCTGATGTTATAATACCTAAGAAAAAACATATACAATTAATTAATTATAAACCTTTGCCTCCTATTAAGGCAAAACTAAACGTTGGAAAATAATGTATTATTTATACCACATACCAGGTAAAAAGATCGGCGTTACACGTAATCTTAATAAAAGAGTTACGCTAACGCAGGGCTATAAGCCTGAAGAGTATGAGGTTCTTGATCAGTCAGACGATATAAATTATATATCGGATAAAGAGATAGAACTTCAACAGTCTTATGGATATAAGGTTGATACTAAAAAATATAATGAATTATTTAAATTAAATAAATTAAAGATGAAAATAAACGTAACAGAACAAACAACAACATTTCCTGTTCCTGTTAGTAAACTGAAAGGTAGACTAATAGATGATTTAGGAATGAGTTGGAAAACTGAATTCGGTAGGGTTACATTGAATAATGAGATAGCCCGATGGATTGAAAACAATGCTCAAATTTCAAGATACAATAGCGAAAGAAGCTATGTATATAATAAAGCTCTTTGGGAAGCGTGCGAAAAAATAAATAATAAAACTCATACGCCAGATGTAGACACGCTAATAATGATGTCAAGCAACAAAGCTACAGATACTTCTAAGATGTTTGATCTTATAAGAAAATGGGCACTAGATAGAGGATTATATCAACAAGGCGATTCACATACACAGTATGTTAAACTACAAGAGGAAGCTGGAGAACTTGCAAAAGCTTTATTAAAGAAAGATAAACCAGAAATTGTAGATGCAATAGGCGATATGGTTGTAGTACTTACAAATCTGGCACACTTAGAAGGTGTTGATATCGAAACATGTATAGCATCAGCATACAATGTAATCAACAAAAGAACTGGCAAGATGATTAACGGAACATTTGTAAAAGATGAGTAACATTAGAGACAAAGTAATTGAGCGTGTTATTAATAAGATTAAAAACCGTTCAGACGTAGGCTTTAAAAAATACGGCGTTACATTACACGATGATGATCAAACATTAGACGTATGGCTAACGCATATACAAGAAGAGCTTATGGATGCTGTTAATTACATAGAAAAAGCAAAAGCTGTATTATGTGATGAGATAGAAGAATGTATGCTTAAAAGATCTTACGATGAGGAAGAGCTATAAAAGAAAAAAGCGCGGACCTGTACAAGCAAAGAAGGTAACATATGATGGTATTAACTTTGCTTCAGGACTGGAGCGTTATATGTACGCGGCTTTGAAAAAAGCAGGAATTAAATCAAAATACGAAGGAGAAACATTTGTTTTATTAGCTGGTTTTCATTTTGATAATGAAGTTTACGAAAGATGTTCTAATGGAAAAGGTAATTATAAAAATAGAGGATGCAAACGTATTTTACCTATTAAATATACACCAGATTTTATTGGAGATGATTTTATAATTGAAACCAAAGGTAGAGCAAATGAATCTTTTCCTATGCGTTGGAAGTTATTTAAAAGACTTGTTATGACACAGTTTCCTAACGTAACATTATATAAACCACAAAACCAAAAAGAATGCGACGAAACAGTAGATTTAATACTAAAGATACGAAGTTTACAGCTAGGCTCAAATACAAAGAACGTAAAATAGATACGTTTATAAAATGGAGTATTAAGCAAAGAGGTGGACTTAGATGGAAAGATTTAATGTTTATACACGATAAATATAATATAAAAGCATATGGATAAGATAAAAGAATATGTTATAGCTAAGTATCCTAAAACATTTAAAGACACTAGCAATATAACAATAGAAGAAAATGATGTAGTTTATTTTGTATCATCACATAAAGATGGATCACCAATAATAATTAATAAAAAAGCTATATGAAAAATAAAGAAAAATTAAATTGGTCATTATCGTTTGGTTTTTATCCAGGTATATTATTTGGAATAAGAAATTACGAAGAAGATGATCATATAACTTATGTGTTTTATTTACCTTTAGTAGATTTTGCACTTACAATACCTTATAATTAATATGGGATTATTTGATAAAAGAATACCTTACAAGCCCTTTGAATACCCCGAGTATTACACAGAGGGCTGGTTAAAACAAGCTCAGGCTTTTTGGTTACACACTGAAATACCAATGCAAAGTGATGTTAAAGATTGGAAAGAAAAATTAGATGAAAAAGAAAAAAACCTTGTTGGAAACATATTACTTGGGTTCGCCCAAACAGAATGTGCTGTCTCTGACTACTGGACGCAAAAAGTTGTATCTTGGTTCCCCAAATATGAGATACAGCAGATGGCGATGATGTTTGGATCGCAAGAAACAATACATGCCGTAGCTTACAGCTACTTAAATGAAACCTTAAAACTAGAAGATTATGAAGCGTTTTTACACGAACCTGCGACAGCCGATCGTTTTGATAACTTGGTTGCTTACGATGGCGATAACCCTGTGGGTATCGGAACCTCCCTTGCTATCTTCTCCGCTTTTGCAGAAGGCGTTAGCTTATATAGTGCCTTCGCTGTGCTTTATAGTTTTCAGTTACGCAATTTACTTAAAGGAATCGGGCAACAAATGAAATGGTCTGTAAGAGATGAAAGCTTACATAGTAAAATGGGTTGTCAATTATTTAGACATATGTGTGAGGAGGATAAAACTTTATTAGGAGCATGCAAAAAAGATATACATTCCGCAGCTAAGATAATGGTTGAACTAGAAGAAAAGTATATAGATAAGATGTTTGAAATGGGAGACATAGAAGGCATGAAGGCTTATGACTTAAAACAATTTATTAGAAAAAGAACTAATGAAAAACTTATTGAACTTGGTTACAAAGGATCTTTCGAGTTTGACAAAAAAGCAGCAAGTAATCTTGATTGGTTTTACCATCTTACCGGGGGCGTCACTCATACTGATTTTTTTGCTATTCGTCCGACTGACTATAGTAAAGCAAATGAGGGAGAAGATTTTGAAGATATATGGTAATAAAAATAAAATTATATGTGGAATAAAGAATGGAAAAAAGGAGTTGATTACCCTGTATGGGGTGACAATGAAGTTTATAAAAAAACAATAGCAGGAGGCTATTTATATAATGGAGAAACACCAAAAGAAGCGTACAGAAGAGTTGCTAGAACGGTTGCGCAGAGATTACAGAAGGCCGAAATGGCAGAAACTTTTTTTGAATATATTTGGAAGGGCTGGTTGTGTTTGGCTTCGCCAGTACTTAGTAACACTGGTACAGATCGTGGGCTTCCTATTAGTTGCTTTGGTATTGATGTTGCTGATTCAATACAGGATATAGGACAAAAAAATTTAGAGATGATGCTACTCGCTAAGCACGGCGGTGGAGTTGGTATCGGTATAAATCAAATTAGACCCGCTGGCGCTAAAATAACAGGAAATGGAACAAGTGACGGCGTTGTGCCTTTTTGTAAAATCTACGATTCAACAATACTTGCCACTAATCAAGGATCTGTCAGACGAGG
>Ga0209535_1002522_pt1 | contig 11938 bp, 10 predicted proteins | sample LinPmetageLP28_FD_184041 | JGI IMG/M metagenome (GOLD analysis project Ga0209535, IMG submission 184041) | Marine viral communities from the Pacific Ocean - LP-28 (SPAdes) (version 2) | ecosystem: Environmental > Aquatic > Marine > Oceanic | place: Pacific Ocean | collected 2009-08-22
CAGGTAGTATAGCAGAAGCATTTAAACCAGGTGGTGCTCTTATGAAAGGTTTATCTAGCTTTGGGTCGAAAATATCAGAAAGCGGCATTGGTCAATTCCTCTCTAAGGCTGGAAAAGGAGCAATGAAATTTGCTAGTACAAAATTGGGATCTGCAGGTCAAGCAATTAGTGAAGTAGGACAGTCGATGAATCCTATGAATGCAATTAGAGAAGCACTCAAAAAAGCAGGTGGAATAGGAAAAGTAGCTGGAAAATTTGCTAAAGTACCAATATTAGGATCTGCCATAGAAGGAGCTTTTGCATATAATGATATTCAGAACCTTATGTCATCCGGTATGGAGGGTAGAGAATTAGATTCAGCAATTGGATCTAGAGCTTACGGTGCGATTGGAGGCGTGTTAGGTTCAATAGGAGGATCACTTTTAGGCTCTATCTTTCCTGGTGCTGGTACTCTAATTGGTGGGGTTTTAGGTGCTTTTGGAGGACCTTACCTAGCCAGGGGTATAGCATCAATGTTTGATGAAGATTATTCTAAATTTGGTGGAGTTGTATCCGAAATGCCATTTTTTAAACAAAATGCCAAAAGCCAAAATCAAGAAATCCCATTGAAGGATTTCGTATTAAAGCCTTTGAACGAGGATACTATTACAATGGCAGGAGGTACTAAACTTGGAGGAAAAGTAGAAGCTTTACTAGAAGAACTTATTTCAATAACTAAAGATGGTAAGATTATAAAAATGGATACTGCTGCAGTAGGAAGAAGCTTAAACCTTAACAGAAGTAAAATGGGTTATTAAATTAAAACTATTTATAATAAAAACTTAATATTATGTCAATTTTAAACAACCAAACATTTAATACAGTATTAGGATTAAAAGACACACAACCTTTAAGTAAAGGAGGAAGAGGAATAGATTCTCAAACTCATGCTAAAGGAGAAGGTACAGACATTTCTATACCCTCAAAAGCTTCTAATCTAGATTTAGACGGACAAGCCCGTTCTAAGTATACTGATAATTTACCTAAGTAAATATGCCAATAATCAATAGCTTAAAAAATACCACTCTTAAGAGTTTAAGGTATACCGGGTTAGGACCAGCTGTTCAAAAGGATATCAATAATCCACCAGTCTATAATTCTCTTAGTAAAGAATTAGAGGCTAGAGGAGATGATGCTGCTCGAGTAGGGCGTGCTATCGTACTTGGTAGTCCTAAATTTGCAACTAACCTAGCACAACTAAATGCTATTGACCAAGGTAGAAACCCAACACCTATTCAAAGAAATCCTAATGATGTTCCTAGAGGAGTAGCAGGAAATAATATAGGCAGATTTTTTGCTGAGATGGGAAAAGCTATTCGTAGTATAAGTAACTTTGTTAGAGATGAAGTAGACCAAGTAGCAAGTTCAGCAGTACAGACTCCTACTATTATTGCTTCTACCTTAGCTCAAGTAGCTGCAGGAGCAGGAACACACTTTGTATATGGTTTTGGTATAAAAGGAAAATATATTCCCGGTACTACTACCCCGCATGTATTAGCTAAATTTCAAGGTAGAGTTCCAATACCAACCGGATTTGATGAAAATAGAAGTGAATTAAAAGAAGCATGGTCGTCTTTAACTCCTAAACCTGGTGCTAATCATCCTCTTGCTGACGGTAATTTAATACTTAATAGCCAATTAAAAAACCCATCTAAAATATCAGCATACGATTTTGTTAAAAGTAAATCTAATGATGCTATAGGAGACAGAGTAATGAGGGATTTTGCTATCCCAGAAGATACACCTACTGGAACTGCTCCTCAAAAAATAAGTAACGAAATAGCAAAAGAAAGTAGAGTAGGACTATCTACTAATAGAAGGTTAGCCAGATATACAAGTAACTTTATAAAAAAAGACTCTGAATTTAGTGATAAAAGAAACTTACAACCTGCAACTGTTGGCGATCCAGATGTTGATGACCATATAAAATTTCATTTTAGTGTAATAAATCTAGACGAAGGTGATAACGTAAATTTATACTTTAGGGCACTTTTATCTAGTTTTACTGATAATTACTCAGGTACGTGGAATAGTAAGAAATATTTAGGACGAGCTGAAGACTTTTACACTTACGGAGGTTTTGGAAGAAGTATAAACATAGGATTTAAAGCAGCAGCTTTTTCCAGAAACGAATTAAAACCTCTATATCAAAAGTTAGTATACTTAGCTTCTACCACAGCTCCCAGTTACCAAGATGACAATGGATTTATGAGAGGTACTCTTTTAAATACTACGATAGGAGATTATTTAGTAAACCAAACAGGATTTTTATCAGCTGTTAACTATTCTTGGCAAACAGACTACCCCTGGGAAGTAAAACTTAGAGGTAATGATGAAGACGATGTCCAACAGGTACCGCATATACTAGATTGCACATTATCATTTACTCCTATACATAGATTCGCAACCCAAGTAGGAGACTTAGCTTACTTTACTAATCCTAATGAATCTAAATTCTTACATAATAAGTCAATGACGGAAGCTAATCTAGGAGGATCTGCAGAAGGATTAAGTCCTGCTGCATTAAAAATTAATGCAATGGCTAACCAAAAACCTCCCACTATTGAATTACCTGTTTTCCCAACTCCTAAAAAAGGAGGATTTAATTCGGTATTAAAAACTGATTTTAACTTAACTGGAGGATAATGTATAGACGTTATAATAATATAAAGAAATTAGTTTCTGATGAAGGTAAAAATTACTATCTTAACCCTATATACCCTGATATACCAGATAGTGAAGAGGATATATATGTAATAACTACCGGAGGAGACAGATTTGATACTCTTGCATTGCAATTTTATGGTGATTCCTCACTATGGTGGGTAATAGCTTCGGTAAATACATCTGTAAGAGATAGTTTAGTAGTAAAACCAGGCGTTCAGTTAAAAATACCCCTGAGTAAATCAAGGGTTTTAGATTTATACAGAGCCGCTAATACAAATAGATAATGGCTGGTGCAATTGTAGGAGAACCTTTTAAAGAAGGTGTAAGACGACAACTAGAAGTACGTAGTAGCAAAAGGCTATCTAAGAATATAACGGATAGGGATTTAGCTGTTCAACACGGTAGTACTAGTTGGGTGAGAGTATCTTCTAGTGTTGTAGTAGAGGGAAACAAAGACCTAGCTAAAAACAATGTTCTTCAAGGAGGTATACTATCTAAACTTTATAACGGTTTTGATGAATCTGGTGATAATTCTACTTATACCAAAGACGGAGCTTTAGGATTTAGACCAGTTCCCGGAATTGATCAAGTACAAATTACTGCCCAAGGAGATAAAGGTTCATTAAATAAAGCTGAAGTAAGTTTTACAGTAAATAGTAAATCTCAACTTGACGATCTTGAAAAACTTTATTTAAGGCCGGGTTATAATGTACTTATAGAGTACGGACATAGTATGTATTATGATAATGACGAAAATATAATATCAAATGTTCCTTCTGTAATAGATTTTTTTAATGCCACTACTGTGGAATCTGTAAATAAACAAATTAAGCAAATAAGAGAGGAATCTGCTTATAATTACGATGCTTATCTAGGTTTAATAGTTAATTTTTCTTATTCTCTTAATCAACAAGCAGGGTACGATTGTACTTTTTATATAACGAGCAAAGGTGAAATTATCGAAGGAATCTCAGCAATGGGACCAGGACAATTACAAAATTATATTACTAAAGCTAAAAATACAATAATTTCAGAAATATCTCTCCTAGCAGGCAAAAAACCTACTTCAGAAACATCTTCTAAGGAGAATAATTCAGCAATTTATACAATATTAAAGTTTATATATAAAATTGCAGGTCAGCAAGATCCGCTACTTGAGACCCTACAGGATGAATTTAAAAATGTAGGATTCGAAAAGGAGGACGTACCGTACTATCTACATGATGTTAGTACCGATGTTTCAAACAGAGCTAAAAAAGTTTATATAACATTTAATACTTTATTAAAAATTTTAAATGTAATGAATTTAATAATAGACGGAAAAAAAGAAGTAGTTAAACTAGGTTTTAATACTGATGTTGAATCTTCCGTTAATATTAAATTTAACACTTATGATAATCATTTTTCTAGCGACCCTCACGTATGTCTCTTAAAAAAAATACCTGCAAATGAAAGATTATTTTTCGGAAAAGGAGCACCTGATTTCCCAGCTTCTTCAGGTAATTTAATAAATACTGATATTTTACTTGATGTTTCTTTTTTAATAGGTGTAATGGATAAAATATCAGATAATGAAGAAGAAAATCAAAGTATTGTCGACTTCTTACAGATAGTCTTCCTTCATGTACAGACCGCTTTAGGAGATATAAATTCATTTGATTTTTACTATACTGATAATCCTGATAAAGACGATACTCCTACAGTTTATATTGTAGATCATAAATTACACTATATAGAAGATCATAAAAGAACAGCTAAAAATGTAGTACCTAGTGTGGGCCGTGGATCATTAGTCACGAATTTAAGTATAACTTCAAAAATATCAAAAAGTATGGCAGCTCAAGCATCAATAGCTGCTTCTTCAAGTGGGACTGATTTAGCAAGTCTTTTGACTGCTACAACAAATGCTTTTAATAAAGGTATTAGTGATAAGTTTGCAAAGCAAACAAAACCTGGAACTGGTGATAAAGTTGATACTGAAACTAGTGAAGATAGTAAAGGAGTAAAAGATGATCATATACCTACTATAGAAAAAGCAGTAGAAACTTTTGTGGGTAGTAGATCCTTTAAAATATCAGACGGAGTTGATTTGCAGAAACCACATAGAGCTATAGCTATTAGTGATATAGTAAAATGTAAAAATCCGGTACCTGGATTTATGCCCTATGTTATTAATCTAAATATGGCAGGTATTGCCGGAATAAATATACTACAAGGATTTGTGTTAGAAGAAGGTCTTTTACCTGCCGCTTATCAAGAAAATGCAGCTTTTCAAATAACCGGGGTAAGTCATAACATATCATCAAATGAATGGACTACTGATATATCCGGTCAGTCAATACTACTTAAGGAAGACCCAGATAAAATTATAAAAGAATTTGAACCTAAAGAATTTCCAGCTTCGATATTAGAGAAAATTAAGAACTTTGGAACTGATAAATCAGCACCATAATATGTACAACCCAAAATCCATGTTGAAAAAATTGAAGGCTGCTTCCACTCTTGACTTTGATCTAGATGGTATTATAGATAAGCTTCTTGATAAAGTATTTGGCGGTGTAGATGCAGCTTTAGGGTTAGATAAAACTTTAGGTACTGATTCTAAAAAAGCAGGAGTACCAGGTATTACTTTAAGTACTAAAGATATAGAAATATTTGAAACTAGGAATCTTGAAGTCTTTGCTATGACCAAAGAAGACTTTGATAAAAGCAATTTTGATAATGCTGTTTTCGTATCTAATACAGTACCGGTAGATAAAGACGCAGAACCAGTAATAATTAGATTTAGACCTAGACCGCTTCTTGCTGATTATAAATTAGGTACTATAGATAGATATGTTTTATTTGATATTAGAAATAAAGGTATTATAGAGGTAAGCAAAGATGATTATATTGAATTCAGAGCTCTTAGATATAAAAGGTCATATGTTATTTCTTGGTATATTTTTGGAAAAGCTGATGATTATCAAATAAAAAAGTATATCTATCCTGGAGTTAGAAATAATAATATAGATGTACTTGTACAGGCAGAATCTATTATTCCCGGTATATCTGATTATTTTGAAGATAAGATTGAATACCTTTTAGAAAGTTTAGATGATTACTCTGGAGACCCTGAAGTGGTTAATCTACCAGAACCTGAAGATCCTATATCAGAAGAAGTAGCAGAACAATTTGAAGATTTAGGTTTTGGACCAGAAACTTTAGATATACCTGCATTACCTAAACTAAATTTAGATTTTGCTGATGATTTAGCAGGTGACTTTACTGCCGCAGATGAAGCATTAGGAAATGTATCATCCTCAATAGAAGATCTTATAGCTACACAAGATCAAGTTACTGCTGAACAAGAAGGATTGTTTGCTCAACAGGAAGGTAGGTTAAGAAAAATAGAAGACGATCAGGAAGCACAAAATCGTAAAAATGCATTTACTGAGATAATTACTGATTTGACTACTGAAACTGGCAAAAGGGTTCAAAGGATCATAAACATGGACTCAGGTGCTAAACGTAAAAAGAAAAGAAGAAGATTAGATCAAGAAAGAGATGAAACAAATGCTAAGTTATTAATTCCAAAATTACTTAATCCACGTATATGGAAAAATGATAAAGACCCAGATGATCCAAACTACAATGGCGGATTTTGGGCGTTTACTCCTAAAGAGTTAGTAGGATGGATTAATGATTCAGGACTTAATACCCGTATGAAAGTCCGATTAACCTCTAAGGAACTTTATACTAATTGGACAAGAGATAATAAAAGTTTTTACGGAAGAACTCGTCTCTATACAATAACTCCTGATGTCATACCTCCTGATGAAGATCAAGAAATACCAGATCCTACACTGAATTATGATGCTATAAAATTAACTGGTGCTGAACGTAGAACTGCTATAGCTCTACTCCCAGCAAGAAGTAAAAGAAATGGTCAACAAAGAGGAGTCATACAGAATATATATAAAGAACAAAAAATAGTTTTTCGAGATGATACTGGAAGATACCCAACTAGTACAGATGCCATAAGAAGAATGGTAGAAGATAGGTATAATGCGTATAGAAGATTAGAACAATCAAATCAGACTGGAAAATATAGTAAAAGAGATAGAATGGCTGCTAGACAAAAAGCAAGAGACCAAAATTACAGTAGAAAGAAAAATCGAAATAGAAGAGGCTGATAAGAGTTTGTTAGTATAAATAATATTCGTATATTATTAAAAAGGTTATAAAAGTGTTTTATATAGTAGAGCAAGAAGAAAAGTTACTTAGTTTAGAAAGGTTAGTTAGGTTAGGAGTGTATGTTGATGTTATTTCGTCAAACGATTTATACCACCCTAAATTAAGTTCCACAATTGCAGTATATATTAGATTAGTGGGATCCGATCACGGTCATATAATACCTATTAATCACGATGAAGGTTTAAATATTTCAAAAGACCGTGTCTATGATATTCTTTCCAAAGCTACTAAGCTATATACTAGAAATAAAAAAGAACTTCTCTATCACTTTAACTTACAGGATGCTATAGATTTATCCCTACTTTACTCTATGACTAAATACGATAGATTAGAGTATAATAAAGAAAGTACTACTTTAAATTACTTTTATAATAAACATCGAGATTTTGCTAATATAAATCAACTTATTCCTATATCTAAACTTTATGAATCCTGTAATAAAGTATATGATCAAATTAAAAGCATAATAGAGTATAAACTACCCTCTGGATTTGATTTTTATAATAAAACTGCTACAAACGTATTCTTCTTATTAGAACAATCAGGATTAGGTGTATTTTACGAAAATTATGTAGATATATTTAAACCTCGTAACCCTATTCATAACACTATTAATAACTCAGTATTAACTTCATACAATTTATACAATGCTACCTCTAGACCAACTAATGCTTACAATAGCGTTAATTTCGCTGCTATTCCTAAGTCTGAAAAACATAGAAAATGCTTCAGACCTCAAAACGACTACTTTGTTGAGTTTGATTTTGACGGTTATCACTTGCGTTTACTTTGTGATCAGATTGATTATGCGCTAACTAAAGAATCTGCTCATAAGCAACTTGCGAAACAATATTTTAATAAAGAAGAAATAACAGAAGAAGAATATGACAAAGCAAAACAAATTAACTTTCACGCAATTTATGGAAAGATACCCGAAAAATGGGCTGACCTTGAGATCTTCACAAAAATTAAGGATTTTATCGATAAATTATGGAAAGAATTCGAAGAAAACGGAGCAGTTATGGCACCTATTAGTGGAAAAAGCTTTAGTAAACAGTTAAAAGACATGCATCCTCAGAAATTAATGAACTATGTCATGCAAAGCTTGGAAACTTCAAGAAATATACTTATATTAAAGAATATACTTAGGTATTTAAAAAACAAGAAAACAAACGTTGTTCTTTATACTTATGATGCTTTACTTTTCGATTTTAGTAAAGAAGACGGTAAAGAAACATTAGAAGACATAAAGGAGATCTTAGAAGAAGATGGGAAATACCCTATAAAATTTAAACACTCGAAAGATCTTTGTTTATAAACATGAAAGATATTTATATATGATACAAGAAGCTATCACCATGGAGTTCGATTATGATATTGACCCCATTTATTTTAATGAAGATATGAGCAACAAATTATTTTGTACTTTTGCTACTCAAGATACTTTAGACCAAGTTCTCGAGGAAGTAAAAGAACGCTATAAAATCATATATAATAAAATCTTTGTACTTTATTCTAAAAGTCAAGATGAGTATATATGTACCTATAATGTAGATTTTGGTAATGTAGGATCCTTCTTGGATAATACTATTTTAGTACACCGTAAAAAAGAATCAAATACCCTGTATACTATTAATGCATTGAATACTTTAATAAAGGAGTTGAATGGAGGTGTGTTAGATACATCATATAGAATTAACTGGCCAGATTATAAAAATTGTATACTATTGACTAAAGGGCCAGAATTAAAAAGAGTCAATACAAAATTATACAAGATTTTAGAGTTGGAGAATTAAAATATTCTTCTTATATTACAATAAACGTTATAAATAAATTAGTTATATGGACTTAAATGCAATCCGCGCAAAGCTGGATACGCTAAATAATAGCGGCCAGCAAAAAGAAAAAACAGATTACTCCAAGATTTTTTGGAAACCGGAATTAGGTAAACAGACGATTCGTATCGTTCCTTCTGCCTATGATCCTGCTTTTCCGTTTAAGGAATTAAAATTCCATTACGGTGTAGGAAAATATCCGATGGTAGCTTTATCAAATTTTGGTAAGCAAGACCCTATTGAAGAGTTTGTAAAAGAACTTAGAAAGACGAACGATAAAGACAATTGGTCATTATCAGGTAAACTTAACCCTAAAACTAGAATCTTTGCTCCTGTAGTAGTTAGAGGAGAAGAAGATAAAGGTGTTAGATTATGGGGATTCGGTATTACTATCTATAAAGCATTACTTGCTTTAGCAGAAGATGAAGATATCGGAGACTTTACAGACGTTATTAATGGATGGGATATGGTAGTAGAGCAACAAGCTGGTAATCCTTACCCGGAGACTAGTGTTCGAATTAAACCAAAACAAACTCCTTTATCTGATAATAATGATTCAGTAGATACTTGGTTAAAGACTCAACCTAATCCTATAGAAGTACATACAGAGTATGATTATGACTTCATTAAGAAACAATTACAAGGTTATTTAAATCCTGGAGCTGAGGAAAGTACTACAGTTACTAAGGATACAGATACAACTCTGCCAGAAAGCTTAGGTCAACAAAAAACTGACTTTACTTTGGAAACAGCTACGGCTGGCAACAAAGACACAGTTAGTAAATTTGATGACTTATTTAATGAATAATGGCAAAAAAACAAACAACTCAAGAGAAAGCGACCGCTGCAGTACGCAAGTCGTTTAATTTAGGCAATTTTAAGAAAAAGAAAGGTTTCGCTAATGCTTCTGTAAAGTTTAAGGAGCAAGGTTGGATACCTCTATCAAAAGCTTTTCAAGATATAACATCTTTACCAGGCATTCCTACAGGACATATTACCTTACTTAGAGGTCATTCTGATACGGGCAAAACTACTGCTTTAATCGAAGCAGCTGTAAATGCTCAAAAGATGGGTATTTTACCTGTTTTTATTGTAACTGAGATGAAATGGTCTTGGGAGCATGCTAAAGAAATGGGATTAGAGTTTGAAGAAGTAAAAGATGATAAAGGTACAGTTATTGATTACGAAGGTCATTTCTTATATGCAGACAGAGGACAACTTAATACTATAGAAGAAGTAGCAGTTTATATTGCTGATCTTATGGATGAACAAGCAAAAGGTAACTTACCTTACGATATGTGTTTCTTCTGGGATAGTATTGGATCAGTTCCTTGCGATCTTTCAGTTCGTTCTAATAAGAATAATAATGAATGGAATGCAGGAGCTATGTCTACTCAGTTTGGTAATAATCTTAATCAAAAGATTCTATTATCTAGAAAAGAAAATTCTCCGTATTGTAATACTTTAGTAGCTATTAATAAGGTATGGACGATGAAACCTGAATCTCCTATGGGTCAACCTAAATTACAGAATAAAGGAGGTATGTCTATGTGGTACGATGCTACATTAGTAGTTACATTTGGTAATATTACTAATCCAGGTACCTCTAAAATAAAAGCTATAAAAGCTGGTATGCAAGTAGAGTTCGCTAAACGTACTAATGTACAGGTAGAAAAGAACCATATTGGAGGAGTACAATCAAGAGGTAGAATAGTAATGACACCTCATGGATTTATTCCCGATGATAAAAGAGAAATCGATAAATATAAGGATGATCATAAAGAACACTGGTTAAAATTAGTTGGATCAGTAGATTTTGATTTAATAGAAGAAGGAGATTTAGAAGAAACTCCTATCACTCCTAATATTTTAGATTAATGGCATACGACGATATTCTAAAGAATTTAAAGGAGACCCCACCCCGAGCTGAGAATGATCATATCTTGATCATTGATGCGATGAATACCTTAATCAGGTCATTCTCGCTGCTCAAAGCGATGAACCCATCAGGCTCCCATATTGGTGGCTTGGTAGGGTTTCTTCGTTCCTTAGGATTTGTTACTCGTACATTTGATCCTACTAGAGTTATAATAGTATGGGACGGAAAAGGAGGTTCAGCAAATAGAAAGAATATTGATCCTAACTATAAAGCACAGAGAGCTACTAGCAGAATTACTCACTGGGGACTGTATGATACTAAAGAAGAAGAAACAGAAGCATTAATAGGACAGTTATATAGAACTCAAGACTATTTAGATTGCTTACCAGTGCATCAATTAGTATTAGATAAACTAGAGGCTGACGATATAATGGCATGGATTGCTAAAAAAGCATCTATTTCTAACGTTAAAAAATGCACTATAGTTTCTTCTGATAAAGACTTTTTGCAATTAGTGGATGATACAGTTGAAGTATATGCCCCTATAAAAAAGAAAATCTTTACTAAGGATAATATATTTGATGAACTTAAAGTATTACCAGAAAATTACAATATAGTAAAGGCCCTCTTAGGTGATAACTCAGATAATTTACAAGGAGTAAAAGGGTTAGGTATTAAAACTGTAATAGCTGAATTTCCTAAACTACTTACTGAAAAAACTGATTTTGATTACATCTATAAAATTGCAGAAGAAAAATTAGAAGGTAAAAAAATATTTGCTAAAATAATTCATAATTGGAATAAAGTTATGACTAACTTTGAACTAATGAATCTACATGAATCAGTTTTAGACGATAAAGAAAAAGAATATGTTAACTCAATTCTTTCATCAGTTAAACCAGATCTTCAAATAGGAGCGTTTCTACGTTTATTAGAACAAGATAAAATAGAAGGTATTACTAAAAATACAGAAGGATGGTTAGAGAATTTTAGAGGGTTAACCACAGTAAAATGAACTATAAAACATTAATTTTTGGATTGCTATTATTTTTAGTAGCACAGTCTTTAGCTTGGTTTCAAACTAACGGACAATTTTTGAATACCTGGGTAAAAGAACATCCTATATTAGTATCAGGTTTAATGGGGATACCGGTAGGAGCATCTTATATCTACGGAACTACTTATATAGTAGAGTATTTTAATGGTCAATTATGGCCAGCTAGGATAATAGCATTTGCTACTGGAATATTTAGTTTTTATATACTTACTTTAGTTTTTATGA
>Ga0209535_1002524_pt1 | contig 11930 bp, 6 predicted proteins | sample LinPmetageLP28_FD_184041 | JGI IMG/M metagenome (GOLD analysis project Ga0209535, IMG submission 184041) | Marine viral communities from the Pacific Ocean - LP-28 (SPAdes) (version 2) | ecosystem: Environmental > Aquatic > Marine > Oceanic | place: Pacific Ocean | collected 2009-08-22
AAAAGGAAGAATCACATTGTTTAAATAATGATCTTGAAAATCTTCGAACTTTGCAGTAGTTTCTTTAAACCGTGGGGTTTTACCCATAGTATCCCATGCTTTTGCCAACGCTGAAAGCTGTTGTATATCGGTGCTGTTTTCTTTAGCTATGGCTGTTCCAAGAGCATCTGATATTTGACCTCTGAAACTTTTCCAGTTTTGAAAACTGACTTGTTCCATACCAGAATCATCTGTGTAACTTAAAAATCTTTTAATCAAAGGGTGGCGCAAATCTGCACCCAGAGCAGCATCTCCTGCTCTAGTTCCAATACCTTTTACACCTTCTTCTGTGCCATCTTTAGCAGTGAATTTAAAACCAGAAAGTAAGTTTTCTTGAGCTTGTGCTAAAGCGGCTTTGCCAGACCATTGATCTGAATCATTTATTTTTAATCTTTTAGCAAAATCATCTGCGTCTTGTTTAGCTACTTTAATTGCCCCTTCTAAAGAAGCTCTTACATCTGCACCAAACTTTTCCCGCGCTCCAAGTTTCGCCGTAGGTAAAGCATCGTTTGCAATTTTAGCTAACTTTGAAGTTACTTCTGCAGATGCTTTATCTACACGCGCGAGTATGCTTTCAACACGTTTTGTGGCTGTATCTAGTATAGCTAAAGGCCCATCTTCTAACGCATCGCCTGTAAACCTATTCTGCACAAACTCTTTAATTCCAGCAAGATTATTGACTTTTCGTTGTTCGTTCGCCCTTGCGAACTCAGGAGTACCCGACTTTTCTGCTGACAACTGCGTTTTTAATAAAGGTGCATCTAATGTGATTTCTGCAGGAGTAAGAGCAACATCTATTTTTTCTGTAATTTCACCCGACCTAGCCGTAGCTAGTTTACCAGATTCAGTCTGAACTGCCCCTGTGTATTCATCACCTAATTTTCTAAGATCTTTACTACTGGCTTTTGTTACAGTTTCATCACCGAGTTCACCTTCGGTAACTTCACGATCGCCTTTTGCTACTTTAAATTCGTCGTAACCTTTTAAGGCTTTTCCAAAAAAGCTAAAGGGTAAAAAATCAGCTATCTTGCTACCCAATGTTTTCGTAGCGTAAAAAAGTCCAGGACCAGCAGAAGCTAGACCTAATGCGCCTAACCCTGTGTTAAAACTTAATGGAGAAAACTTATCTTCAAGTTCTTGACCTACAGCAGCTACACCACCGAGAGTTGCTTCTGTAGCAGCGGTTGCTGTAGCTCTACTCGCATAAGGTGCAAACAAACCCTCAAACAAAGCTGTTCTAATATTCGCTAAATTGCCTGTTTGTTGAGCAGAAAGTTGACCAACAACATTACCTGAAGCCGCAGTTAATGGAGCTGCCCTAGAACTTAATCCTATAAAAGGGGTTGACATCGCAGTGCCTTGTCCAGCTGCACGAGTAACATCTAAAACAGCACCTTGATCACTGCTCGGGCCTATTTCTTTACCAACACCCATTGTTAGCAAGTAAGGAATGACTTCTTGCACCGCTTCGTAATCGCCAGAATTAAATAATCTATTTAAATAATCCCTAGTTTTTTCGGGTGAATCTACATCTTCAGGATTAGCTTTGCCAAAACTCGTTAATAAATCAGCAGTTACATTTATAATAGCATCGGGCAATGGCAAAATAATATCATTAAAACCTCTAGCAAATGTTCCCATCATTTTTAATCCAAAACTAGGGTCTTGTGTTGTTAAACCTCTTGCCGGAATACGCTTGCCTTCGACATTTAAAAACTTCCCTGTTTCAGATGCAGGGCGGTTTTCAACAATAGCAGAAATATTGGGAGTCTCACCCTCTGGATATACAGGAGCTTGTCCACCTTCTAACGGATCAAAAGGCATAACACTATTCTTTTGTGTATCTAAATTCTGTTGTTCTTGAATATGACTTTCATCAGGGGGAAGTAAAAAACCAGTCATTTTATTTCACTCCTTCAATTTTCATTTTGCCAAGAGTAATTAATTGGAAACCTGTTACATCTGCAAAACGCCCTTCAGCTCTAGCTTTCCTTATTTCCTCTTTTGAGTTTAGTTTCAACTCTTCTGCTACTCTATTAGGTATTTGCAATTTTAACCCTTTATAAGCATCTATATTTTTCCCACTCTTACCAGAAAGCAAAGCGATGTAATCCATATGAGATTGATTTCCATAAATGAAAGGATCATTCACACCCCCTGTAGGAACTCTTGATAATCTCATAGCATCTGTATTACCTAAAGTAGCTCTAGCTCGTGCTACATCATTTGTTAACTCTCTTCCTATTTCCTGCAATCTAATCATCATAGCCGCTGGACTAGTCATAAATAAGGAATTTTCCCCTTCAAGGATTTCTGCTAAAAGAGTTTGTTCTGCCGTAGCATACCGATCACTCAATGCTGCGGCTGCAATAAATTTACGGGTGAAGTTTTGTAATTGTGCGCGACCTGCTTGAGTTTTTGCAAAAACTAATTCACCATTTTCGAAAGGTACAAAGGCTTGCAGCACATTAGTAGAAAATTGTTTTACCGAGTTAAGTGGGCCAGCGATATCGGGTACGTTGCCCATTAAATCATTTAAATTATCTAAAGCACTTACACCAGCGAATATTGTTCTCTTAACAGTAGTTGCATCTTTTACAGAAAGATCTTCATATGGTACACCTGCCGTTCCTACATTCTGTACCATAGGGTTGCCAGAAACGTAGTTCGTTACTGTTTCGCCTTGATCATTAATGCTATTCTGAAGAACCAAAGGTTCAATTGTATGAGCAGGAGTAAATGCTACAGTAGATTCTCCCTCTCCTACAGGAACAATATCACCATTTGGTAGTTTTTTAGTAAACTGAGAAGTGATAGAAGCTAATTTAGATTCTCCTGTAATCAAATTAGTTAAAGTAATTCTACCTGCATCATCTTTTGTGCTAATAGAAAACACAGAACTCAAATCGCCGTACAAACTTCCTTCAGGTGCTAACTTATACCCCCCAGCATAGATAAATTCACCATCTTTGTCTCTACTTGTATCGCGAAGATACGTTTGGCCTGTACCTTCTTTATCATAAATCCCCATAGCAGGAACGTATCCTGAAGGTGATGTTGAACTAGGTACTAACAGGTTCACATCTTTAGCTTTAGTAAAATCTAGTTTGCCTTGTGAACCTAATAGTTTTACTCCATTAGCATCTAATTCAATATAACCATCTGGAAGAAGCACTATTGAACCATCTGATTTCTGTTGTCGTGGCCCTGCTCCGGTACTTACAACATTAATATAATCTGGTTTTCCATCTATTACTTTGAAATATGTTTTTACACCATTCAAGCTATGCTGACCATTTAGATTCCAAGCAGCCATAGCAGAATCATTTAAATTCTTCATTTCTATTTCGCCAAACCTCAATCCGTACTCAGCAGCTAATCTTGTTGCAGTAGATCTAGCCTCCGCAGCTGAACGAGCATTTTGCGCGGCTTCAGTAATAGCAGCAGAAGCTACAGAAAACTCGGTTTGTCTGCGTTGGGCTTTTTCAGACTCAGCGGTATTGTAAGCAAACTCTTTTGCAGCGCGTTCTGCAGCGGCTTTTGACCCTGCAACTTTACTGAGTTTTTCTGCAAACTCAGGAGCACCCTCTGTAAAGGCTTGTAATAAAGATCCAGGTGATTGAGCAATTTTTGCACCCAACCCAGCTAATCCAAGACCAGCCTGTACTTCAGCATCTCTTTGTTCATCATCACCAAAAAATCCCCGCTGTTCAGCAAGTATTTCTTCTTTAGTTCTAGGCTCAACCATATAAGGTTTTAAAAGACCCATGTTTTTAGCGGTGATAGCAGAAGGATCACCCGAACCACCCGCTCCAAATTGTGGGCTTAACATATCAAAATACGCTTGTTGACTTTGAGTTACTGTACCCATATTAATACCCCCTAAATCGGGACCAGTAGGATAACCAAATCCTCCTGTCCCGTATAAAAAAGGATAAGCGTCAGTAATGGGTTGTGTTCTGGGTTGTAGAGTAGCAATGGTTAAATCGTTTTCACCATCCGCAGCACTACCTTCTTGGCGGAACACAGGTTGTTCGCCAGCAGCCATCCGCATCACTGCTTCTTGTGATCCGGGAGCTTGGCTAAAATTTCCTGTTTCCTCTCCCCCCATTGGTAAATCATTAATACCGCCTTGCGGAGCTTTTTGTTTTAAATCATCCATCATTGAAAACGTGGGCTGCAAAACAAGTAAAACTGATTCAGGAGTATCTGCCGCATCTTCTGGGCCAACTAACTCACTTAGTTCATCAAACCGCGCTTGCAGGGGTTTATTATCGCCCCGCATGGTATTTAACATTTGCTCTATATTTTCTGCTGAATCTAACGATTGTTCAAGGTTCGCAAACATTTCTCCTATACCGCCTACCCCTGTTTGCACAGCAGCCATATCCTCAGGAGCAGGTTGCGGTGCAGCGGGTGGAGCCATACCACCACCTAACCCCGAAGTAATTCCCATATTATCTGAATTAACGGGTGGCGGTTGCATACCATTCATCATAGGGCGATTAAAAATATTTGGGTTTTGCATTAGATTATTCCACTTTTACTTGCGGCACTACCAATACCAAGTGCAGATATTCCACCACCAACGAGTTGATTCAACATAGTAGGATTAGGCGTTGTTTGTTGTGTGAACGACATTTGAGTTGTAGGAGCACCCCGTAAGATATCGCTATAGAATCCTAACCGTTGCATAGGCTCATTAATAGTTTGCATTTTAGTTGCGCGGTCAGCATCTACTACAGCTTGATTGTAAGCAAAATCATCTTTACCTAACTGGTCAAGTGCATTGATATCAGTGTATCCTAACCGTTGGCCTAATTCGCCCATACCCGCAGATTGTCCACCAAGCGAACCATACTGAGTTCCTAATGAACCGTATTGTCCTGCTCCGCCTAACCCGATTTGCGCGCCTGTAGAGCCTATACCGCCGAGGGAAGCACCCAAACTGCCGTATTGTCCGGCTGCACCTTGCCTACGGCGCATTTCGCTCTCGTATGCATTAGAAGCCATGTTTTGCGCTTGCCCATAACCCTGAGCTCGGAGTTGCCCTGCTATTTGCGCTTGTTGATCCATAGTATTACGGCCCCGTTCTGCCGCTACAATACCAGATCTTGCTCCACCAAAAGCACCAGCACCAACCGCTTGAGCAGCTTCACCCCGACCAGCGATATCACTTGCTCTTTGCACATCAGCCATCGCTTGATTAACGACTTGATCTTCATACGGATTCATATAATTTTGATAAGATTGAGGATCATATGCCCCCATTGTGCCAGCTAAAGCATCAACCCCTTGTTGAGTAGTTTGTAATGCTCCTTGTTGAATGGGAGCATATCCGGCTAGGCTTTGTGCAATTAAATTATCTGCTGTGCCTAGTGAACCAATACCTGTTCTTACATCGGCATACCCTTGATCCATGTAAGGTTGATAACCGCCAATACCCTGCCTTGCTAAATCTTGTGCTGTAGATGTTAGATCAGAACGATCAGCTACAGAAAAAGCAGGAAGTCCTCCTGTAGGGGCTTCTGCCGTAAGGGATTTAGCTAAATCTATTGCACCAAGTTTGCGAGCTTGAATTTCTGGAGATTCGCCAACATATTGATACGTGGTTTCCGTTGCCATTATGCTGTACCCCTATTTTCAAGCTGTTTTTTCAAAGCATACATATTTGCTGCTCCTTTTCGGCGATCGCCACCACCAGCATTTTCAACAGCTTTTGCAGTCATAACAAATTCACCATCACTTAACATAGCAGGAATTGAATCACTGCGCCCTGTTCCTGGACCTATGATTTCGCCACCCTCCGCAGCATAGCGAATTGGCAGTTGACCAATACCCGCTGCGAATTGTGTATTCCTACCAAACTGACCAAACCGTGGATTATTGTAACCCATTGGTTGAGCTATTTGTTGCATCGGCAATGCTGGTTGCCTTGCAGGTTGTTGAGCACTTGATAAATATGAAGGATTTGCTTGTTGTGTAGTCGCGTATTGGAAGTAAGGATTATTGCCTACAAACCTATCTCGATCTATTCTGTATTTAAAATCTTTATCGGCAGCTAATAAATCATCTCCCGTTACAAATTTTTCATTTATTGAAGTATCCTCTTCGGGGGGTGTGAATATACTGGTTCCAAGTAAAGCATCAGAGGCTACTCCTGCGCCTACACCTGTTGCGATTAATCTGCCGTATTTATCTATAAATCCAGGATTCGCAGCATTTTCCATAACTTTTTGCCCAACAGTATTGAGGGTAGAGCCAATACCACCACTTACTCCTTCATTATAATACATTGCTGGATTAGCTTTTATTTTTGCAAGAGCATCTGTTGTTCTGCCTTCTATCAAACTAGGACGATTAGGACTTATACTTGTTTGATAAAAATCTTTAGCTTTGCCATACGCATCACCAACCATATCTTTGGCACTTCTAAGTCGGTCACCTAATGATCGAGTGTCTTTAAACGACGTTATAGCATCTCCAGCATTGTCTGCTAAAGGTTGACCAAATCTTCCAGTTTTTACAGGTTTAGCGGCAAGATCTCGCTGCAATCCAGTTTTCCCACTATAATCTAAACTACTACTTTGTGGCTGTGGTTTAGCAGCAGGAGCAATAGGAGCACCTAATGGTCCCCCTTGGAATAAAGAACCCAAACCTTGCTCACCTACTTGAGTAGTAAAATCACCAAAAGTAGCAGTAGGATTATTTAATGATCCAGCAAATTCACCTCCCGCTGCCATATTACCAACGCCAGCAGTCACCCCAGTTAACACAGCACCTTTTAAAGAATCTTTAAAACTTTGACCTTGAAGCATACTTCCTGCAAAACTACCAATACCCGCAGATAAAAATAACGGCATAGTTGGAAGTAAATAAGGTGCAGCAATAGCTAGAATAATAGGCGCAAGTTTCTTTCCTACTTTTGCTATTTTTTTGCGAACTTTGTTTAAACCAGAAAGAACTTTTTTAAAGAAAAACTCAGGCGCACCAGTTGCAGGGTTAATACTATTCATTTCGTTACCAACAACGTAACGACGAGGATCTAAACCCATTTCTTGTATTTGATTAAAAACCATTTCTTTTAATCTAGGGTTAGCTTCAAACACTTTAAAAGGAACAACTGTTTCGCCTTCAGATGCGTGAACCATATACGCATCACCCTCACGGCCAAACTCAGCTAACATTCTTGTTGCTTCAGGAATAGTATTAACTCCGCCTAAAGGCATAGCGGGTTCTTCTACAACTTGAAAACCTAAAGATTCTATTCCCGACATTTCCTGCGGTTTGTTTTGAACGCGAGGAGCTTTTGCTTGAGGTATTTTATCTTTATTAAAAGTTCTAATAAAATCACTTGTAAAACGTGCATCTGGAACATTTTCTTTTTGTTGCCGTGCCGCGATTTGTGCTATGAGAGCTTTTCTATCTTCTAAATCTTGATTTCTTTTTGCTAACACACTTGAAAACAACATCGGGTTATGAATACCACTAGCAGAAGGATGTTGTGCTCTACGTTGATTATAATACTCTTGAATATTTTGTTCAGTAGTCTCTAAACCTGCATCTGCAAAAGCTGCATCTACATCTGGGTATTTACTTCTTAATTGATCATCACCTAACACTTGCTCTCCATATGGAAGAAACGATTGATTTATTCTCACATTTTTTTCTCGAAGAGTTTCTGCCATAATTTTTCCTTACACGTCCACTATGTATATTTAAAAGGAACTGTGCAGGAAGCGTGATATCCTGTAATGACGCTGCGTTATCATACAATCAATATTCGTTCACTGCAACCTTCATGTCCCTCTACGTTGTTATCGTCACTGCGCCAACCTGACCAGTTCCTATTATTCCACCCAAATTAGATTCATTTGCTCTGGTTATTTTTAAATAACCCATACTTCCGGCAGCATTACGATATTCAAATACACTACCCACTTCTAAACCTTGATCATTTGTTTGAAGATTAGTTAATACGATTTTTGTATTTCTTCCTTCGCCTGGATTTTGCATTTGATCTAAATAAACAGAAAAAGCTCTCACTACTTCGTCAAAATAAGCAGGGTCGTATTCTTTAGGCGGTATTGGGAAAAATGGGCGAACAAGATTTCTTGACATTATCTTCTACCATCTTGTTTTAATTCAACCCTTGGTGTTCCTAATCGCCATGTTGTTTCTGTAGCAGAATTTTCAACCTTCATATTAAATGATCTTCCACGTAACCGTGTATTTATTAAATTAGTAAATTGCTCAACAGTAGAAGAAGTTGATTTAGTCACAGCATTAGCATCTGTTTGCAAATAAGCTCCTCCTGGATAATTACGGGTACTCATCGTAAACGTAACAGAAGGCGCACTAGCGGTAGAGTTTCTAAAAGTAACATCAGGCAACAATTTAGATAAAAACACAAATTGATCTCCATCACTTAAATCAATTTGGCTACTTTCTATATGTGCCAACACAGCACTAGCAGGAGAAGTGCTGCCATCATCAAAACCTGTTTCATGTTCATAAAGGTAATGATCATTACTCGCTGCTATAGGTAAATCATCTATTCCTCTATCTACCCAAGCTGTTCGACTTAATGTGCCATAGTACCAAATGTTTTGTTCGTAATTGAAAATAACATAACGATCGTTTTCATCACTACTTGCAGAGGGGTAAAACCACCATATTTCAGAAAAAGAACTATTATTAGATGCAACAACTTTTTCTATCTGCCCTAAATTAAAATCAGTAAAAACATAATCTTTTACTGTGCAAGGTAACTTGTTTACCGCACCCGCATAAACATAAAATTCTTCTTGTCCCATCCAAAAAACATTATCGTTTACCGCGACAGCACACATAGGGCCAGCCGTAGTGATGTTTTCTGAAACAGTATTAATTCCAAACGTAAAGGGTGGGCCAAGAAATTGCATCGCGTGTAAAGAAACATCTGTAAACACAAGAATCTGTTGACGAGTTTCAACGGCTGTTATGATTTCAGAACCAGAACCAATTCGTAAATCACCCGCCGTATTAGTAGCTTTAGCAGACCAATCTGTCAAACTTTCTTGGCTTCCAAACCGAATAAGCAAAGGGTCTTGAGTTCCAATAGCTGTTTCTGGGTCACACCCAAAAGCTATGATATGCCTGTCTTTATCTGAAACTAAAACTTGTTTAGCAACAGTTGGGATTTTATCCGCAGCAACCCCTAACCCAGAAAGCACAACAGCTCTCGATGTAAGACCACCTGATTTAGCCCAATAAAAAATTCCTGCATCACGTGCATTAATCAATAAATTTTCACCAAAATTATCATGACTCCAAATACGCAACGTAGAGCCACCCGTCGCAAGTGTTGACGCTGAGTCCCAAGTTCCACGGCCCCAAGTTCCTGCACCCCAGCCTGTGCCACCGACCGAAGTATCTAATCCAGTGCTTACTTGGTAAGCACCAACGGCAGATCCACCCCCATTGCCACTATCACTTGTATTAGCAAAAACAAAGGTAGGATTTAATCCAGAGGTCGTAGTAATACTTTCTATAGAAGCTACAGACCTAGCCTCTATTTGAAAAACAGTAGAGCTATTTACATGAGTAACTTGATATTCTTGATTTAAAACCGCCGCTGTTATAACTCCTCCCAGCGTTGCTGCACCAGAAAAAGTTACAAAATCGTTTTCTAACGCACCATGACCATCAGAATCAGTAACAGATAATGTGCAACATGTTACGGCTGCACTGTCAGAATGAGTTGCTGCTGTTGTTCCGTTGACTCCACGCTCACATCCTGTTAAAGTTGCACTGCTAACCCCACCATATGTTATTTGTTCTGAGCCAATCAGAATACGACCACCACCTGTTGGAAACCCACTAGCACTATTTAAAGTTATAGATTGTGCAACAGCCGTTATCGCACCATTAAGGGTATCCGCACCAGTGGCAAACGTCACCGCTGAAGAAGTTACTCTAAGTGGCGTAATGTCATGGTAAGTTCCACCCTCACTAATGTAATATTTAAGGCCAGTACCTACCCCGATATATTTTTCACCAGACAAAGCTACCCAAGGATGTAATGCACGACATGTTCCCAAAAAGGCTTTAATGGAGTTTTTCAACCAACCCCCTATTTTTTCTGGAAACCCCATACGAAAACGTATTTTATTACCATCAAACCAACCCCCTTCATTACTGTATGAAGTGATTTCTCTGTTTATTCCAGCTTTGAACTGTAGCTTTGTTAAAGGCATTAGGCATCATTCTTTGCATCTGTGGTGAAGAAAAGTTTTATTCCTAAGAGTCTAGCATCTCCTGATTGATCATCTGCTGAAACATCCCGCATTACTTGAAAGTACGTCTGTGTATCTACTGCTGCACTGGCCACTGTAACCGCCCCGCTTACCGCAGAAACAGTCATATCGTTAGATGTTCCACTAAAAGCCTTTGCTGTTGCTACTACATTAGTTCCAAAGGCAGTATTTACTGAAGCATCGTCTGCTATGCTTATACCCGACAAACCCCAAGCTACAGTCCCTGTATTTGTTCCGGTAACTGTCCAAAAGGCTTGAAAAGTGATCGTTCCTTCATTCCAAGACTTGGGAAAACAAACGGTAAACTGAGCGTTCTCATCAGAGCTTGGATCAAAATCTAAACATTTTAATTCAGGGCCATTGCTTAATTCAACTTGAGCTATGTCAGCACACCCGCTAGTGGTATTGGGATACATCGCGGTTGCTGGTACATATATAGTTTCTAATCCGGCCACTTTAGCTGCAACACCATCAACCGTTAAAACATCAGCTTCTAGCGTACCATCGATATCCGCATTACCCGATATATCTAATGTAGCCGCATCTAACTCGCCTGTAATCGTAAGATTACGCAAGCTGGCGACATCTTTATTAGCATCGGCTGTTACCGTTTTACTTGCCACAACTGTACCAACAGCCGCACCTGTATCATTATAATTTAACTCTGCCGCCGTTGCAGTGATTTCCGTACCCGCAATAGCAAGAGTTGTTCCATTAACTTGACCCCCACTGCTGTAGATCACTGCTTTGCTGTTAACAATTGTTCCCGCCGACGACCCATCAACAAGGTTTAATTCAGCACCCGTAGAAGTAACCGTTGTGCCACCGAGCTTTAAAGTTGCAAGAGCCGTGGTTCCCGCCAAGTTAACATCTGTTAGCAAATCATAAACAACGGCCCCTGATCCTTCACCATCCGTTGCAATCATTTTCACTTCGCCAGCGGCTACTGCAACATTAGCTCCTGTTCCTTGAGAAAAAGTCAGCGTTGCACTTGTTGCATTTTCAATCATCCAAACTTTAGAAACGGTGTTGGGCGCAAGCGTAACCGTGCAAGCCTGACCGCCGCCAGTGCATTTAAGATAAAACGACCTTGCTTGGTCAGAGGTTCCATCAGCTATAGTAATAGTGTGTGTAGAAGCATCGGCTATAGCTTCTGAGCCATACGAAAACGCTTCACCAATAAGTTCTAAATTTACGTTTGTTTTAGTTCCCCATGTACCAGACGCTTCGCCAGTACCTATTTCTTCTAATCTTAGATCGTTTACATATGTACTAGCCATGTCATTATCCTATGCCGCAATATTTGTCCAAGAAGGCGTTTGTGAAGGGGTTATAGCAGAAAAATTTGAATTTTGTGAAGGAATAATTTGACCCCAAACATTTATTGCACCAACAGAACCTGTAGCCGAAAAACCCGTCACTGTAGCATTAGCATCACCAACCGAAGTAGCTGCACCAACCGAGGCTGTTCCCGCAGATGGTCCTGTGACCGTAACTACCGCGCCAACTGCAACAGTTCCAACCGCCCCTGTTCCTGCCACGCCCGTTACAGCGGTATCTACAGGAATATTGCCAAACCCCGCTATGGAGTTA
>Ga0209535_1002525_pt1 | contig 11929 bp, 16 predicted proteins | sample LinPmetageLP28_FD_184041 | JGI IMG/M metagenome (GOLD analysis project Ga0209535, IMG submission 184041) | Marine viral communities from the Pacific Ocean - LP-28 (SPAdes) (version 2) | ecosystem: Environmental > Aquatic > Marine > Oceanic | place: Pacific Ocean | collected 2009-08-22
TTTAATTTCTCTCTTGGCTGTTCAACAGAGAAAATTTTAATTTTCTTTTCGCCACCTATACTACAACCTGTTAGTAATATGATAAATGCTACTGCTAATATTTTATTGAAATGGTACATAGTTTGGATTTGCAAGTGCCGGGCACTCTGGGTTAATCTCTGATTTTAATGTTGCTTTTAATTCGGCTTCTGTGTGTTCTGCACCTGATGCCAACTCGATACATCTTGCGGCGTTCTTACCACCACCGTTGACAATTCTTTCAATTGATTTTGTTCTCTCTAGTGCCAGTTTGCCGATGTCTCTGTTCTTCTTTGTGAAACGTTTGTCTAGGTCTTGTAGATCTTTTTTGAATGTGTTGATCAACACATTGAGTTTCTTGTTGCTTTCCATTATTGCATCAAAGTCTTTTTTCTGTTGTTCCAACACTTTTGTTTGTTCGGCAACAGCAGTTTCGAGTTTGAGTTGATTGGCTTTTAAAATTGCGTTGTCCGATCTCAATTTCATAACATACATACCCGCACCGGCTATGCCTGTGATAAGGATCACTGCAAATATCATTTTTATACTTGAAAACATAATAGTAGTATTTATTGGATAAGACCAGGCTTGTAAACTGTTTTACCGTTTTCTTTCATTGCAGTCAAAATAGATTTTCTGTTGCCTTCTGACTTGTATGAAACGTGTACCCAACCCGAGTCAGGTATGCCTGGTGTGTAAAATTCTAGTATCAATTGATCGAAGTCACAGTTGTCTTCTATCCATTTGGCCACGTCGTAGTTGCCTGTGCCCGGACATTCTATGTCTACCGCTTCACCTTTGCAGTGTTGTGAGTTGCTTGAACCACCCACCGCTTCGTTCAGTGCCGGGCCTCTGTATCCAGAGTTTATCACAGTGACACCAAAATTTTCTCTGACCTTTTGTACCACGTTTGCAAATAATTCTTTTGCATTTGCTAGATGTTCTTCGCCTGGAGTGTTGTCTAGACCTTTTCGTGTCGCTGTCTGACTTTTAGTGAATTCTGCTAGTGTGAAGTTTGTGCTTAATCTCATACACTTATTTATCAATAAGTGCGTATATTATATTACCAGCCGCTTTTGCTTAATAAGGCAGACTGGTCGCCCTTGGTGAAAATGAATTGGTTCTCGTTTGTCTTGGTAATATCGTATGTGCCAAAATACTTTGTAAGATGTGTGCATTCCGCGATAGAATCCATGTCGATCTTGAATGCCTTGGTTTCTTTCATTATGTCATCTGTTGATCCAAACTTGTGGATCTCAAATTTTAGTTCATGTCCCGCACCTGCTTTCTTAACAGACATCGTGTTCTCGTTTATCTTGCATTCCATCATGTCATACTTGTCAAAGAAGTGTCTGGCTTCGCTGACCCTCATTTCGTTTACTCTCATCTCGTATGCTTCTGGTGTGGTGGGGATAGATGCTTCCAGTGTTTCTGCCGAAACCATTGTTGAGTTTATGCCTTTATGGTATGTGTATTCGAATGTCTCTATGTTCGTAAGTTTTTTCAAATCTTCCAGGAATGCCATTATGCTTTTGACCACTGATGAATCTCTTGCGAACTCCACGAATACTCTATGTTTGCCGTCTTCCAAAGTTCCTGGAGTTGCGTCTGCATCAAGCACACTCTTGTAGCCTACTTCGGCAAAACGTTCAAGATCTTTTGCTGGTGCCTGTCCGTCAACAATGAAACCAAGTACTAGGATGTTCTTGTCGTCACCCATTTTACTTTTGTATTGATCTACTGAGAAACGTTTATTTACAACGCCTTCTAAGTCTCCAGCTTTAAGTCCTTCGTATATGTTCATCTAGATTTCCAGTTCGGTTTCGGGCGCCATGGCCATGTCTTCCTGTCTCTCGATCTCATCTTTGCCGTGTTTGATATTTCCTATCAGCTGTTTTGGCATCCTGATCTCGACTACCCAAATATCATGTGCATCAATCTTACCTTTGGTAGTTCCGGGTCTGTAATCCTCCGGACTCTTGATTGCTCTTGGCTTTAATAATTCGTCTTTCTTGAATGTGACTTTGCAACCCTTGTCAGTCAGTCTCTTTCCGCCGACCGGGTCGGGCATCTTGTCTAGTGGCCACATGAATGAACATGTGACGAAATGTCTAGAATCAACAGGTCCGGATAGTAATTCACCGTCTTCCCAATTGGTAAAAACATACACATCCAGTTCGTCCACGACTCTTTCGAAATCTTTTAATATTCCTAGTGTAGGACCCACTGCGTATAGGGTTTGTACATTTCTGATTATGTCTAGTACATCATGCATAGTTCTTATTTATGACATATTTTGTTTGACAAATATATGCACTGTTATTGGATATTGCTGACCTTAAATAATTGCACATGAGTCGAAAACAAAGAAGAATAAAACGACAATCCAACATAATCAAGTTCGAGGACCATATTGCGGAGAAGATGCACACTGCTAACCCTGTGGCACGTACGCCACAGCAACAGGAGTATTTGGATCTATTAATGCAGTATGACAAGAGGATCATAGTAGCTTTAGGTCCTGCTGGAACTGGTAAAACCATGTTGGCAACGTGCAGAGCCATCCAGAGGATGCAGAAAGGTGAGATTGACAAGATAGTCATCACCAGACCTGCCAGTTCTGTGGATGAGGAACACGGTTTCTTGCCCGGTGATCTACGACAGAAGATGGAGCCCTGGACAAGACCAATCCTAGATGTTTTTGAAGCACATTACTTCCCACAACAGGTAGAGGAAATGATGTACAGAGGACAGATAGAAATAGCACCACTGGCGTACATGAGGGGTAGGACCTTCAATGACTCCATGATCATAGGTGACGAGATGCAGAACAGCACACCGTCTCAGATCAAGATGCTGATGACTAGATTGGGCCGAGGATCATCAATGGTTATTACTGGAGATACCAGACAATCGGATAGAATGACTGACAACGGTTTGATAGACTTCAGAAGAATATACGAGGCTTGGGCCAATCCCGAGTACGTACAGTTTATTGAATTGACCAAAGCAGACGTTCAGAGGCATCCGGCTGTTACTGAGATCTTGAGTATGTACGGCGATTAGTCGTTATTTGACAAACTGCTCTAGCATGTTTCCATACGCTTTATGGAAATGTTCATAGACGTTTTCATACGGAATGCCAGCTTGACTTGGAGCACCCGGCACTTCACATTTAAGCACTTCTTTGTTTATTAGATCCAACACTATACCTGATTGTGCCAACTTGCCTGATCCTATATTCTTTTTAGAAAGTTCTACGAGCTCGTCGTATGTGCCTTTGGTGTTTAGACTATAATTAACAATCATAAATCTTTTCTTGTTGTGCTTATTACCCATTTTGTAACCTTGCTAATTTAATCATCACACTTGCTAAATTTATCTCAGGATCTGCAACAAATGAATGATCCACCAATCCCTGTTTGATTATCAGTACTGCCTTGTCTTGCTGTTCATCTTCCTTGCTTATGATCTCTAGGTTGTCATACAGCCATCTGTATATTTCCTCGCACTCTTCTGGTCTCGCTTGGGCACACACAAGTTTCCTTGCTTCATTGATCTTGCCCTGTTTGAAAAGTTCAACCATCTGTAGTCTGTAATCCTGTTGTCCTGAATCTCCCGATGCCGGTGGCATCAGTTTGCCGTCTCTACAATTCTGTTGCAACATGTTGATGCACTTCCTCAGATCTGGATATGATGCTTTGACATAAGTGTCAAGTACTTCGATGTCTGGGGTAATACTTTCCGTGATAAGGATCTCACAAGCTCTTGCAGTGTATTCTGTCTTGTCGATAGTTTCCATGTGGAAGCCCTGGCATCTGCTGTGCAGTGCAGGAATAACCCTGTTGGGATAGTTGCAGGTCAGTATGAATCTCGCTGACGTGTGATACATCTCCATTACGCCACGCAACGCCGCCTGTCCATTTGGACTCATGTAGTCTGCCTCATCCAGCAACACATACTTGTAATCACCAAATGGCATTATCTGTACGAAGTTGTTGATCTTCTCCCTGACCGTGTCCACTGAGTTCTCCCTCGAAGCATTTATTTCCAGTATGTCATAACTGCTGACATCCAGTTCATTGAACAACACTTTCGCCAATGTGGTCTTGCCCACACCAGGAGCACCACTTAACAGCAAGTGCGGGATCGCTTTGTCGTCGATCCATGATTGTATTTGTTGTCGTTGTGCTTCGTCCCTAACAACATATTCTTTCAATGTCTTAGGCCTAAATTTTTCTACCCAAAGTTCTTTCATATGTTTTTATTATATTAAATTTGATTCTCTTTGTCTATATAATTGTTCCGATGCCATGTTCTTGCCCTTGGCTTCTACCTGTATGTCGAAGTCATCTGAGAACGACAATGCCCAGTCATTCACTTTTTTGTTTGGTAATAGATCCGAGTGTGCCCGAAGTTTCTGTTTCTTGCAACCACGTTCTAGTAGATCCTTCATGTTGTGCATCTCTGTGTGCATAGTGTCTGTCAATCCTGCGACTGCAAGGTGTTCGTCTCTGGAATACGAGTAGTGCATACTAGGTCTCACACCGCGCCATGAGTCTATGACTCTCTTGACTCTGTCGTCTGTGGCTTCTATGTATTCCTCATCTCTGATCCAGTGGTGATGTATGTCTAGTACCAGTGCTAGGTGTTTCTCAAGCATCAACGATTGATCCAGTCCATGTGACATCTCGTCATTCTCTATGGTGATCAGATTCCTCGCCTCTGGTGATAGCTTGGGTAATGCTTTTATGATGCCTTCAGGTCCTTGCTTGCCTGAGATGTGTACATTTATCTTGCAACCGTCTTGGAACGATTTGCCAAAGCCCATCCAACGTGCCAGGTCTGCATGGTATTCAAATTCTTCTATGCTTCTCTCAACTATTTCCGGGGTTGCACTTGCCAACACACAGAACTGTCCTGGATGGAAACTGATCTTGACGTCATGTTTCCTGGATGCTTCTCCCACGGGTGCGAATATCTTTGCTAGATGATCCTGTATTTCTTTCTGTTGCCACCATGTCTTCCAGTCTTTCTCTGTGTAGCCTTGAAGCATTTCACTGCCCAGTCTCACCATCCTACGTCCTGGTGGTAGTGTGCCAACACGTTCTATCATACGCACTGCCGCGGCCGCATTATGGTTCATTATGTCCCACTGTCGCTGTTCGGCTTCGTCCTTGTGTTCACGAAGCCAACGCATTGTTGTTGATCTGCCATTGAGTTCTCTGTCCTTGGCGTTGACTTTCATTCCACCAAATTCAGATGTGTCATTGAGCCATTTACAGCAGAAGCCAATACGTTTGTGCATGTTGTTATTATAACAGATATTAGAAGTGTGTCAACGGTAAGGCGGAGTATTACCGCCTTACTATTCGTAATAGAATATTACTTTTGTGATTCGTAGGCGTCCAATGTTTTTTGGAATTTACCTGCGTGTGACTTCTCTGCTTTAGCTAAAGTTTCAAACCAATCAGCAATTTCATCAAAGCCTTCTTCTCTGGCGGTCCTTGCCATGCCTGGGTACATGTCGGTGTACTCATGCACTTCGCCTTTGACTGCAGATTTAAGATTGTCCGCTGTCTCGCCCATTTTCTCACCTGTCGCTGGATCGCCAACTTCTTCTAGGTACTCTAGATGTCCGTGTGCGTGTCCTGTCTCACCTTCTGCAGTGCTTCTGAACACAGATGCCACATCTGGTGCTCCTTCGATGTCGGCCTTTTGTGCGAAGTAAAGATATCTTCTGTTGGCTTGTGACTCACCTGCGAAAGCATCTTTAAGGTTCTCTGCTGTCTTACTTTCTTTTAGTTCCATGATATGTTTTCCTTGTTTTTGCAAATGCAAACTATTTGCAATGGTTAGCTTTAAACGAAAAAAAGGAATCACTAGGATCCCTTCTTTATAATTATTATAAACTACTTATCTGGATTTGTCAACTAGTCTTCCAATAGAGATTGCATCATTGCCCAGTTTCCTATTATGTCACTGCAATTCAGTTTGAAACCGAACTCCCTGTCTATATCTCGCAGGATCTTGTTGGCCTTTGCCATGCTCAAGCCCACATTGGCCGGCAACGGTATTGCATTTATTGTTTTTCTCTTCAATGCTTTTGCGGCCTGTACTCTGTGCCAGCCATCTGTCAGCAAGTAGTATCCAGAATCTTTTATTGGTGTTACCAGGATAGGATCCCACTGACCCTCTTTCTTTAACTTTGCAATCCATCCACGTTTCTCTTTGTTCAGAGGACGCACCACACCCAGTCCCATCTCTGCCATTGTGACCAGTTTGTCTATGTCTACTTTGATCTTTTTAAGTTTAATCTGTTTCATATTCGATATTGTCTATGTTGTGTATTATCTGCCATTCAGGACCATGGGGTAATGGTCTTCTCTGTGGGTAATCATTCACGTCTGATATCTCTCTGTATTTGTTCGCACAGGGTGGACCACAGAATGGTCGGATTATTCTTTTTTCGTACTTGGTGTCGTGTAAGCTGTCGTACCAGTAAATTGCGTTTATGAAAGTTTTCTTGCAGACGTAACAGGTATGACTAGTCATTGCCAGGGAGTTTAGTCATCTGCTGGGCACCGCCCATGTTGACGTATCCTGCCTGTTTCCTATTGAAATCTGGTTCCTCGTCTGAGACTAACAGGATGTCATTCTCGTCTATCATTCTCACTTCAAGTTCAACACCGATGTCACCTGCTGATCCTTTTTCTTTTCTCTTTAGTTTGAAAGCTCTTGACCATCTGCCATGTGAGACCAATACCCATTGGCCTACCTCGACATCATCTTGTAGATTCCCCACAGCATATACCTTGCCCCATCTAGGGTGGATACCTTCTGCTGATCCATCATCGTCAACTAGTATGATACCGCCCTTGGACTTGGTCTCTCCAAAGTGCATGTCAGATACTAGTACTCTTTTCTTAAGGGGTGTGATGTCATTCTCGACAGTGTACTGCTTTCCACCATCTGATCCAAAACCTTTTGCCTGTGCTGTTTTAATATCCATCGTAGTATTATTATACTAGATTTATTCTAATCCGTCAAGTGCTTCGTCGATACCTTTTTTAAGTGCAACAGTTTTCTTTGGTGTCGCTACTTTTTTAGGTGCAACTGCTTTTGTCTCAACTGCCTTTTTTTCCACTGCCTTTTTTTCAACTGCCTTTGGCTGTGCCGGTGGAGTTTGTCTTGCCCTGGCAGGAGTGTCATCGACCATGCCTTTTGGCTGTTCGTAATATTTTTTGATTACTGTTTCTTTAGGGGTCACAACAATTCCGCCTCGTCCTAGGACATCGCCTCTTGCGTTCACATTCATATTACCAACTGCTTGAACGTTCTCGTTAGCAGATCTTAATTTTTCTATATCAACCATTCTACCTTGCATGGTTCTGTACAGTTTTCTTCTTGCTACCATAATATGCTCCTATTTTAAATTACTTATCATCTCAGGAATTCAGTGATATCTAAATTGTACAGCAAGGGATTGATCTTGTGTACTCCTATCAAGAACAGACAGAAACTTGCCACCGAACTACCTCTTCCTACACCCCATACCACATTGTTCTCTCTAAGGGTATCAACGAAGTACATCAGAAATTGGAGTACCTTTATAAATTCTTTCTTTTCGAACAGTTTGTATTCCGTTTGTACTCTTGTTTTCTCATCCTCGTTCTGACATTTATCTAACAGCCATTCTAACACATTTATTTGGTAATACTTCTGTGGCATATGCCAGTTGTTAATGTTCTGTTGGTCCAATTGGGTTATTGTAGATCTTATTGGAACAGTGTTTATCACAGGTAGATCGATGCCTAACTCTTTAAGACTGCTGTCGTATTGTTGTATGTCTTCGAAGAACAGTTTAGAGATGTTGAATTCAGGATCTGTGTATAATAAATCTATTGCGCCTTGCTCTGTGAATATAACATCACCGTGATCATTTATTTTTATCTTTTCCGCCATCTAATACCTTTGGGTTGAACTCAAATATTTTAGCATGGTCTTCGTGCTTCTTGTCAACCGGAATCTTGTTGGTGTTCCAACTGAAGTGTCCCGTGTATATGCCTTTTTCGAATTCTTCATCATAAGTTGCCGTGTCCGCTCTCAACCACCAAGGATCGAATTTAATATATTTGTCTGAGAACCAATTTGGTGCATCTAAAAGTATAAGCTCTTTGCTGTTTTTGTCAACCGTGTAGGTAATACCATCGCCCTGCCATGAAGAAAGTTCGATAAAGTTTATAGTGATCTTGCTATCCAGTATGGCATTTGCCTTGCAGAAACACACCGCCGCCATGATCTGATCATATGGTGGTCTGGGCAGTTCCACGAATCTGTTGTTGCTGGATTTCTTAAGCGTGTGATAAAGTTTCTCATCTCTCCATGTTGTGATAGTGTTTGCAAAAACCATTTCAAAAAGATTTTTTAGTCTTTCAAAATAGTCTGTCTGTTCTTTCAAGTCTGCTGTGTGCGGAGTTAAGGAGATGTTTAAATTGTATTCGTTGCCGAACAGTTCACCGTCTACTATGATAATTGATTTGAATTTGGTCTTCCAAGAAAATGTGTTTGACATCGAAAGTATTTACTATTCAATGTTGACCAGGTCACCTAGGTCTGGTTCGTTCCTTATCTTCTTGTTGTTCTTGTGCCATGCCTCTATCCGTCTTTCCCTGACAGCGTTCTGATATGTCATCAGTGCGTGTTGCAGTTGTGCCAACATCTCTGGATTCCTACCAAACCTTTTCGCGGTGTTCACTTTCCGGGAAAGTTCTTTTATTCTTTTCGAAATATCCTCTTCGGATAGGTTTCCTATTTCTTCTTGTAATGGGTGGAAGTACATGTTCCTCCTTATCTATTAGATGTAGATTTTACCAATCTGGTGCATTAATATAGTTGTGCCACCATCTGGACTTAAAAACTCATATAAAAATCTTTTATTGTCTGGAAAGGTGATCGTGTCTGACGATCCATCACCACCTGTTACATTGTCTGCAACCAACACGGAACTAGGTATAGTCATTGTGTGTGCCACGTCAGCACACGTTACATCTAGCACAATTCTAGCCAGTGATCCTGATGTTGGTAAGTTAGTAAAGTCTAATGTGAATGATGCATTCGTTGTAATTGTTTGATAATGTCCATTTGCATGGTTCAGTGTGATTGATCCTCCAGTAGTTCCGTGTGCGTAGACAACTTCTGAAGTGTCCTTTAATTTTGCTTTTATAACTTCGTTGTTCGCAAAATTACTAGATGCATTTAGTGATGCCTTGTTATTCTGCAGGCTGTCAATCTCTGTCTTGGCCTCTGTAAAGTTGTTCTTGATCGCTGAGAAATTATCTCTGAAGCCTTGTGAACTATTGTCTTGCCCTGCTTTAGGATATGTTCCGTCTATGTTGCCTGGTACTATGTTGCTTGCCATGTGTTAAATTCCTTTGTTTCTAAATGCTAGATATTTATCGTTGCTTCTCTCCACCTTGATAATTGTGCCCTCTGCAGGTGCTTCCTTGGTAAAGTTAATTGTTGTTTTATTGTTTGCCGTGTCGTGTGTTAATGTTACTCCAAGTTCGTGATCGGCCGATCTCAATGTCGCATCAACTGTCAAGTAGCTGGGATCAACATTGTTGTCTGCAGTCACTCCACTACCAACAAATACTACTGAACTTCCTTCTTTTACCAGTATGTCTTGTTCATGCACAATCTCACTGAGCTCGAATGCAGTAGTGGATCCGTCTGCCGTGAACACTTCTGGAGATACCACACTCTTGCTGACCAAATATCTGTCCATGGTAAACTGTATGTTCTTGAAATCTACTTTTTTGTCTTCTATCCTCTTTTTCAGTTTGCCACTTGTTCCTGGCTTACAGTAACAGATGGGCACTGCCATGACATATCCCAACGGGGCAAGTGTGTCTGGCTGTGTCGTCCTCATCCATAACGGCAAGTATGTGTATTCCTTGTGTCCTAGGTTCTTCATCCTTGATCTCATGTTAGCCACAGCATTTGGATAGAGATGCGTGACAGTTCCTAGGTCAGCACTCAATTGGTTCGCATATCTTACTTTTGATCCAGATGTGCTGAATGATAATCCACCATCTGTTGTTACCTCGTACACTTCATAATCAGTTGTGGCATTCGTACTTGAAGCTTTGGGTCCTAGTACAGGTTTTGCGATAGCATCTCTCAATTTTATTGAACTTGCTACTGATTCACCTTTGCTGTTGACCATGGTGTCTTTCATCTCAACATAAACCACTTCGTATTTCACAACACCATCTTCCTTGGCCTCTGCTGTTTTTATATCTCCAAAGTATAAAGTTTTTGGTGCATGATTTTGTTCCATTTGTCGTTGTAATACTGTCAGTGTCTGTGCTTCCAGTCCTGCCAGTAATAACATTTCTGCCTTGTTCTGCATTCCAAAATTTGGATCCTCTGCTCTGTAGATGTACTCTGGTGAGTTTATGTTTGGATCCTGTGATATGTTATAGAACAAATTCTGATCTATAAAAGATGTTGCATGTCCTGACATGTTTCCGTATTCTGTCTGAGTGTATGGTATGTCTATGTTAAGTGTGAAATCTTTTTTGGTTGCCGCAGTTTGATATTGATCACTAACAGTGACCTCAAATGTAAATGCTCTAGTAGAATCTGTGAAGTCACTTGGATCTATAGTTCCTATCAAGTTACCTGCTTCTGACAGTGTTATACCTGTCGGCAGTGATCCTGATGTCACATTGTATGACAACACCCTATTTGGTTCTTCGTCCACAGTCTCTATTGACAGTAGACTTGGTATGCCTGCGGTCAGTGTTCCTATGATATCTGGTGTTAAGAAGCTGATGCCGATGTTGATCTCACCGACCACCTTCATTGTGAATGTTCTTTCTGAGAACGTGTTAAGTCCTGTTGCCACAACTCTGTTGGCCCTTACAGTGAATGTGTAATCAACTTCCACAGCGGCCTGGCTAGACAATGTTCCGTATATCTCTCCTGAATTTAGATCAATTGAAAGCCCTATTGGCAGTGCACCTGATGTTATGCTGTATTCTAGATTTGCTTGTAATGGATCAAAGTCTGAAACATCAATCCTGATAAGAACTTTGTTGTCGTGTCTGAATGTGCCAAGATCTGATGCTGTTGTGAACACAGGAGGTCTTCCTGTATGTAGATCCATGGTTACTGAATTATCACCAATCAGCGTCTGGTCAATTGTGACATTTGAATTCGAAACCACCCAATAGTCAGCTGAGTAAACAAAAATATTGAAATTACGATCTACACTTGAAACACCATCAGTGACCCTTACTATGAAATCATAATTAACAGATCTAGATCTAGAAAAAACTGTCCTATCGTATATGTTTTTTGGGTCAAGTGCGTTTCCACCATCACTAGGAGTCAATGCTGAGAAATCAGGAAATGCATCAAAGTCATAACCACCCTGTGGTCCATACTCATCATCTATAGCTAGTTCAACAACACCTGATATTTTACCACCTATGGTCATTGTCACTCCCGGTGGAAGTGATCCCTGCACAACTTCGTATACGAGATTCTGTCCTGCCGCTGTGTCTGTGTCTGTTGCCACAATGTTGTATTCTATAAATGAACCGTCAAGCACAGTGACATTTCCTGTGACATCTGCCGTGGACAATATACTGTCACAAGTTGACGTGCTGTCTGCTGTGTAAACTGTGGACAGTGGTTTGTTCAGCTGTCCTGCCACTGTTGTAAATGAGGGTGCATCTGCACCTGATACATCTAGGGTAAATGTTCTATCTGTGATTGCAGATCCGGCCGTGGCTCGCACGACGAAGGGGTAAAGAGTTCTTTTGGCAACCTCAGCCGGAGTACCTGTCAGTAAGCCATCTGTGGTGACCTGCATTCCTGCGGGTAGGCTCCCTGCTATCAC
>Ga0209535_1002526_pt1 | contig 11926 bp, 16 predicted proteins | sample LinPmetageLP28_FD_184041 | JGI IMG/M metagenome (GOLD analysis project Ga0209535, IMG submission 184041) | Marine viral communities from the Pacific Ocean - LP-28 (SPAdes) (version 2) | ecosystem: Environmental > Aquatic > Marine > Oceanic | place: Pacific Ocean | collected 2009-08-22
GGTAAACCAAATACTGCTGAGTCTTCCCATGTTGTTCTAGGAAATAAACTATTTGCATTTGTAAACCATATAGGTCTTTTAGATGTTGAATCTAGATAACTATAAGTAACTGCTCTTGTGTTTACATTAGAAGTAGAAGTCGGATAGAACCAAGTAATTTCTCCAAACAAGTTATTAATACCACAATAAATTAATTGATTAGATGTAGTGTTAAGATCATCATAAACAAAATCTTCAACCAAACAGTCCATAGATTCTAGTTTACCAGTGTATCTAAAGAAACCATTATCAGACATCCAGTAAGCAGCACCATCAACTTCAACGGCGGCATTCATACCAATCAATCCACAGTTAGTACCAACTTGTTCAAAAGCAAATGTAAACGGAGTTCCAACAAAACGCATAGTAAATAAAGCTGTGTCACTCCAAACATATAGTGCGTTTCTACCAAGTTCTGCTCCCATGATCCGTGATCCATCGGCCAGTCTTTGTGTACCTGCACTGTTTTCAGCTGTAGGTGTGTAGTCTTCTATATTTTCTTGTGATGAAAATCTTATAAACATATCATCTTGTGTAGATTTAGTTCCAATTGTTTTCTCTGTACCAAAAAATACTAAGTGACGGTCGGGAGTTGATACTAACATGTCACGTGATGCTGTTGGTGCACCTGGAATAATTACTGCTCTATTGTCCGTTGCGTTAGTTGCATCCGCATCCCATTTAAAACATTCACCATTATGAATTAATGCAATAAGAGTTGTACCTAAATTATCCAAGGACCATAGACCTGGATCAGTTACTGAGTCAGTGTTGGCTGCTGGTGATCCCCAACCTGTAAAAGATGATGTATTGGTTGCTGTTGCACCATTGCTATGTGCAGCTCTTGTAGTTCCTCTTACTGCTCTTGTTATACCTGTTAGTTTACTGGCTGTAATTCCTGTGTAAGATATTTCCTCTGTTCCTACTTGAATAAAGTTTGTACCGGAACTTGGAAAACCTGCTGTACTACCTAAAGTAATTTCTGTAGCTGAACCATTATTACCGCTGGTGTTATCTCCTAATGCACCATTTAAAGTTGTAGTCAATGGTCCTAAAATATTACCACCCCATAAAGATATACCCCAACCAAAAGCACCTAACTGTTCTGCTGGTCCTACGTGAAAGTATTGGTAGTATTTTATCCCACCAGATGTTGTTGCACCTGAACCTGTTTCATTGCTAGGCATTGTAATTGTAATAGTAGTAGGTGTAGGCACACTAGTTACCATAAATTTTTTATCATTAAAATCTGCTGCACTAAAGTTAGAATTTGTAATTGTAGAAAAATCACTAAATAATATAATATCTTGAGCTTGAAAAGTATGTGGTGTTGGAAAAGTTATTGTAACTGTTGGTGATCCATTAGTCGTGCTAAATGCACTTGTAATAGCTGTACCTGTTGGATTAACTAAAGGATGAATATCATAAAATACACCACCTGAATAAATATATAAAATTTTATTAGTACCTATGGCTGCGTACTTAATAGAACCTGTGCTAACAAAATGATGTAAACCTCTAGCTGCACCAGTTAATTTTGATTCACCTAACTGAGCCCAACCCCCTATTTTTTCAGGTGTACCATACCTAAAACGCACATTTTCTCCACCTGTCCATTGCGACTCTGCACCTGTAGATGTAACTTGTTTATTGAATCCGGGTAAAAATCCTAATTTTTGTAGCATGTAAAACCTATTTATACTTATTTTATAGGCAATATAGCAGATTGTAAGGGGTCTTCAACCCACTCTTTGTACTCGTTTAGGTTAAAACTAATGCCTATTTTAGAAATAGAATCTTGGTTATTTTTTGTTCCATGAACCAAAAATGAATTCCAAACGGCAAAAGTACCTTGTTCTGCCATAACATATTCATTTATTTCTGGAAAAAATAAGGCATGATTACATGTGTTTAGATACAAAACACCAGAATAAATTGCTTCATGATGATCATGAAAATTAGTTTTCTCTCCGGGTCTTACTTCAAACCCCCAAGAAGCAGCCAAATATGTTTTTTTAGAATTATAATATTCATCAACATGTTGTGCTATTTCTCTAATTATAGAGTGTAGCTTTGGGTCTCTAATAAAATAATCCATAGGTGTCATTAGATTAATAACACCTGTTTTATTTATTAAATTATTGTTTGAGTTAAAAGAGTCTTTTATTTTATTAATAAAATATTCTGTATCAATATCAATTTTACCTCTTACAAAGAAAAATTCTTTTTGAAATTTTCTGTTTATTTCTTTATTTATAATCATTCTAAATTTATGTTTACGTTTACTCTAACCTTTTCATCCGTTTGAGGGACACTAGCGTGTGACATAGATCCATCAAATACTGTAAGGCTATTTTCTATTGAAGGGACCTTATCCCCATTTTCAAATAAAGTATATCCATTACACGTATTTACAGAAAACAAAGCAACCTTATGTGGTTTGGCAGCGTCGACATGAAAACCAGAAGGACTTTCTAATTCTTTTTTTGTATACAAATTAGCTTTTATTCTAAAAGGTTTATAATTAATTTGTTTAATTAAAGGATCTACAAGTTGTTTATAGAAAGGACTTTTAACATTTTCTTCATTAAGTAAAAGATGAAAGAAAAGAAAATTTTGTGTATCCTCTTTGTAAGCTACGTGATCTATAAAATACCAAGGAAACTCATTACTTAGTATTATTGTTTTATACACATCAAATTGTTCTTGAGGTAAAAAATTTTGATAAACTTTAATCATTAAGATACGTAATCTAAATTAAATGCTATTAAATATTTTGGTTTATCTGCTTCAACTCTTTTAGAATTGTGAAATAAAAAACTACTAAAAAAACAAAAGTTACCCACCTTTTGTTCTACTTTTTCATTAAGATCAGAAAAATCTGTTGAATGATCTTCTACATCACTTAAATATAATACTCCAGATCCTAAAGAATTTACATGAGTGTGTTCATCAGTATAATCACTTTTATCTTGTCTAACACCCCAAGCTGTATTTAAAGTCCAAGTATAAGGTATTTCTTTGTTGAAGTGATTAAATTTATTTAACATTTTAATAAACACATCTAAAAAAACAGGGTCATTTACAAAATATTTATCGTGTGTCATTTTACCTATTAATTTTTCTATAGTATAATTCATATTGTTTTTTTCATTTATACCTTGTTCAATTTTATTTATTAAATACTGCAGGTTTGGAATTTCTATATTTCCTTTAATAAAAAAATAATCTCTATCAATAGTAGATCTTATGTCTTTTGTTATTATCATTTGTTTTCTCCTGCAAATTTTAAATTAAAAGCTATTAGGTATTTAGTTTGATTTGTATAAATTCTTTTAGCTTTATGATTTAAAAAAGGACTAAATAATACAAAGTCTCCTTTTCTTGGTTCAATACTTTCTTTTATTTCTGGAAAAATTGTAGGTTGATCTTCAACATCATTTAAATAAATACAACCAGAGCCTAAAGAAGATATGTGATTATGCTCTTCAGTATAATCTCCAAAGTCTTCTCTAACACCCCACACAGATTGTAGACTCCAAGAATGTTGAATTAATCCTTTCATGTTATTTAATTTGTTTAATATCTCAAAAAAAATTTGTTGAAATTTAGGATCTCTCATAAACCATTCATAAGGAGTTAACTTACCTTGAACTTTTAATTTATAACTGAGATTATTTGGATGTTTTATTCCTTCATTAATTGCATTAATAAAATACTCAGAATCAATATTATCTATGTGGCCTTTAATAAAAAAATAAGGCTGTTCTATTTTTGACCTGGTGTATTTTTCAACAATCATTTTTTGTCAATTTTAAGATCCTGTGGAATATATTTTATTCCATTTTTATCTTTTGGACAATATCTCATAAAACACTCAGTTATGAGTTTAACAAAAACATTTTGAAATTGAAAAATAGATTTTCTTTTTAAAAGACTTTTTCCAAAAAATAAAATGTGCATTCTTTCTTTCCAAGAATATTTAATTTCTAGTTCTTCTTCTTTAAAAATATATTGCATAGTGCCTCCTTTCCTTAAACATAATTTATATTTATATTAATTCTTAAATCTGTATTTGTACACGTAGTAGCATTATGTAGCTTGTGTGTATCAAAAAACAAAGCTCTATTTTCTACACTCTCTATAATAGAACCATCTTCTAATTTTGTAAACCCATCGTTATTATTTACGTAATAAAGAAAACCTTTTGTTTCAAAGGGGTAGTCGCGATGTTTTGTAAACTCTACAAGTTCATGAGTTTTAACATAACAATTAGATCTAACTCTAACTATACTTCTACAAAGATCTACTTCATTTATTTTATTTAACAAAGGGGTTATAGCATTCCATACTTCTTTTGAGCTTAAAAGATGTGTTCTATATATTTCATGAAAAAAATAAAAACCATCATTAGAGTTAGGTAAACCACAAGTAGGAGAATAATACCAAGGAAATGTATCTCCTAAAAATAATTTTTTAATTATTTCAAATTTTTCTTTTGGTAAAAAATTATCTATTACTTTATTAGAAGTCATAAACTAGCATCTTACTCCTATATTAAAAGACATTATAATTCTATTTGATTCACTTAAATTAGGCTCAACTCCATGTCTTAAAAAACTTGGAAACAAAATAAGATCTTTGTCTTTTGGAATTATTCCATGACTTGGTTTTAAATCAGTGTGTTCTTTATCTATACTTAAATTTTTATATTCCATCATTTCAATAATTTGATTTGGATTTTCAAAATACAAATTACCAGAATCTTTATTTGTTTTTAAATAATAAACTCCAGAAAAAGCAGATAAAGAATGTATGTGAGGCATATTAAAATGTCCTTTTGAATTTTCTATAATCCAACCATTGTAAAAAAAAAAGTTTTTTAGTTTCCAAGATTCTTCTATATGTGGTGTCAAAGACTCTCCTAAAAGTTGAAAGATTGGATTGTCTAAAGGTATAAACTCTGTGTGATAACCACCTGCATTAGAATGTTTTCTTCCTTCTTTATTGTTTTGTTTTTCATTTTCTAAATAATTAATAATTAAATTATCTAATTTATCGTTAAATATTTTTGATCTCCAAACAGATGTCGTAAATAAATGTTCTAACATTATACTTCTGGATTTCTTAATGTATCTCTCTTATCATATTTATATTCAGCGTTGGGTCCATTTTGATCTACATAGTGTAAGAAAGCTTGTGAGTGCCAGTCTCCTATAAAAGGTTTTCTATAGTGCTCTATATCACAGCCCATATAAATACACGCTTCTCCTGGTTCCATTTCTATGGGAGTGTTTTCCATGTATATTGGCCACTTTGTTCCATCACTACCAAACATCACTGTAACAGATATTTCGCAAGAAGGCCTGTCTGTATGTTTTTCTAACTCTGCATTGTAAGAATAAAATCTTGTAAAAGAATAAGTTGGAAATAATTTAAGGCCTGTTTCTTTTTCCATTAATGGCAACTTTAACATTAATAAACTTTCAGCAAACGGATCTTCATAAAAATAAGAATCATAATTATTACTTTGCATTAAATCAAAACTTTTTTGATTCTTCTTGTGTTTTAATAACATATAATAATTTGCTAATTCTAATTCATCTTTTGATAAAAAATTTTTAATTTTTTTATATTTAAAGTCTTTACCTATGATGCCCATGATACTATTGAATACCTTAATCCTTTCTTAATTGGATTTACTCTATGTGGAAATAAAAAGTTACTTGGCCACACTATTAATTTTCCAGATTCATTAGGCACTGTTAAAACAGAATTACCTTCCGAATCACAAAACTCTAACTCTCCTCCTTCATAATCGTCGTTTAATAATAGTATACAAGATATTTCTCTAGGATATGTAAAATGATGATCTGTATGATAAACATAATGTCCACCTTCTGTGTATTTAAGAATTTCAATATTGTCTAACTTTTGTGGAGTTGGAGGAAACTTACCAACCTCTTTTTTATATTGTTGTATACCTTTAAGAAAAAAGGCACCTAAAAAATTAAACCAATGAATCATTGTTTGATTTTTATGATCAATAGTTAAAGCTAAATTTTTAGCGTTTCTAATTTTTTCTTTAACATCATCTTTATCTTTACTACCTATAACTGTAGCACTTTCAAAGTTTTGAGTTTTACACCATTTAATAATAGAACTAATTGCTGATACGGGAAATGCTTTTGGATAAACTTTTATATAATCTGTTGTTTTAGTGCTCATTTAAAATCTTTCTTATTCCAAAATTTATTTCTGTACCAATTTAAAATAGTTGTAGCAAAATCTAAATTACTTTTTCTATTTTCTAAACTAGATAAATCATTATGTTCTATATTCATTTTCCAAGAGTCTCTTTTAAAAGGTATTACTTGAACATAAGGTGTTCCTTTTTTAAAAAGTTTTTCAAATTTAGGATACTTAGCAGAGTTAATATTTATAGGAAAATGAACATTCATTGGAAAAACATCTGTGTCTACTATACCTGGTAATATATGAAAATGATCTTCCTCTCTATGCATAGGTGATACAAACATACAAGAATATCCAGGTGGAGTTTTTATATGCCAAGGATTAATTATCTTTTTAAAAAAAGGCATTTGTTGTTGCTTAACCATAAAAGAATCATCTCCTCCTACTTGTTTAGAGGGATGTGCAACAGGTCCATCTTGAATTAAATTACCTAAATTAAAAGGGTTTATTACTGGTAAACCCCCATGTGCTTTAAAAGCATAAGTATACTCTATGCTTTTTTCATTTTTCTCTCTACCTTCTTGTCCGTATCTTATTTCAAAATCTTGTGTTAGTTTTAATAAGTATCCTGCTGTTATTGCGTCTTGCACAGGAACACAGCCTTTAATAGTTTTGTTATGAATACTATGTTTTAATTTTTTATACCATGAAGGGTAAAAGTCAGAAGCTTTTATAGGCTGACACTCTTCCATACTGTTAAAAGGTGTGGGCGCGGAAAATATTATATCTTTGTCTTTCATGCAAAAGACTATATTATTTTTTATGGAAGTTGTAAAATACTTTTTTGTGGCATACCAGCGTCACTTGCCCACATAAATTTTTCTATTGTTTCGTATGGATAATTTGTTGAATTTGAAAAATCAACTGCTTTTGCTTTTTCTACCCATGTAGACCAAGTAGCATCAGAATTGTTTAAAAGATATTGTTCTACATTTTTAACCATAGCATTTCTAATAAATTCAAGATCTTTTATAAAGGCTGTTTTTTGATCAGCATCTTCTGGTAAAGGTATTCCACCACCTTGATCAACAGGTGTAATTGTTACGTTTGTTCCATCAAAAGAAACTGACGATGTGCCATTTTTAACTCCAGAAAAATCAGAATCAGAAGCTGTTTGAACATTTGAAAGTCCAGTTAATCTTCCTACTATTAAATCTTTTTCAGCATCACTTTCAGCAATTTTTATTAAGTCGTTGTTTTGATTAAAAATAACATAGTTTGCCATAATATATATCCTACTGCCCTACATCCTCAAATGCTAAAAACACACCATTGTAAGAAGCAACGTTTATTGTTCCTAAAGAAGGAGCTGGTGTAATTTCAGTTGCTCTTCCAAAAAACTGTTCATTGCCTGGACCCTTTGGAACACCGGCTACATCTAATAATACAGCTCCGTTATCATTCACGGCAAATTGTTGTACAGCTGATACATTTCCTCCTGGAGCTGAATTAGTATTACCAGGAGTTCCTTGACTACCGGGTGAAGCACCTTCTCCACCATTTCCAAAGTCTGTAGTAAATAAAGGAGAGGGAGATGGACCGATTACAGTTGCATTTCCTGCACCTGCATCTGTACCAGCACCTGGACCAGTTGGAATTCCATGATTTCCTTTTGCACCAATATTTAATGCAGTTGTAGCACCACCTGCCATAGTAGAAACATAAAATGCTCTTACTGGGGCGTTTCCTCCATTTCCACCAACTCTTGGTTGTGGGTTATGGGCTCCGCCACCACCTGGACCACCTGCACCACCGCAAGTAAAAAATAAAACGTTTCCGCTATTTGGTGAACTTGTGTAGTTAGTAGGTCCTGTTGACTCTATAAAAGTAGTAGGTAATAAATCTCCACCTGCTGAAGCTCCTGCAGTAGCAGAAAAAACTCTACCTTCACCATCAACAGAAATTGTTGCTGATGAAATATTTCCTTTTTGTACTGGTTTAATTATTTTCGGCATTTAAATTATCCTCCTATTAATCTACCATTTCTACATAAGAAACATGAAAAGCTATGTCGTTGGCAGCGCCAGCTGTTACAGCTATAAGATCTGTTTCGTCTAAGTAGATAGGTGTTTCAATTAAATCTAATGTTGAATCTGCAGGCACAGAAATTGTACTTGCGATTTTAAAATAAGTCGAACCATTGTCATTACTAATTTCTACTGTTACGTCTGCAGCATTAGATCCGTCAATGTTTGCTAATAATATTGTGTCTATTCTTACTGCAGTTTCTGCAGGGACATCAATCATAGTAGTTCTGCTTGTATTAGCTAAACTACCCATAGCATTTTTAGGTGTGATTGTTGCTATATTTACTAAATTTGGTGTTGCCATTTTTTATTCTCCTTTAATATTATTACCCGAAAATCATGGAAAAGACAATACCTTTTCCATCAGTAGTTACAGTTTGTGTTGAACTTGTTCCCGTAGCATTTGTTACTTTTGTTCTACCAGAGCCATCTGGAGCTATTACTACATTTCCATTTGAAACAGAAACAATACTATTTCCATTGACATCTAAGTCACCACCTAATTGAGGTGATGTATCATCTACGACATCTCCACCTGTTTGAATTTCAAGTATTTTTGGATTTGTTGTATCAGGGTTTCCTGAAGCAAATAATAATGCAGTTCCTTTATTGCCTGTTGCAAAAGTAAAAGTAGCACCTGATCCTGTTGCATATTTAAATTGAACTGTTTGTGAACCTGATGTTGAATTTTTTAAAATATAAAAGTTTACTACGTCGTTTGGAATAGTTACGATTTGACTTCCTGAAATAGAACCTGTGAACTCAATCATTCTAGCTTGAGCTGTTCCAGTTAATGCACCATCAGCAACTGTTAAATCTGTAGTTTGTGCTCCGCCTGCAATAGACAATGTTTTAAATCCACCTGCTAATTGTTCAACAAGGTTTAAATTTGCGTTTGTTTTTGTTCCCCATGTACCAGCGTTTTCGCCAGTAGCCATTAGTTCTATACCAAGAGGTGTAAATGTTGATGCCATAGTTTTTATCTCCTAATTAGACGTTATTTATATTACTTATATGCTTAAAGTCAAACATTAGTTTGCTACTAATCTTGTGTAACCTGTACCATCTTTAGGTACTAATCTATTTAAATACTGTAAACCAACATTAGGATTTAATTCAGTTGTTGCTTGAACCCCTGTTAAACCAATTACATCCGCAGGTAAAATTGAACCTACTGCAGACGTTGCCTGTACACCGGTTAATGGTACTCCTATTTCAGAAACCAAGGATCCTACAGAAGATGTAGCTGATACTCCAGTTGGAAATACTGTTAATCCAATACCAATTGAACCTACTGAAGATGTAGCTGATACTCCGGTTAATGGAATTATTTCAGTTAGAGCAGGGGAGATAGCACCTACTGAAGATGTAGCTGATACTCCAGTTGGGAATATTGTTAATCCAATGTCAATTGAACCCACTGAAGATGTTGATGAAAGTCCTGTTAATGGAATTATCTCTTCTATAGCAGTTGAAAGTGAACCCACTGAAGATGTAGTTGATACTCCAGTTAATGAAATTATTTCAGTTAGAGCAGGGGAGATAGCACCTACTGAAGAGGTTGTTGAAACTCCTGTCAGAGTAAATGAAACATCTATTTTTGGAGATAGTGTTCCTAATTGAGATAATAATAATCCTTGTCCGACTAATCCTACTGTTTGTCCATCCGGTGAAATTGCACCTACTGCAGATGTTGTTGATACCCCGGTTAAAATATGTGCTTCATTAATATTAATAGATCCAACAGAAGACGTTGTTGAAACTCCGGTTAATGGAATAAAATTTTCTACATCAGTTGTAAGTGAACCTAAGGCAGAAGTTGCAGATACTCCTGCTGGTGTTAAAATAGCTCCAGTAAAAACAATTAAACCATTAAGAGAAGTTGAAACTGATTGTCCGGCTAAAGTTAATGAAACATCTGTTCGTGGAGCTAGTGCTCCTACTGCAGATGTAGTTGATAGACCTGTTAATATATGTGTTGAATTAATATTAACTGCACCAACAGATGATGTAGTTGAAAGTGCTGTTGGAATTAATGAAACATCAGATCTTGCAACGGGTGAACCTAATGCAGAAGTTGCTGAAACTCCAGTTAATGAAATAAAGTTTTCTATAGAAGGTGAAATTGATCCAACAGATGATGTAGCCGATACTCCAGTTAATGTAATTATTTCAGTTATACTAGGTGAGATAGCACCTACTGAAGATGTAGCTGATACTCCAGTTGGGAATATTGTTAATCCAATGTCAATTGAACCTATTGAAGATGTAGCCGATACTCCAGTTAATGAAATTATCTCTTCTATAGAAGGTGAAAGTGCACCAATAGAAGATGTAGTTGATAAACCTGTTAATGATACATCAAGAGAAGATTCTCCCCAATTTTCAAAACCCCATGTATCGGAACCCCAACCGACGTTTGGAATAATGTCAATTGTAAGTGAACCGGTAGCCGATGTAGTAGATAGTCCAGTAAGAGTTACGTCAACGTCTGATTGAGTACCGTAAGTATTCTGTCCCCAGGTTGTACCGGATTGATTCCAAGTATTGGCCATAAGGAGTAACTCCTTATGCTATTCTAAGTATAGCGTTACTAGCGTCTGCTGCTGGAAATTCTATTGTAAAAGTTCCACTTGTTACAGTTTTATCTCCACCAAATGCGATAGCACAAACAGCTGGATCACCTGATGCAGTTTCATTAAAAATCAAACAACCGTTAGCTGTAAATGAAGCTGATGTAAATGATATGTTTGAAAAGTCACAGACTGCTGTATCACCTGATAAAGCGGGTGTTACGTTTGTTAATGCTGCACCTTTAGTAGTGTAACCATTTCCGTTAGCTACTTCATTTGAAGTTGTATAAGCCGTAGTTGATTTATTTAGTGTCGCTGAACTTGTGTATAGAGCAAGGTTGAACTGATTTTGACCATTTGTAAAATTGTGTACCGCTTTTAAAACTTCTGTTTTAAAACTGTTACATACTGCTGATGTTATTGCCATAATATTATCTCCTAATTAATTTACTGAGGCGCTGACTCGATTGGTATTCTTATTGTTCCATCCGTGTAATCGTCTCGTCTTCTTCTTCCAAGTTGCATCGCTGCAAACTTTTGTAGTTCTTGTGTATACTTTTGTGTGTACAATGTCAACATATCTTGTGGACCTTTTAAAAAAGAATATGCCTCTACAAGACAAGCATATAACAGTCCTTGTGGAAAATAATTACTTAGATATGTATTAGAATTACCATCTCCTCCTGATCCAAGACCCACGGGCATTACATTATAATGTATAATATATTGATAATTAGCGTCTGGTGTAGGAGCTAAATAAATAGCACCAGAAGTAGCTCTTGTTGCACCCGTTGTTGCACCACCAAACATAGCATAATATTTAGGTAATCCTGTTACATCTTGACCTGCTGCACCACCTGCAGTTCCTGTTAAATTACCAACATATTCTGACATAAAAGTTTGATCACGTTTTTCTAACCATTGACCTTGACCATTAGTATTTGCTGTTGAATTAAATACTTCTATACCTCTTATAAATAAAAGTTTAACAGGCATAGTAATTGTATTAAAATCTGTCACGAATTGTCCTTG
>Ga0209535_1002527_pt1 | contig 11925 bp, 23 predicted proteins | sample LinPmetageLP28_FD_184041 | JGI IMG/M metagenome (GOLD analysis project Ga0209535, IMG submission 184041) | Marine viral communities from the Pacific Ocean - LP-28 (SPAdes) (version 2) | ecosystem: Environmental > Aquatic > Marine > Oceanic | place: Pacific Ocean | collected 2009-08-22
CAAATTCGTTAAAGCAAAAGCTTCGTGGGAAGACAATTAAGATATTTGGACCACCAGGCACAGGAAAAACAGAAAATCTTTTAAAACGTGTAAAACGTTATTTAGAAAAAGGTTATTCTCCAGATGAGATTTGTTATGTATCGTTTACTAACAAAGCTGTAAATGAATGTGTTGCAAGAGTCAGACAAAAGTTTAAAGGTTATGATGAAGATGCTTTCTCATATTTTAGAACATTACATTCTCTGGCCCGACAACAGTTTGCTGAAATTCCCGTTTTAGATCCTAAAGCAGATCTATTAATGTTTCATACTCAGTATGGCACTGTCAAGATAGGTTACAAAGACACTTGGGACGATCAAAAAGTATATAATAATTGGTCACTTCAAATTTACGATAGAGCAAGAAACATGAAAGCAGATCCTGTGTGGTTGTACAAGCAACAACCTAGAAAAGTAGTTAGGCTTCAACAATTCAAATCAATAATTGCAGGTTACGAAGAATTTAAAACTATGGAAATGGAAGACGGACACCGGACAGCGGATAGATTAGACTTTACCGATATGGTACAGAAGTTTATTGATGATGGCCTTGTAGTACCTTTTAAAGTTTTAATGGTAGATGAAGCTCAAGATTTAACTCCTTTACAGTGGGACATGGTTGTTAAAATGGCTGAAGTAGTAGAGCGAGTTTATATTGCAGGGGATGATGACCAAGCGATATACGAATGGAATGGTGCAGATGTTGACCTATTTCAAAACTTTCCAGGTAAAACTTTGGTGTTAAAAAAGTCAGTTAGATTAAACAAAAACATACATTTCTTTTCCAAATGTTTACTAAATAGTATGGGCAATAAAAGAATACAGAAAGAATTTCACTCTAATGGTAAGGAAGGCCATGTGTATAGATGGGGTGGTCTTAAAAAAGTACCTTGGGATATGGAAGGAAGTTGGATGGTATTGGCCAGAATTAATGATGTAAAAAGGGAACTACAACAGGAGGCAAGAAAACTTGGTTTATATTATCAGGACCAGAAAAATAATAAGTCATTTGATCCAAATCAATTCTCAGCTATTAATTATTGGGAGAAGATTTGTGAGGGTGGCAGTATTACTAGAGAAGAAGCTGTAACTATGTATGAGTATTTATTAAACATAGATCACGGCTACCGGTCAACGGAGAGTAAAAAATGGAGTTTTGCACACCCTAATCAAGTCTTTACTTTTGATGAATTACATTTAAGGTGTGGTATGCGTGACGAAAAAGGTCTATGGAATCAAGTGTTTAAGAGAAAATTTAAAGATAAAGATAAACAATATTTTAATAAATTAATTAAAGAAGGTGTGGATCTTACTCAACCCCCTAAAATAATAATAGATACAATACATCAAGTAAAAGGCGGTGAAGCAGATAATGTTGTCCTGGCGAGCAAATGTAATTTCCCATCACACTATGAAAAAAAAAATTTGGCAGAGAAAATAAAAGAGCTTAGGGTTTGGTATACAGGTGCCACTAGATCTAAAAGCACACTCCATCTGCTGGGCACTTACCATCAATATAATTTTCCATTAGGAAAATATTTTAAACAATACGAGGCTAACTATGTCAGATAAAAATATGTTCGATGAAGCATTTCCAGATGGTAAACAAGTTGGAGGATCTCATTACAAAGAATTTTTAATTCAACCTTGGACATTTATAAGAAAGAATGGTTTAAACCCATTTCAAGCAAATGTAATTAAATATGCTTGTAGGTATTTATTAAAAGGAAAACAAATAGAAGATTTAGAAAAAATAAAACATTATTGTGATTTAGAAATAGAACATTTAACAGTAGTAAGTTATGGCAAAAAAAAGAAATAACACGCCTAATCAAGATAGAGAAACCTTGATCAAAGATAATCACTATCAATGGTGTTTAGATAACGGAAGAGATACGGGTTGGTATTTTAAAAATAAAAAATGAAGTTGATTATAATATTTATATTTTTAGTAGGTTGTGTTAAAGATTATAAGTTTAATCCTTACACTTCAATCTTACAGCAATTAATAAAAAGTGAAATAACAAATGGCGAAAAGAAAAAATAAATTAGTGATGTGTGAAAGTTGTAGTAAATGGGTTGCAATCATAGTTTATAGATATACTTATTATTGTTCTGATTGCGCATTGTGTGAAGAAAAAATATTGGAAGGTGTACTAATAGAAGACGCTAGTTTAAGTAGAAAATTACAATGACCCATCAATTAAATTTTATATACAATGATAGTGATTGGATTTGTCCTGCAGAGTATCCAGATTTATCAAAAGCAACTGAGATTGCAATTGACTTAGAAACTAAAGATCCGAATATTAAAACTAAAGGACCGGGATGGGCAACATTTGATGGTGCGATAGTTGGTTTTGCAGTAGCAGCACTTGGTCAACAATGGTATTTTCCAATTCAACATGATGCTGGTGGGAATATGGATTTAGCAATTACCACAGCCTGGATGCAAGATGTTTTAAAAACAGATGCTACTAAAATATTTCATAATGCAAGTTATGATGTGGGTTGGTTGCTTGTAAATGGATTTGAGATCAAAGGTAAAATAGTGGATACCATGATTGCTGCAGCAATTATCAATGAAAACAGATTTAGTTTTAGTTTGAACGCATGTGCTAAAGATTATTTAGGTGAAATTAAAAACGAAACTTTTTTGAATGAAAAAGCTAAAGAATGGGGAATTGATCCTAAAGCTGACATGTGGAGGCTGCCTGCGGGCTACGTAGGCTTCTATGCAGAGCAAGATGCAGGGCTAACCTTACGTTTATGGGATAGGCTTAAAACAGAGATATCTAAGCAGTCCCTACACGATGTTTGGGAAATGGAAATGGAATTATTGCCCATTTTGATTGATACGAGGCGTAGAGGTATAAGAGTTGATGAAGAAAAGGCCAGAGGTTTAAAAAAAGAATTTGTAGCTAAAGAAAAAACAATTTTACATGAAATTAAAAAACAAACTACATTAAATGTAGATATCTGGGCTGCTCGATCTGTAGCGCAAGTGTTTGACAGGATCGGAGTTGAGTACCCACGGACAACGAAAACTGACGAACCAAGCTTTACCCAAAACTGGTTAGTGAACTGTGATAACCCGATAGCGCAACTAATAAGAGAAGCAAGAGAAATAAATAAATTCCATTCAACATTCATAGACTCCATTCAACGTTATGTTCACAAAGGTAGAATTCATTCTGAAATAAATCAATTAAGATCTGACCAGGGTGGAACTGTATCTGGACGTTTATCATATTCAAATCCGAACTTACAACAAATTCCTGCAAGGAACAAAGAGTTTGGAGATAAAATTAGAAGTTTGTTTCTACCGGAAGAAGGTAGACAATGGGGTAGTTTCGACTACTCACAACAGGAGCCTAGGCTTGTTGCTCACTACGCTGCATCCGTCAATGATCACTTTGAAGGTGCAGCGGAGTTTATTGAAGCTTATAAAAATGAGTCTGCTGACTTTCATCAGATCGTAGCTGATATGGCTGGAATTACCAGAACTCAAGCTAAAACAATTAACTTAGGTCTATTTTACGGTATGGGTAAAGCTAAATTAGGTAAAGAATTAGGTATTAATAAAGATAGAGCCGAATCTCTTTTAAGACAATACGGAGAAAGAGTTCCTTTTGTTAAAAGATTAGCAACAGAAGTTACCAACAGTGCTTCTAAATATGGTTTTATTCGAACGATAGGGGGTCGTAAATGCCGATTTGACATGTGGGAGCCTGCTACCTTCGGAATGAACAAGGCCATGCAGTATGAGGAGGCTAAGGCGATATATGGTAATAACATCAGAAGAGCTTTTACTTACAAAGCCTTAAATAGATTAATTCAAGGATCTGCTGCTGATCAAACAAAACAAGCAATGATAAATTGTTACAAAGCAGGTTTTAAACCATTATTACAAATACATGATGAATTATGTTTTTCTATAGATAAAGAATCGGATGTGAAAAATGTAAAAAATATTATGGAGAATGCAATTGATACCTTAAAAGTACCATCAAAAGTAGATATTGCTTTGGGTAGATCATGGGGAGAGGCTAAAGAATGACCACTATATTGCAAATTACACCAAATATGGTATATAATATTTTATGAAGCTATATCGTGTCCAAGTAAAATATAAAAATATATATATTAATGAGACACTTGAGGCAGAAAACGATAAAGCCGCTCTTGATTGTTTAGTAAAGAAGGTTGAATCAGGAGATGTAATAGAAAAGGATGGTGCGGGGTTTGAGAATCCTAACCAACTATTCATAACCTTTGAGGAGATAGACCGAGATGGCACTACAAAAGTTAATATCGGAAAAACTTCAGTTGGAGTCCAAGTGGGCAACACAAGCGTTGGAACAGGGTAGAGTTACAACCGACATGAAGTGGATTGATATAAAGATCAAAGAGATCAGAGTTAAGATCAATGATCAAAGCGTAGAAGACGCAAGAAAAGGTCTTCTAGATATAGCTAGTTAATTACTAGCTTAAAAAATTTAATTTTTTCCCTAAGGATTGTGCGCTCTAAATTGAAGGTATTGGTTTGCATTCAAATTTTACAGCTAATTTATCTTTATTGACTAAATCTTTATCTAATTCAAGAACCGTTTTATGTGCGTATACATATCCTGCAAGTACACAATCTAAGTGACTATTGAATTCAAAAGGCATGTAACTAGATCCCGGACACTGGCCACTGGTCATACTACATACGTATAAAATTAAAACGAATTTCATCCTATATTATCCTAGCTTATTATTTACTTGCATATCCCATTAAAATGTTTATATAAAGATATACAATAATACTAACAAAGAGGAGGCCAAATGGCAACAACAACAAAATGCGATTCAGAAGTCTTTAAAGAATGGAGCGCAAAAGTAGATGATATTTTATCAAAGCTACCAAAAACTGACATGAGTGGTGAGCCCTTGGAATATCAAGACGAAGCGTATCAAGAAGTTATGTCATTGTTACAACAGTGTTCAATGAATTTTGAAGATATGCCTATATACCCAATCAACGAAGTCATTGCTAATAAACTTATACAAGATCAACAGAGAGGTGCCAATGAAAGACCTGATATTTAGTATGATGTTTATTGCATTACTAACAATTATCCCTGCAAAAGTTTTATTATTTATTTTTGCATCATTGGGATATTTAATACTTAACTAACCAAGAGGAAAAGATATGAACAAAGCGATCAACAATAAATTTTTTGAAACTACTGATTACAGTAAGTTCAAAAAAACAAGAGGCAACAGACCTGTGGATGCAGCGCATGTTGAACAATTAAAAAAATTAATTTCTGAAAGAGATCTTGAAGATCCAATTAGAGTTAATAAAAATATGGAAGTGATAGACGGGCAACACACACTAGAGGCCAGGAAACAATTAGATCTAAAGATTCCATACATAATTATGGATAGTGAAGATCCATTAGATGTGGCTAGGCTAAACACAGGCCGTAAAAATTGGTCCATGAATGATTATTTGGGTCAACACTGTGCTAGAAATAAAATGGACTACAAGATCTGTAAAAGTAAAATGACTCAGTACGGTATGAATGTTGCAGAGGTAATTGTATTGCTTCTAAAAATATCTAGTCTTTGGAATAGAATATCTACTGATTTCAAAACAGGTGCATTTTCAATACCTGCAGGAGGTATCGAGAACTGTGATCGTATTGGATCACAACTAATGCAGTTAAGACGTTACTTTGTAGGTATGGAAGACACTAGCAAGAGAATGAAACGATCTATGGTGCACGCTTATATAGTAGCTGACAAACATCCTAAATGGGATTTTGTTAGGTTTAGAACTGCTTGTAAGCAAAGATCAAGTTGGTTGCTTGCTGGAACTTCTACTGCTGACTATGTTGAAATATTTGAGAAGATATTTAATGCAGGACGAGTGCCAAGTAGAAGAATTAATTTGGTTGAATTTTTCAAAACTAAAGAGTATCAAGAGAAATAGGAGAAACAATGGACGTAAACAAATGGAAATCAATTGCAGTAGATATTGAATCATACACAATCATTAGGGCGATGGGAGAGAATGGCCTTAGAAACCCAGGCAACATGATAAAAAAAATGGTTAGCGATTCTATAAAAAAGATAGCTAAGAAAGAAGGTGTTGCTGAACCTAAGATGAAAGAGAATTTACTTAACCAAGGGAAGAAACTCCTCAAGTAAGTAATAAACATCGATGTTGAATGAGGGCCGGGAGACTGGCCCTTTTTTTTTACTTGCAATCAAAATCAAAATAGTTATTAATTAAAAAGTATTCCTAAGCCTAAATGAAATAAGTGGGGCTTTCAAAACACTTTATTTTCACCTAACAATTAGCACTTAAATTTAACTTTAATAAAAGGATATTTTTGTGGGTAAAGCTATGAAGAAAAGTAGTGAAGAAGCGTTAAACCATGCGTTGGACAAGCTAGTAATGGTGTGTCCAAACAAGAAAACTTATGATGAGTTAACAGGTTTAATGTTTCAATTGTATTGTGGAAATGACTTTGGTTTAGGAAATTTCAGTCTTTCTTTTCTCGACAAAATCGAGGATAGATGGCGATCAGGAAGAAAGCTTGCAGCGAAAGCTAAAGGTATAAAACTGGTTGTTAAAAATGCCTAGCCACGATGTTATTACTACATCCATATCTTTTCCCGCATCGTGGTTATGCAAATGGATACGACTCAAAAAAGATTAATTAAACAATCTAAAATCTTGATGCAGGATATGTCTGGTGAGGACCGGATGTATTACCTTGAGCGTATGTGGGATTTATATATAGATGTTTATATTATAGCTCCTATAAAAGGCCATAAACGTAAGCGAAAAAATAGTCCTATGAATGAGAAGAAAGCCTATGAACTGTGCTCCGAGCTTACTAAAATTTTTGGGCATTAAATTGTCTATGGAATTAGTAAAACCTAAAGCTTTTGCTGAACAGCGATTGTTTCAAGCTATACTTGTGCAGGCGTTAGAGGATGCTGTTAATTCATCTGGATTTAAAAAAGAAACATATTATAAGCATGATTCTCATAAATGGTTTGTGAGTAATTCTGAAGAATTTCAAGACATTTGTTGGGGAGCAGATATGGACCCAGATTTTGTAAGGGGTGAATATTTTAAATTAGTTGATAGTGGAAAAATACATTTTACCAAATTACAGTTATCCTGGATTCGGTATCGAGATTTATATAAGAGGTATCGAGAATGCGGTAGTAAAGAGGACAGGAGAGTAATTAAAAAGTTGATATTGAAGGAAAATTTAAAAAGATTAAGTGATTAGTCATGGGGGTCTGATGTGTTTGACTCCTGGAGGAAAACATAGGGAGCAATACCTCGAAAAACCTCCAGAAGTAATTAACCAATTGTGAATGAACACAGCTAAACTGTACCAGAATACCGGCCACGGGACAATGGAAAAATTTCTACTATATAGATTATCTAGAGTGATTGAAAAAGAAAAGTGCTCAGGGGGTAAAAGAGGTGTATCTGGTGTATCTAATGTTCTATTAGTCAATTGTACCAATGGTTTTAATCAATTTTAGTGGTGTATCTATGGTGTATCTATGGTGTATCTTGGATACACCACTCTTGCGGGAACGCAAACAGTTGGTTGTAGGGTTGTGGTTATTACTCTGAAATATCTATATAGTAGAAAATTATGTATAAAAAATTATTACTGCTTAAACATGGTATTGATGTGATTAGGGGTGTTAGTAAGAAAAAAGCTTTATCTTCTGCACCAGGTAATAAGATTAATGATAAGTTTCAAGGTAGGTTTGCTTTTGAAAGAGCTAAAACTAAAAAAGCAGATAAGGGTAGAGTTGAAGCTGCTAAAAGTTTTGCTAAAACCACCGGTGATTTTAAAGAAGTTGCAAAAAAAGATAGGTTAATACTAAGAGGTAAATTAACAGCCAGAGAAACTGCTGTTGGTAGAAGATTATTCTCTAAGTTTGCTCCCAAAAGAAATCCGTTTTCATCTCCTTCAAAAAGACAAGGTAGGTACAGTAGGTTGATTTTACCTAGAAGTGCATTAAAAAGGTTGAAAGTGGATAGAAAATTAACTAGAGAAGTAAGAAAAGAAAATAAGGGAGGTATAGTTTAATTATGATGAAAAAATTTCAAACACTTGGAAAACTTGGTTCTCACTTGTTTAATACAGGTAAGAACTATTTTAAGGGTGGTGGTAAAACAACCAAAACTATTATGACCGAATCTAATGTAAGTAAAGAAGTTGCAAAAGCTGACATCAAGAGTGAGATTAAAAGAAAGGCTTTTCCAAGAGGTGGAAAAAAACCTTCTGATTTTTATGATAAACCTAAAGGAAGATAATGCCCGGTGGACTTAAGAAGAAATCATTAAGGACTGAATTAGATTTAACTCCAAAACAAAAAATGTTTGTGGAAATATATGTTGCTGATTGGGGTTCGATTACACAAGCTGAAGCATTAAAACGTGCGGGTTATGTTTGCACTAATGAAAAAGATTATGGCTCTGTTGCATCTAGAATGTTATCTAGAAAACACAGTCCTCATATAGCAAATTACTTTGATAAATTATTTGAGAGAGAAGTAAAAAAATATACAAGTGACAACCTTAGAAGATATAAAAGGTTAGAAAGAATTGCTGACAAGGCGGAGAAAGAAAAACAATTCGCTGCCGCTATTAATGCTGAGTATAGATCTGGTCAATTGGCCGGTGCTTATGTTGATAGAAAAGAAGTAACTGTTAGTGGTTTGGAGGGTATGTCACGTGAGCAACTTGAAAAAAAGCTCGAGGAATTATCTAACAAGATCGATGGCCACAACGCCAAAACGATTGATGTTAAGTCCGAAGACGTTGCAGTTATTGAAGAAGGCTAGTTGGTCTGAGTGGTTAGATGTTTTTAACCAAGTACATAACTCTACAATAACTACTTCAGTTGGTAAAATTAAGGTAAAGATTGATGATTAAAAAAAAGAGACAACAATCCAAAATTTTAAACTTTAATTTTAAAACTCTTGGTAATGAGATTGATGAATATCCGTTTGTAGAAATAGAGTGGTTGGATATCGAAGGTGATGCCGGCTGGTCGAGCACAAAAGATTTAAGTAAGGAACAATTACCTGTTTGTGTATCAAAAGGTTATCTATTAAGTCAAAGCAAAGGGATTACCAGAATATTTACAGATTATATTAAAACAAAAGATAAACCTACATTTGACAATATCGGTAATACAACTATTATCCCAACAGCAGTAATCAAATCAATTAGGAAGATTAAAATATAAATTACTTACTCAATCATGTCTAATAAAAATGGGGAAACTAGGCTATGGCAGAAAGTAAAAAAAGGACTGACTGATTGCTTCTTAACTCGCATAGAATCTAGTACAATCAATGGTATTCCAGATATTCATGTGGTTATGGGTAATGAAGTATTTTGGGTAGAATTAAAATCAGATTCATTAAGTTATCCGAAGCTAAACAAGTGGCAGATTGTATGGATTAATAAGTATGTGAAAGCAGGTGGTAAAGTAATTATCCTAAAAGAGAACTTGGGTAAGACCCCCTTGCAGAGTGCCCTTAAACTGTATAGACCGGTGTCACTGTTCACTGATCCTCGTTCCCTTGTCCCGTTTGCCTCGTTCTCGTTCCCGTTACAATGGCCCACGGTCCAGCAGCGCATCCTTCAGGAGCTGGGATCCAGTCCTGATGCAGCGTAGCTCTCGTTCTCGTTTCCTGGCCACCAATTTTTTCCTCTTTGTTAGGTTGGTGGCCTGGTAACCTGCAGCTCAGATGCTGGATCTCGTTTCTCGTTCTCGGTAATGGAGAAACCTCGTTCTCGTTTAACGGATACTGGTGAGCCCCCCGCAGGTCAGTCTTCAGGGGTCGTCCCACCAGCTCAGGAAACTTTTGCTTGACCGTGATCCCATGATGTCGTATGGTCAGACAAACAAAGGAGGAAAACATGGCGATAGATTTTGACGCCCTCGATCTCGTTCGAACAGGGAACAAAGCTCGTTCCTACAACAAAAGAGTTGGGGAGCTGGCACAGCAGGTAACCAGTCTTCAGGAGCTGGTAACTCAGATGATAAAAGAATTACCAAAGGAGAAGAAATGGTCTTTCGAAGAAAGATTAAAAAAGATCAAAGATAGTTCTTGACAGGTATCCCATCGTGTCTTATATGTAGTTTGTTAACCAAAGGAGAACTACATGAACAAAGACAAAGAAAAAGAGAAACCTGCTAAGCAGGAAGACAAACCTGAAGAAGGCAAAGTGTACGCACTGACCGGTGGCCCGGGCACGCGCTGCATTGCCAACGGCAATACGTGGAAAGACTCGGAGGTTAAAGATGACTGATGAAGTGAAGGAATGGTTTAAGATGCCAAGCATCAAGGAATGCCTCGTGGAGTACGAGAAGCAGGAGTTAGGATTAATATCAGACATTGCAAAACACGGATGCAGCGGAGGCGTTGCCGGTATCGTATATTACGATGAAACATCCGCGTTTCACGATCAACATGAAGAAGAGATCTGGCAGCTGGTCGGGGACCAGGCGGATGACAACGGCCTTAAAAATGGTGAGTTCCTTCAGCATGTAACCAGTGATCCAGGCTCGTTAAGAAACTTCAAGAACGACCTCGTATGGTGGGCCATAGAGGTCCGGGCCCAGGAGCTGCTGGAAGAGAAACCTGCAGCTGGAGATGCCAAGTGACCTTCGTTGTCGTTTGGCTGTGCCTTTTATTTATGTTTCCAAGTATTACATTAGCTGGGACTGGCGTCCTGATCCTGTCGCTCGTTGGAGTTCTTTGATCCCCATCTCGTCTCGTTCACTTAAGTGGATAGCACATGCGCCTGTAACCAGTCAGAGCTGGACGTCCCCTGAGCTGGCAGATTACCTTCGTAAAGCTCGGTCTCGTTTGAGGTAATGGATCACATTTGTTAAAGATTACTTAAAAGCATCTGGGGACGCTGGCACAGGGTTCTAAAAATCTTTGGATTAGATTTCTAGTTTAGAATGGTTCTAAAAGATAATTGTTGTAAAGGTATATAAGATACGATAAGACATTAGACTTAATCAACAAAGGAGAAAAAAATGGGATTAGATCAACACGCAAACCTTAGAGGTGAGCAAATAGATTGGAAGAAATATTACTCTGATGATAATGATGATCAAGAGAATAATTTTTTTGTCTGGAGAAAACACGCAAGACTTCAGCAGTTCATGGCTAAGAAGTGGAACGCCCAAAACCCAATGCACGACCACGAGGGAAACTTAGGTCATTTAGGTTTTAACGGAGACTGCGAAGCACCTTGTTATATGACTGAGGAAGTTGTGAAAGATTTAGCAGAAGCTATTCAAAACGACTTCAAGGACTATGAGGCAACAGATGGTTTTTTCTGGGGGCAACAGTTCCAAGAGGAAAGTGTTAAAGAGTACAAGGAACAAGATATCAAGTTTCTTAAATTTTGCGAACAAGCTATCAACGAAAAAAAAGTCGTTGAGTATTGGTGTAGTTGGTAATGGCTAAAGATAAATTTAACGAGGCGACAGTTGTCGCCTCGTCTCGTTCTCGTGCTGGAAATAAAACTTTACTTAAACCTAAAGAGGATAGGGACGCTGGGACAGGTGGCGAGGAAGAAAAAAAAATAAAAGAAAAATTAATATCAATAACAACTGATAAGGGGGCAAATGCTTTTAGTGATTTTGCTAAATTTTTGGAACAGCAACTTAACGAACATATTGAAAAAGAAATTAAAAAAAAGTTAAATTAATGTTTGCATAAGATTTAATAAGATATATAAAGAGAGGGTATTCATAAGAATATATAACTTAACAAAGAGGTAATAAATGCCACAAGCAATAAAAAAGCTAAAGCAAGACGA
>Ga0209535_1002528_pt1 | contig 11924 bp, 13 predicted proteins | sample LinPmetageLP28_FD_184041 | JGI IMG/M metagenome (GOLD analysis project Ga0209535, IMG submission 184041) | Marine viral communities from the Pacific Ocean - LP-28 (SPAdes) (version 2) | ecosystem: Environmental > Aquatic > Marine > Oceanic | place: Pacific Ocean | collected 2009-08-22
ACTACTGAATATAATTTACCTGCTGATACAGTAGATGTAATTAATGCAAATATTCAAATTAGTGATGGAACTGAATATGCAATGACTGCATTAGGATTAAATGATTATGCAGGAATTTCAAATAAAACTACACAAGCTAGACCTACACAATATTATTTACAAAGATTAAGTACACCTGTTTTAAAAATTTATCCAGCTCCAGATACAAATTATACGATTACTTATTATAGAATGAGAAGAATAGAAGATATTACTGCATCTACTGTAAGTGGTGTAGAGCAAAATGTTGATGTACCTTCTAGAGCTTTAGAATGTATGTGTGCAGGTTTAGCTTATTATCTTTCTAAAAAAAGAATAGGAATACCTGTTGCAAATCAACAAGTATTAAAAGTAGATTATGAAGAAGCTTATCAACGATTAGTTGCTGGCGATGATACTCCTTCAACTAGAATTTTACCAGCAACAGGGACAAGTTTTTATTCATAATGGCTAGAGTACCAGCAAGTACCAGACCTCATAGATCACCATCACCAAAATTTTCTGGTGGAAAGTTTGCTTATGCAATTTCTGATAGATCAGGAATGAGATTTCCGTATCAAGAAATGGTTTTTGAATGGACTGGCATGTTTGTACATACTTCTGAATTTGAACCTAAACAACCACAATTAGATTTAACTTATTTTACTGATGCTCAAACTTTACAAAATGCTAGACCGTCAGCTAATATATCAGCTACACAAGCAGCAAGAACTGGAGGAGGAATAGCTGGTTCATTTACTGGCGGTGTTCCTAATCAAGTAACTGCTTTACCTGGTTTTGAAAATACATCTGGTCAACCTTTGTATGTAGGAGTTGCAACTATTCCTACTACTTGGTATACAAACAACACAAATTTGTTACAAATAGGTCTAGGAAGTGTTACTGTTGTAACATGATAAAAGATAAAAAATTAGGAATAATGGTGGCAACACCTTGTTATGGAGGTTTACTTTCAGAAGGATATCTTCATGGTATTTTAAGTTTAACTCACGAAGCAGCTAAAAATCAATTTAAAGTTCATTTAAATACTATGGGAAATGAAAGTTTAATTACTAGAGCTAGAAATACTTTAGTAAGTCAATTTTTAGATTTTTGTGAAAACAAAGATAATGAATTTACACATTTATTATTTATTGATGCAGATATAGGATTTAAAGGTGAAGCTGTTACTAGACTATTAGAACAAGATGTAGATATAGCTTGTGGAATATATCCTAGAAAATCTATTGATTGGAAAAGTGTGCCTGATATGGTAAAAGAACATGGTAGTGAAATGTTAGAACAAAGAGCTTTAGGATATAATTTAAATTTTGCAAATCCAAAAAATATACAAGTAACTAAAGGTTTTACAGAAGTATTAGATGCTGCAACTGGTTTTATGTTAATAAAAAAAGAAGTATTTGATAAAATGAAAGAAGCATATCCTAATCTTCAATATACTAGCGATCAAATTATTAATAATGATAGATATTCAAGTAAAAATTGTTTTGCTTTTTTTGACTGTATTATTGATGAAAAAAGTAATAGATATTTAAGTGAAGATTATGCTTTTTGTAGGTTATGGCAAAAGATAGGCGGTAAAATATATGCGGATCTTCAAAGTCCATTAACACACTACGGAACTTATCCGTTTGCTGGGCACGTTTGGACAAAGTTTAAAATTGATGAGGTAATTAAAAATGGCAATGACATACAGCAGTCTACAAAATGATATTAAAGTTTGGGCTGAAAATACTGGAACAGATTTTATTAATCAAATAGATACTTTTATAGATAATGCTTTTGAATCTTTATCAAGAGATATTGATCCTATAGGTTTTAATGAAAATGTAACTACTACAGCTGTAGCTGGTGATAGATTTGTAAATCTTCCTACTGCTATTGAACCTATGTTATTTAATTATTTAACATTAACTGTTGGTTCTAATGTAAGTTATTTAGAAATGAAACCTTTAGCTTTTGTTCAAGAATATTGGCCTGATATTTCACTTCAAGGTCAACCAAGATATTTTGCTAATTTTGATGATGATCGAGTATATTTAGCACCTACTCCAGATCAAGCTTATACTTTAAAATTAGGATATCAAGGAAAAATTAATCCATTATCTAATACTAATACTACAAATTGGTATACGGAAAATATTCCAAGTACATTACTTTATGCTAGTTTAGCTGAAGCAAATCTCTTTACAAAGAACATGGAAGACTATACTATATACAAAAATTTGTATAAAGAACAAGTAGTTACCATTAATAACGAAGCTCGTAGAAGAAGAAGAACAGACTATAAGTTTCCAGGTAGCCCACTAGGCACTAATACATTAACCGGAGGACAATAAATATGGCAATAACACAAGCGATAGCTACTGTATTCAAACAAGACTTAATGTCGCCTGGCGGAAACCTTGCAGCACAATCTATAAAATGTGCTTTGTATACGAATGCAGCAACTTTAAATGCAACAACTGCAGCTTATGCAGTAGGAAACGAAGTAACATCATCTGGAAGTAATTATACTGCAGGTGGAAACACATTAACTAATGTAGCTATTTCTGTAGATGGAACTACTGCAATTTTTGATGCTGATAATGTTACATTTCCAAATGCAACTATATCTGCTCAAGCAGCACTATTATATAATGCAAACAACGCAAATTCTGCGATTGCAATTTTAGATTTTGGTGGAGTTAAAACTTCTACAAACGGAACTTTTGAATTACAATTTCCGACTGCTAACTCGACTGCTGGCTTAATTAGAATAGCATAAGGAGAAATTCCTTATGAGTGTAAATGTAGGTTGGAGTAGATTAGGTTGGAATGTAGGTGCATGGAATTCATCACCTGATGCTGCTGCTGTTATAACTGGTCAACAAATTTCATCATCAGTAAATTTTGGTGAAGGTTGGGGCAGAGAATCATGGAATGAAGGAGCTTGGAATTCTAATATTGGATTAGTTATTACAGGAACTGGAGCTATATTTGCAACTACTGGTCAACAACTTAATACTGCATTAAATTCTATAACAACACAAGCTAATTCTGATATTATTATTAGTGGTCAAGTTGCTAATGTACAATTAGGAAATATAATTGCAACAGCAGCATCAGTAAATCAAATTACAGGATTATTAGCTAATACTTTTATTGGAACTTATTCAATAGCTGCAGGTGGAACTATGACTATTGTAGTTCCTGAATTTACATTAAATACTACTTTATCAAATATTGCAACTGGAACTGCTAATACAATGGATATTACAGGAATCAGTTCAACAATAAGTTTAAATTCAATTACACCTAAGATTGAAAATTTTCTTCCTATAACTGGAATAAATGTTAATGCTAATATAAGTTCTGTAGTAATTTCTAGTTCAGGATTTTTTCCAATAACTGGTCAAGAAATAACTATATCGTTAGCTTCAATTATACCTAATTCTAATAACTTTTTAGAAACGACTGGTTTTCAAGCTAATGTTACTCCAACAAATTTAAGATTTTGGAATGATATTTCTGATGGAAATACTGAAATTTGGAGTAATATTTAGTGTACAAATCATGACAAATATATATTATTTACAAAATTTAATTAATAGAGTATAAAAAATTATGTCTTCAACTTTTACATCTAGATTAAAACTAGAACGTCAAGCTTCAGGAGCAAACTCAGGTAATTGGGGTAATCTTGTAAATTATGTTCTTAACAGAATTGATTCATCAGTAAGAGGTTACGTTGCAGTTAATGTTGCAGGGTCAGCTAATGTTACTTTAGTTTCTAATAACTCAACTAACAACACAGCTGAAGCTGCTGATGACCAAGTTCATAATAAAGTTATAGAATTTACAGGTGCTTTAGGAGCAGCTATTCATGTATTTACAGATGCTGTTGAAGGTGAATATGTATTATTTAATAATACAACAGGTTCTTATAGTTTAACTTTTTCTAACACTGGTCATGCTGCTAATGGTGTAGCTATAACTCAAGGTACTAAATCTGTTATTTATACAACTGGATCAGCTATGTCAGATGTTATGACTGATTTAGGCAGTATTAAAGTTTCAAGTTTAACAAGTAATGGCGGAGCTACAATTACAGGAAACACTGATGTAACAGGAAATATTGCTCTTAAAACTCAAAAAGCAGTTGTATTTGAAGATTCATCAGGTGGACAATTTGCTGCTTTAAAAGCAGCGGCAACTACAACAAGTTATACTTTAACTTTACCTGCTGCAACAGGTTCAGCAGATCAAGTAATAAAAACTGATGGTTCAGGTAATTTATCTTTTGCAGATGCTTCTGCAGGTGGAACTTCTTGGGTAACAGCAGTTAAAACTTCAAACTTTACAGCAGTAGCTGGAGAGGGTTATTTTATAAATACAGCTGGCGGTGCTTTTGAAATTGATTTACCAGGTTCTCCAAGTGTAGGAGATGAAATAGTATTTGTTGATTTTTCAAGAAGTTTTGGTTCAGCTGCTTTAACATTAGATCAAGGTTCAAATAAATTTCAAAGTGTAGTTGCTAGTACAACTAAACCTGTTTATGATACTTCTGGTCAAACTATACAAATAGTTTATTCAGGTTCAACACAGGGTTGGCTTCCAACATCAGATGACGCTGTAACTAATGAAGTTGCTTCACCTTATACAGCAGACTTTTTAGTTATAGCTGGCGGTGGTGGCGGTGGTAATGATAGAGGTGGCGGCGGCGGAGCTGGAGGATATAGAAATTCTTTTGGAAGTGAAACTTCTGGAGGAGGAGGTTCTTCGGAAACTGCTTTAACTTTAACACCAGATGCAGCTTATACTATTACTATTGGTGATGCTGGTGCAAAAGCTACATCTGGCTCACTTAGTTCAATTGCTGGTTCAGGAATTACAACTATAACATCAGCTGGTGGTGGTGCTGGTGGTAATGGTTCAGGCGGAAATGGAAGTAGTGGAGGATCAGGTGGCGGTGGTGGACACCCTTCTGGTACAGGTGCTCCAGGTACATCTAATCAAGGTTTTGGTGGTGGTAATGGTCGAAACAGTCCAATACTTAACGGTGGTGGCGGCGGAGGTGCTGGAGAAGCGGCTCACACAGATGGTGTTTCATATGGAGGAGATGGATTATCTTCTTCAATAACAGGTTCAGCTGTTACTAGAGGTGGTGGCGGCGGTGGAGATAATGATCCAACACCTATTAGTAATGGTGGTGATGGTGGTGGAGGAAATGGTGGTGGTGAAGGATTTGCTGCTACTCCTGGAACTGCTAATACTGGCGGTGGTGGCGGCGGAGGTTCTGGTGGTGGTGGATCACCTACAAATGATGGTATGCCTGGTGGAAAAGGTGTAGTTATTTTAAGTATGCCAGACGCAAGTTATTCAGGAACAGTATCAGGTAGTCCAACAGTTGCTACAGGAGTTTCAGGTAAAACAGTTTTAACATTTAATGCATCAGGGAGTTACACAGCATAATGGCTTCATTCGCAAAATTAGGAATAGGAAATATAGTAGAACGAGTTGAAGTAGTATCTAATGATATTGCAACAACAGAACAAGCTGGTATAGAGTTTTTACAAAATTTATATAAAGATAGAGAAGTATGGAAACAAACATCTTATAATATGTATGGAGGAGTTCATGCTTTAGGTGGAACACCTTTTAGAAAAAACTTTGCAGGAATTGGTTTTATTTATGATCAAACGAGAGATGCTTTTATAGCACCTAAACCTTTTAATAGTTGGACATTAAATGAAACAACTTGTTTATGGGAAGCACCAATTGATTATCCATCAGACGGACAAGAATATGATTGGAATGAAACTAATAAAAGTTGGGATTTAAGAGAGTAAGTATTTAATTATTTGTGTGAATAAATTTGTATATGTAAAAGATAGTGTGTTGTCAGAAGAAGATTGTGATGATATTATAAAAACATGTGATATAAATTTATTATCTGCTGATGATTTAGGTTATCAATATTACGATATTAAAAAAATTGATTTATGGAAATTTTTAGTTAATAAATCTAATTTACTTATCAAAGATTATTTAAAAAAATATCCAGAACTTGATTTAGTAAGTAATCCTTTCGCTTTATCAAATGTTAGATTTAAAAAATTTAATAAAGGAAAAAGTTTTGGTAGTTGGCATTCTGAGCACTGTATAGACTATCCTCATAAAATATTAAATGTAATGTATTATTTATCTGATCATAACTGTGGTACAAAATTTTATGATGGTGAAGTTGTTTTATCTAAAAAAGGAAGAGCAATAATTTTTCCATCATATTTTACACATACTCACAAAGGTGAAGTTTGTCCTGATGATAAAACTAGATATATATTAACAGGGTATTTTGAGTTTATTAAATAATATGAAAAAATTTAACAATCCATCTTGGAATTTAGAATTAGATAAAGTTAATACTTTTGCTTATTGGGATCTTTTATTTACAAAAGAAGAATGTGAAAAGATAATTAAAATTGGTAAAAAAAAAGGATTTATAAAAGGTACAACTAAAAAAAAATCAGATATTAGAAAAGGATCAATAAGTTGGTTATATAGTAATGATGATTTAGAGTGGGTTTTTAGAAGAATAACAGATGTAGTTCTTGATTTAAATAAAAGATATTTTGGTTTTGATATTTTTGGATTAAATGAAGGTTTACAATTTACTAATTATAAAGCACCATCAGATAAATATGGAAAACATATTGATAGATCATTAGATATTAATGTTAGAAAATTATCTTTATCAATACAATTAACTGATCCTAAAGAATATAATGGTGGAGAATTATATTTATACGATGATGATGAAGGAATTAAGATGTCACAACTACAAGGAACATTAATATTATTTCCATCGTACACATTACATGAAGTAAAATCTGTTACTAAAGGAGAAAGAAATTCATTAGTTACTTGGGTTACTGGAAAACAATTTAAATGAGTTTTAAATATAAAGTTTTAAAAAAAGCTATTTCTTATGATTTGGCTAATTTTTGTTTTAATTATTTAAAACTAAAAAGAGAAGCAGTTTTTTGTATGTATCAAAATAGAATTGTTAATGAAAATCCATTTTTAGGTACTTGGAGTGATTCACAATCTAATAATACTTACTCTTGTTATTCAGACTTTGTAATGGAAACTCTGTTATTAAAATTATTACCAACTGTAGAAAAAGAAACAAAATTAAAATTAATTCCTACTTATTCTTACACTAGATTTTATAAAACAGGAGATGAATTAAAAAGACATAAAGATAGACCTAGTTGTGAAGTATCTATAACTTTAAATTTAGGTGGTAATAATTGGAATATTTATTTAGAACCATCTGGTAAAACAAATAAAAAAGGTATTGCAGTATCTTTAGAAGCTGGAGATATATTAATTTATAAAGGTTGTGAATTAGAACATTGGAGAGAAAAATTTAAAGGTGAAAGTTGTGCTCAAGCTTTTCTACATTACAATAATGTAGAAGGTCAATTTAAAGATAAAAACAAGTATGATGGCCGAGCAATGTTAGGAATGCCACCAAAAAAATAATATATTAATTAGTAAAGATTAATTTACAACAAAAAATTACCATATATAATAGTTTTGGGAAGAAAGATTATCCACACAGTAGTTTTTCTTCCTTTTAATAATACATTAAAAATAGTATTTTATTTTACTATATTTACTATATACTCTTTGTTATTATGCCTTTAACTCAATTGAATTTTCAACCCGGGATAGATACCGAAAACACGCAAACTGGTGCTGAAGGTAGATGGACTGATGGTGATAAAATTAGATTTCGTAAAGGACTTCCTCAAAAAATAGGTGGTTGGACTAAATTTAGTGAAGCTTATTATGTTGGTGTAGGAAGATCCTTAGAACAATGGTTTGCTTTAGATGGTAAACGATATGAAGCTCTAGGAACTGATAGAAAAGTTTATGCTTTTGTTTCTGGAACTAATCAAGATATTACTCCAATACGAGCTACTGCTAATTTAGTTAATTCTTTTACAACGACTAATACAAGTTCAAATATAACTATTACTGATACTGCTCATGGAGCAATCTTAGGTGATTTTGTAACTATTAGTAGTACAAGTGCTGCTGTTGGTGGAATACCTGCTGCAACACTTAATGCTGAATATGAAATATTATCTATAACTAATACTGATGCTTACACTATTTCAAGTAATGCAACAGCAACTTCTACTGCTGGTCCTACTGGAAATTGTACAGTTACTTATCAATTAAATATAGGTCCTAGTATACAAACTTTTGGCTTTGGTTGGAATGCTGGAGCTTGGAATGCTGGAACTTGGAATACTCCTAGAACCTCATCTCAAATTACTCTTGATGCAAGGTTATGGTCTATAAATAATTGGGGAGAAGATTTAATAATAACACAAAAAGATGGTGGAACTTATGAATGGGATACTTCTGCAGGAATGACATTAAATAGAGCTACCATTATTGCTAATGCTCCAGCTATTTCTACTTTATCTTTAGTATCTACAGAAACTCGTCATTCTGTGTGTATGGGTACAGAAGAAATTATTGGAGGTGGAGTTCAAGATAAAATGTTAATTCGATGGTCAGATCAAGAAAATTATAATCAATGGACACCTAATGTAACTAATTCTGCTGGATCACAAAGAATAGCTGGTGGTAGTGAAATTAGATGTGCTCGACCTGCTAAAGGAACTATATTAGTATGGACAGATACAACTATGCAATCAATGTCTTTTATTGGTCCTCCTTTTATATTTGGTTTTAGACAACTAGGTAATGATTGCGGAGCTGTTGGATTAAATAGTGCAATAGTAATAGATGACGTAGCTTATTGGATGTCTGATGGACAATTTTTTAGATATGCAGGATCAGTACAAGAAATACCTTGTACTATTCTTAATCATGTATTTGATAATATTAATAAAGTTCAATATGCACAAGTTTATGCTGCACAAAACTCTAACTTTTCTGAAGTGATATGGTATTATTGTTCTAATTCAGCTTCTCAAAATGATCGTTATGTAATTTATAATTACTTAGAAAACTCTTGGTATTATGGAACTATGAATAGAAGTACATATCAAGATAATGGAGTTGAATTAAATCCTTTAGCTTCAGAGTTTTTTCCTAATTCTAATATTAGTACAATTTCAACTATAAATGGATTAACAAATGGTAGAAGTATTATATATGCTCAAGAATCAGGTGTAGATGCTGATGGCGTTGCTTTACCAGCTTTTATTCAATCAGGTGATGGAGATATAGCTGATGGAGAAACATTTAGTTTTATTAATAAGATTATACCAGATTTTCAAAATATGACTGGTACAGCTAATGTTATTTTAAGTGTAAAAGATTATCCTAATGATACAGCTACTACAGGAGAAGCTTTAACAGTAAGCAACACAACAGGGTTTATTAATACACGTATTCGTGGTAGACAATCTAATATAAAAATAGAAAATACAGCGGTTGGAGATAATTGGAGATTTGGCACGTTGAGAGTAAATATAAAACAAGATGGAAAACGATAAATATAAAATACGACCAGCTCGAATATCAGATGCTGTTCGAATACGAGAATTACTTAAAACATGGCTTATAGAAGCTCCATTTAACTTTGGAAACACTAATAATACTAAAGCTCTTGAAAATATAGTGTTTTACATTAAGAATAGTTTTGTTATAGTAGTAGAACATGAAAATATTATTGTAGGAACATTGGCTGCAACAGTTGATGAGACATGGTATAGTGACAAAAAGTTTATGAGAACTTTATGGTTACATGTTAATCCTAAACATAGAAATTTTAGGATATTTCGTTCTATAATGATTGTTTTTAAAGAATACGCACTAGCTAATAAAGTGACTGCGATATGTGAAATTTTTCAAGGTAAAGACGTTGAAAGAAAAGACAAAGCTTTTAGTAAATTAGGATTTAAAGTTATCGGAGGAACTTATATAGTCAATGGGTAGTATTTTTAAACCACAAACAACAGTAGTACAGGCACCATCGCAGTCATCGACTAGCTATGATATTCCAGAATACTTTAAAGAAATTCAAGAACGAACTTTAAGACGAGCAGAAAATGTATTTGATGTACCTTACAAAGCTTACACAGGTCAACGTATAGCTCAATTAGATCCATCAGAAATTTCAGCAGAAAATATTTATAAAAATCAAATTATTCCTCAATCAGGTCAATTAGCTAATATTGCAAATCAAACTTATGATACTGCAACAGCACAAACTTATGCTAACCCTTATGAAAATCAAGTTATTTCAGGAGCTTTAGGAGATTTACAACAAGCTTATGGACAATCACAAACTGCGATGGATGCTCAAGCTGTAGGTGCAGGAGCTTTTGGTGGATCAAGACAAGGAATACAAAATGTATTAGGACAAGAAAGATATCTAGATTCAGTGGCCGATACGTCATCTAGATTAAGACAAGCTGGTTTTGAATCAGGTGCAAATAGATTTATGGCAGATAGAGCAGCACAAATGGGAGGTGCAACTACTCAACTAGGTGCTTTACAATCAGCTTCACAAGGTCTTCAAGCTTTTGGTCAATCAGCTCGTGGTATAGAACAAGCTGGTCTTGCAGAAGGTTACAGAGATTTTATAGAAGAAAGAGAATATCCTGCTGGACAAATAAGACAAATGGTTGGAGCTTTATCAGGTGCTCCTATAAGAAGTTATGGAGAAGAAAGATCAGGATCAGTAGGTACACCAGTGGCTGGCCCAAGTATCTTTGGTCAAGTAGCAGGTGCAGCATTAGCTGGAGCACAAATGTCTGATATAAGATTAAAGAAAGATATTAAATTAGTTGGTAAATCTCCTAAAGGAATTAAAATTTACAACTTTAAATATTTAGGTGATGATAAAACATATCAAGGTGTAATGGCTCATCAAGTACCACAAGCTTCTATTGCAAATGAGTTTGGTTACTTAATGGTAGATTACTCTAAACTTGATGTAGAATTTAAGGAGGTTTAATGGCTTTACCAAACGAAGATCAATTCTCAGAAGAAAACTTTATGGTTGGTGACAACAGTGATACTTTATATCGTTCTGAAGATGAAAAAAATACTTTAGGTGGAGCTTTTAAAATTTTTGAAGGAGACCGTTATCAACAAAATGTAAATAGAAATGAAAGACTAGCAGGTGAAGCTGTTAATCTTAAAAAAGAAAATGAAAAATTAAAAATTGATTTATCTGGAGCTTTAGAAACTATTTTACAAAAACAAGTTTCACCAAATAAAGATACATCTCCTAGTATTACAGAAAATATAGATATTGATACATCTTCATTAGGTGCTTTTGCTACAAGTGTAGGTGATTCTTTTATAAATATAGCTAAAGCAGTTCCTAAAAAAATAGATGCTATTTCTAAAGATCCGGAAAAAAGAAAAAACTTTATGAGAGGATTACAAATTATTAGTGAATCATCTGGTATAAAACCTATTGGTCAAGCTAAATCTCCTTTAGGTATGATTTCAGAAGGATTACTTAAAGCTGAAAAACAATTTACAGCTGAAGAAATTGCTAAACTAAAAGCTCAGAAAAAAGAAGCTAGAAGATATCCTAGTTCACAAGAAACACTACTTACTGATTCTTTTAAAGAGTATAGAACATCTGATAAAGATAAACTAAAAGAATTTGTACCTGTATCAACTAGATACAATTTAGTTAAAAAAATTGCTATGGATGGAAATGAACTTCCTAGTGGTATTCTTAATAAATCGTTTTCTGATATAAAAGCTTTTTTATCAGAAGTTCCAGGTGGAGAACAACTTTATAATTCTTTATCTGAAAAATTTACAAGTAAAGATTATGGAACTAAAATGAAACTTGAAGATCAAGTTATATTTAATGATTTATTTCAAGC
>Ga0209535_1002530_pt1 | contig 11922 bp, 8 predicted proteins | sample LinPmetageLP28_FD_184041 | JGI IMG/M metagenome (GOLD analysis project Ga0209535, IMG submission 184041) | Marine viral communities from the Pacific Ocean - LP-28 (SPAdes) (version 2) | ecosystem: Environmental > Aquatic > Marine > Oceanic | place: Pacific Ocean | collected 2009-08-22
CCTTGCGCCTTCCAAAAAATGGTACTATGGTGAATACCTGTTTACGATAGATAATGCTCATGCGGATACAAATATCCTTAATGTAAATTACTCAGAGGTCCCAGAAGAGCACAAATCGTTTAACATATTAGAATTGGACAACGGACATTTCGCTGCCCAACCAAATAACCGTGTTATTTTCTACGATAAATCACTTACACCAGCAAAACCACTGCAACCTGACTTTAAGGTGTCAACAGAATATTACTCTGTAGAGAATAAATCAAAATGGACGGCCGGTGATGACGATAATTACCATTATAACTTAAAAGAACAAGAATGAAGAGCTTAGATAAGCTAGATACGCAAACTTTAAAGTATATTTTGAAGAATGCAGTACTAGAAAAGCAAGAAAAAGCCCAAAATGACTTTATGACCTTCGTAAAACAGGTTTGGCCTGAATTTGTAGAGGGAAAACACCATAAAATTTACGCAGATAAGCTAAATCGCATTGCAAACGGCGAATTAAAGCGATTAATTGTAAATATGCCTCCAAGACACACAAAATCGGAGTTTGCAAGTCATTTGTTTCCTGCATTTTATATGGGAAGACATCCTAATGCTAAAATCATCCAAACCACGCATACAGGGGAATTAGCAATACGTTTTGGACGTAAAGCAAAAAATTTGATAGAATCAGACGAATATGAAAAAGTTTTTCCGGATGTTAGACTTGCAGCAGATTCTAAAGCTGCAGGACGATGGGAATCAAATCATAAAGGTGAATACTTCGCTGCTGGTGTTGGCGGTGCTATCACCGGTCGTGGTGCTGATCTTCTCATTATTGATGACCCTCACTCCGAGCAAGACGCTTTATCGCCTCATGTATTGGATGCTCATTACGAGTGGTATACTTCTGGTCCTCGTCAGCGTTTACAACCTGGTGGTGCTATTGTATTAGTTATGACTCGTTGGTCAATAAAAGACCTCACAGGAAAACTATTAGACGCACAAGGAAAAGACGATAATTCTGATCAATGGGAAATTGTAGAATTTCCGGCTGTAATAAATGATAAACCTATGTGGGGAAACTTTTGGACCATGGAAGGTTTAAATGGAGTCAAAGCTTCTATTCCACTGACCAAGTGGCAAGCACAATGGATGCAACAACCAACATCCGAGGAAGGTGCTCTTATAAAACGTGAATGGTGGAAAAAATGGGAGGAAGAAGATATCCCAGAATTACAATACGTTATACAAAGTTATGATACGGCGTTTAGTGCAAAAGAATCAGCAGACTATTCCGCTATAACAACGTGGGGTGTTTTTACACCTGTGGAAGGACAACGTACGGCCTTGATCCTACTGGACGCGAAACGTGGCCGGTGGAACTTTCCGGAGTTAAAAGCAAAGGCTATGGAAGAATATGAGTACTGGGAACCAGAGGCAGTTCTTGTAGAAGCCAAGGCCAGTGGCCTACCGTTAACTCATGAGTTGCAAAAATCAGGAATTCCTGTTATAAATTATACACCCTCTCGAGGAAATGATAAACACACGAGGGTAAACAGCGTGGCTCCGCTATTCGAATCGGGAGCTATTTGGGCGCCCAATAAATCGTTCGCTGAAGACGTTATCGAAGAATGTGCAGCATTTCCATTCGGTGACAATGATGATTACGTGGATTCAACCACGCAAGCACTAATGCGTTATAGACAAGGATATTTTGTAACGTTAGATGATGATTACGAAGACGAAGAAAAAATACAAGTTACGGGGAGGAGTTATTACTAATGGCAGAAAAAGAAAAAAAGACTGGAATATTATCTAATATTCGTAATAGTGGTCCTGTTAGCGCTGTAAGAGATTGGTCAAAAAGAACAGGAAAAACTTATGACAAACAATTTAGTGACGCTGGCAAGAGTTATACACAATTAGCAAAAAACAATACATCTAGATTTGAAAAAAAGTTCGGTGAAAGTAATTTTTCTAATAAAGCAGGAGCAATTAAATATGGACTTCAAGACGCTGGTGGTTATCTATATAACTTAGCCAGAGAAGGTGCAGGTTTCGGTGCCGACATTGTACAAAATGCTAACGCTGGTGTAAATGATTTGATAAGGTATGTTAATCCTTTCGACAAAGCTTTAGGTCCTGGAGAAGCAACTCAAACAGCATTGCAAGATAGTGCTGCTGATGTAGTAACTTTTCTTACAGGTGGTAATACAACTTTTGCGCCTAGAACAGACATGCTTGATGATGGAAGGATGGCACAGTATAAATACAATCCAGGATCAAATGAAGGACAAACTATATTTGATTCTTGGAAAAATTCTACAGGATTTAATACAACATTAAACGCAGACCGTATTAACATGTTAACAGAAAAGGACATAAAATCGTATACCCCTGATGTAGCGTTTCCAGAATATAAATCATGGTTAAATTCTGATGAATTTAAAAGCTATGATCCAGCGGTGCAAACTGAATTGTTAAGTGATAGAAAAAAATTGTTTGATGTGTGGTATGATGAAACAGTAAAAGACAAAAGAAATTTTTTTGATAGTAAAAATGAATGGAAAGTTGCTGGACCAGAATATGCCAAATGGGCATCACAAGACTATCAAAACGAAATGCTCAGTAAATACGGAAAGTACGATTTAGAATTATTTGATTTAAATCCTAATATTTCTCCATATGAAGGTGTAGATATAAAATTAAATTTAGCTAATAATGACTATATGAAAGCTTACAATGCAGCTGGTGGATTTGAAAATGCTGACCCATATGATATTGGTTATCCTACTGAATTTGATTATGGATATATGGATCGTTCGCCCGTGGAAGGTGGCCCAGGTCTTACAACTGCAGAAAACGATAGAGCTGTCTTAGGATTTATGAAACCTTATGAGTATAATACAACTGAAGCAGAAACATTAGCGGAAAATCCTTATAACGTAGTACCAGAAATGTTAGTAGGAGGAAAAGGACTTCAAACACTTCTTTCTAAATCAAATAAATATTTACAAAAACTTCCAGGTAGTAGAGTAGCACGAGAAATGTTTCCTGGTACTCTACAGTATGGTCCAGATAATTTTGGATTTGCTAAAGATGCTAATGCTTATAAAAATTTTGGAAAATCAGTAATAAATAATTTTAGAAGAAAAGGTGGTCAATTTGGAGCAACCATGCTTGCAACAGATTATTTAAGTGATCAGTAATGGCTAAAAGAGAAATTGCTAAAATTATTTATAAGAAGTTAAAAGAAGGTATTCCTGGAGGTCCCCAAAAAAATCAAAAGGTAAAAGATCACGCAGTTTATGACGGTAAAAGATACGAACTTAATGAACTCGTAAAGGTTGATTTTGGTGGCAAAGGAAGACCAGGAGGATTTGTACCGCGTGAAATAGAAGAAGCACGTATTAGCAATACAGGAATTCCTTCTTTAGTGAAACCTACAAGACGAAAACCATCTAATAAAAAAATTGAAGCTATTAAAAAATATGATGCATTATCAGATGATGAACTTCGTTACTTAACGGACGAACAATCAATTAAAATGGGAGTTAACCCACAAATGTATTTAGCTCCATATAGACAAAAAAGATTAGGGGCAGGAATTCATGGTGTTAGAACAAAATTTACTGATGAAGAAGGAAGACCAGTTTACATGACAAAATACAGTGATGCTGTAGAAGAGCTAACTTCAAAAAATACTCAAATAGTTAAAGATACAATGTCAGCAATTAACAGATCTTCTAATATGCCAATAAATGCACATGCTAATTTAATGAGACATTTAGGTAGAATGCTTTCACAAAGTAAAGCACAAAATAAACTTTCACAAGATCAAGTTATACAAAAATTTTCAGAATTAGATGCTCCATTTATTGCTAATTTATTGTCATCACGTGGTAGAGTTAATAGACAACAAATAGCAAAAGCAAAAGAACTTGGTATACTTGATGATGATGAGTTGTTAGAAATAAGTCATATAATTCGTGCAGCTGACGATCCAATGAAAAGTTTTGATAAAGATAATTTATTTCTTTCTATGAAGAAACAAAACCGTGATGTGGCAAGACAACAAATGCCAGAAGAAAATTTTATGGAAAATTATGAAAGCATGTTGGACGATAGAATAAAAAATTATTACGGATATTCTAAAGGTGGAGTTATTAAAGATATTCTTAGTGGCGCTGCTAAAATGTCTAGACGTAAATTCTTAAAAGGCTCTGGGGCCTTGGCCGCTTCAACAGCTCTGCCAATGCGAACTGTTGCTAAAGTATTACCCAAGGTCGCAGTAAAAGAAGCGTCACGTTTTGCACCACCATGGGTTAAATCAATGATTGGTGTATTAGATAACCTAGGTGACGGAAAAAATTTTATGAGCCACACCATGGCTAATGGTACTAAAATTAAAACACTTGGCGGCACAAAAGATGATTACCGTGGAAAAATGACACCTTTTGAAGTTACAAATTCAGATGGATACAAAGTTCCTGTTAATATGTTTAAAGAAAAAGACGGTAATTTACACATAGAATTTGATATTCGTGATGACTTTAATAATAACCAGCATATTTATATGGACAAGAAAACAGGACAGGTAGAAATAGTAGATGAAAATTACTACATGACAGGCCCTGAAGATTTTGCAAAAGATGATCCTTTAGTATGGGATGCAACAACTCCTACACAAATGGACGAGTATGCTAAAAAAATGGGTATAATGAAAGGTGATGTAGATGATTACATGCTAGACTACGCATCTACCCCTGAAGGCGGCGATTATACAGATTTATTTGAAAGCTTTATTGATTCTTTTTCACCTTCTGGTAGTATCTTTAAAACAAAACAAAAAGCAGAGATAGCTAAAAACAAAAAAATACAAGAAGAAACATATAAAAAAGCACAGGCTCAAAGAAAATTAGAGGACGACGAAATGAGATTTGAAGAACAATTTAGGGGTGGTAATATGCATTCATTTAAAAGAGGAGGAAGTACTAATCGTTCTGTTATGAGAGAAAATATTTTAAATGCTATTGCCCAACAAGAAACTGGTGGTCTTTCTGAAAATGAAAGAGACACATATGTAAGCCCTAGTAAGCACCGAGGAAGATATGGATTATCCCCACAGTTTGGTGTAGCAATGGAGGGTGCTCCAACAAGAAGTTCTGTAGGATATAGAGTTCCGGCGTGGAATGATTTTAATACTACATGGCAAGATTCACAAAAACAAAAACAATATGCTGGCGATTATGTAATGGGAATGTATGATTACTACACTAAAAATCCTAATAAAATGAAATATGGTAATTATGCTAATCCTCATGATGATACAGATAGAGCATTATATGAAACATTAATACGATATGGCCCTACTCAAGTAGGAGATGATAAAAATGTGCGACAATTAGGTAACCCTAAAAATTATTACAACATGGTAATGCAGTACTACAACAGTGGTGGTATTGCAAGAAGACCAGGAGCTGTGCCTCCAGAAAAAGGACCAGATCCTTTAGGTTATTCTATTAAAAATATGGGTGAACAATTTATTAAAAAAATGTCTAAAGGTGGAGCAATTAGAAAAATTCCAAAAGTATTAGGAAAACTTACTGACTACAGAGCTAAAATAACAGGTGAAGTAGATCAAATGTACCAAACACCTAAAGGACCCTACACAATAACAAACGACCACGGAGCAGCGGTATTAGATAGAACTTTTGACACTTTAGATGAAACAAACGTTGCTTTAAAAGAAATGGTTGAAGGTTTTAAAACACAAGACGCAACAACCTTTAGAGTATTTGGCCAACGTCCACCAAAAACACCAGAGGGTGTAAGTGAGGCAGCACCGGAAGTAGATATGAGTATGGTGGGTAAAGTTATACCGCCAGAGCAGCCAGGTGCTATGTTTTGGAACTCGCGTGAAAAAATAATCAATGCACCTTCAGAAGCAATGCAAGCTAACCAATGGTTAGATTTTATGAAACGTGGTAAACACGGAATACTTAATCCTAGAGGATTACCTATTATTAAAGATCAGGAATTAAACGATACATCATTAGCTCCGTACTTATCACAGATGGGAAAAGAAATTATATCTAAAGAAAAATTAGTAAAAGAATTTGATGAGATGGCACCTAGTTTTGATGTTCTTGCTTTAGGGGATGCTACAGGGGCTAGAGTACTAAATACAGTAGAAAAAAGTTTAAATCAAATTGATACCCAAGCTATTCGTAACCCACAAGTAAAAGGATTTTTTGATTACATGAAAACTGTCATTAATCCTTTAAAAGAAGCAGATAAAGATCAAAAAGAAGTTCTTGGCAATAAAATAAATGAAATGGTAGAAAGAAATTTTGGTATTAAGAATGCTTTAGAAGAAGGTGTTCCCCAAAGATTTCCATTTGAAGTAAAAGAAGTATTGTCCCAAGTATCCACGGCCCTTGGAAAAAGAAGTTCAGGATTTAGTAAATACGAAAGAAGCCCTGTACATGAAGGCACACAAACACTAGGTGGTGGAGATAATTACCGTGAGTTTTTATTTACCCATAAACCGGGTAAACTACGATCAAGCGAACCCAACTATACTTATGCTCATGAGTTTGGTATGGAACGAGGACAGAGAGCTGGTGGTGTAGTTCACACACGTGTATCAGACAGAACAGATCAATTTGGTAGAAGAATAATGCATATAGAAGAAATACAATCTGATATGCACCAACAAATTAATATGGCACAGCGTGCCTTAAAAAAACAAGATGCTGTATTTAAAGAACAAGGTTTAACCCCTAAACAAGCTTACAACAAAATGAGTGCTAATGAGAAAAAAACTTATGATGATTTAGTAAAATCCAGTAAATACGCGCCACGACAAGATGTTAAGCTTAAAAAAGAAATAAATGCTAATGAACAACAGATGCGTTTAATACAATCAAAAATAGAGGATTTATTAACTAAACCTCAAAACAAAGCGACACAAATTAGGTTGGTAAGACTTAATAAAGAAAGAGCTAAGATTAGAAGAATTTTAGAAGAGGAAAAAACAAAATTAGCCGAATCTACAGATACCACAGGAATACCAGAAGGACCACTTCGAAAAAGTGAAGACTATAATGAATTTGTTATAAAATACTTGTTGCGTGTAGCAGAAGAAGGTGGTTATGATGGGTTATCTATTTCTACTCCAGCTATTAAAAATCTATCATTAAGGCCAGGTAGTAGAGACTTCGTTGGGAACTTAACCGCATATGGACCAATAGCAGGTGGAGCAATGAAAAAAGCTGCAAAAAAAGTAGGTGCAAAATTTATGAAAACTGCTATAGTTGACAATCAAAAAAGGGGATGGGAGATTCCAATGATATTACTAAAAGAAAACAAAACTGCTAAAGATATAATTAAAAAAGGTACACCTATTTATAAAAAAGGTGGATCAGTAAAAGGTAAAAAATAATGGCTGAAAATCCAAATAACAATATAGAAAAAGCTTTAAGTTCTTTAACAGACGCTCTAGAGATAGAACCTACTGGAGAAGAAATACAACTACAAGATGACGTTATGGAAAAGAACGTGGAAATCATGGATGATGGAAGTGCTGTCGTTGGTGAAGGAGAAGAAATTCTTGATACGTCAAATATACCATTTAATGCTAATCTAGCAGATTACATAGATGACACAGAACTAATGAGATTTTCTGGTGATCTAATAAACGATTTCGAAGCGGATAAAGATTCAAGGAAAGACTGGGAAGACTCCTACGTCAAAGGCCTTGACATGTTAGGATTCAAATATGAAAACCGAACAGAGCCCTTCGAAGGAGCGTCCGGGGTCGTACACCCCTTACTCGCTGAGTCTGTAACTCAATTTCAAGCTCAAGCGTATAAGGAACTTCTCCCCCCAAGCGGCCCCGTACGAACTCAAGTTATAGGACTCTCCACCCCTGAAGTACAAGATCAAGCAAAAAGAGTTCAACAATTTATGAACTATCAAATAACAGAAGTTATGCAAGAATATGATCCAGATATGGACCAACTGTTATTTTATTTACCACTTTCAGGTTCTGCTTTTAAAAAAATTTATTATGATGCATTGATGAAACGTGCGTGCGCAAAGTTTGTAACTGGTGAAGATCTAGTAATAAACTATATGGCAACTGATTTAGAAAATGCAGCTAGAGTTACACACGTTATTAAAACAAACGGTAACGATATTAGAAAACAACAATTACAAGGTTTTTACAGAGACATAGCTATTACAACAGGACAAGTAGAGACTTCTGAAGTACAAGAAAAAGTAAACACTTTAGAAGGTGTACAACGTGAATATGGACAAGATGAAGATGAGCATACTCTTTTAGAAATGCACATTACAACAGACGTACCAGGTTTTGAAGATACATCAGGTGTTAAACTTCCCTTTATCATAACAATAGATCAATACTCTGGAGAAATTTTATCTATTTATAGAAATTATAAAGAGGGGGATGCAGATTTTAGAAAAATTTCCTACTTTGTACATTACAAGTTCCTCCCAGGCTTAGGCTTTTATGGCTTCGGTCTAATACACATGTTAGGTGGGTTATCAAGAACTGCAACAAGTGTTTTGCGACAATTAATTGATGCGGGTACTCTTGCTAACTTACCAGCAGGATTTAAAGCTAGAGGTATGCGAATACGTGATGATGATACACCATTACAACCAGGTGAATTTAGAGATGTGGATGTAACTGGAACTTCTATTAAAGAATCACTACTACCACTACCTTACAAAGAACCAAGTGCAACTTTATTTCAATTATTAGGTTTTGCTGTTGATGCAGGAAAATCTTTTGCCGCTATTGCAGATATGAAAATGGGAGAAGGAAACGAACAAAATCCAGTTGGTACAACAATGGCTCTTCTTGAAAGAGGAACTAAAGTTATGTCAGCTATACATAAACGTTTACATTATGCACAAAAAGTTGAGTTTAAATTATTAGCTAAAGTATTTCAATTATACTTACCACCAGAATATCCGTATCAAGTTGTAGGTGGTAATCAAATGATTAAACAACAAGATTTTGATGACAGAGTAGATGTCATTCCTGTTTCTGATCCTAACATATTTTCTATGGCACAACGTGTTACATTAGCACAACAGCAGTTACAATTAGCTACAGCTAACCCTGGACTACACAATATGCGTGAAGCATATAGAAGAATGTATGATGCAATGGGTGTTGATAATGTTGATTCTATTCTTAAACCGGATCCAGAATTACCACAACCAATGGGCCCTGCTACAGAAAATGCGGGTGCTATGAATGGTAAAGGACCTAAAGCTTTTCCATTACAAGATCATCAAGCACATATACAAGCGCATGCTGAATTTATGTTTACACGTATGGTACAGATAAATCCTCAGATTTATTCAATGCTACAAGCACATATTTGTGAACACATTTCTTTGATGGCTGGAGCGCAAGTTGAAGAAGAATTTAAAGAACAAAGTGAGCAATTAAAACAAGCACAGCAACAAGCACAACAAAATCCTCAAATGGCGCAACAAGTAGAACAACAAATGCAGCAATTAATTAATCAAAAAGCTGCTAAACAAGCTCAAATAGAAGCTGAAATGACTATGAAATTAGCTCAAGATGAGGAAGCTAGAATTAGCAAAGAAGCTCAAGATCCTCTTGTTAAACTTAAACAACAAGAATTAGATCTTAAAGCTATGGAAACTCAAATGAAAGTTCAGAAAGACATGATGATAGAAGGAGAAAAATTAGATATCGAAAGAGATAAAGTAGAATCTGATGCAACTATCGGTATAATGAAAATGGCTACTGAAGTTAATAAAGAAGATTCAGATGAAGCTATGGTCATGTTTAAAGAAAATATGATTAATTCTAGAGAAGCCATGAAATCTAAAGCCAATGAAAAAATAGCGAGGAGTAATGGACGAGCAAAAACTAAAGGAGATTAAAAAGAAAGTTGAAAAAATTGCTATTTCTATGAAAAAAATAGAAGACGCAGCTAACAGCGAAATTAAAAATCCAGATGATTACCTACAGGTATGTGGAGCTTTAATGGCTGTTTGCAGAAACATGTACGTAAGTGGGCTTGGCATAGAAGGTGCGGCAAATATGTTTGCAGCTGTGGCAGAAACATTTATAGTACAAGAAGAAATAATACAGGAATTGTATTACTCTGTTGATAAACCAACAATACACTAAAGGAGATACTGTGGCTAAACCAGGATTATACGCTAACATACACGCTAAAAGAGCTAGAATTAAAGCTGGTAGTGGTGAAACTATGAAAAAAGCTGGAGCTAAAGGAGCTCCTACTAAAAAAGACTTTGTTAAAAGTGCAAAAACTGCTAAACCACAGAAAAAGAATATGGGCGGAAGTATGACACCTAAAGTTGGTGCTAAAAAATTTCCTAGTACATCACCAGGATTTCACCAAGCTCAGAAAACTGCTAAAGCAACTGGCCAACAAATGACCATGCGCAAAGGTGGTAAAGTAAAAAAAAGGAGATAATATGAAGTTATTAAAAGATTTATGGGCTCACTTAAAAGAGTGGAGCGAGTGGGGAATAAAAGACTGGATAAAAGCCGGTATAGTTGCCCTAGTAGTCATTATAATTCTTAAATCTATAATGTAATGGTCACTGACTCAAAAGATAATTATAGAAGAAGTCAAAACGAATATCAACGTCCTGCTGGTCAATTTACTCAGCGGGACGATATTCGTGAGTACATGGGTGGTGGTGCAGGTAAAAACTTTAGTGCCATGCGAGATATTCAGCAACAGCTTTCTAACATGCAAGCTAATGATCCTAGAGTTCAAGAATTTAAAGATAGAAGAAGACACTTTAATAGATACGATAAGAACGGTTATGGGGAAGTATTTAATAAATCTCCACTAGAAATGCAAGACATGTATCAAGGCATGAGCCGTGATGTAAGACAAACTAACAAACCCGTATATAATAAAATGTATCCAATAACAGGTGGATTTATGGATTATATGGATCAAGGTGGCATATACGGAATGGCTGCAAGAGGTATACTTGGAGGTTTAAAAAAAGATGTTACTGGTATGGGAAAAGATATTCTAAATAATGTCGGTATAGGCGGCGCTGTAGATTCAGATGAAGAAGAATTAGAAACTTTTTCAGAAAGAACATTTGGTTTTGGAGCACCTACCTTTCCTGGTAGTGAAATGACAATACCATACCCTCATCAAGATCGCCCAGACAATACAGTTACAATTGAAGACACATTTACAGAACCTCCTTTTCGTTCTATTCAATCTGATGGTTATGATGGTCCGATAGATGGATCTAATCCAAGAGGTCAAGTAACAAGTGCAAACCCTGCACCAGGAAAAATGGGTCTTGATCCTAATATAGATTATGGAAACGAAATGAATATGTTAGACGCTATAGCGGAAGATAATGTAAGATTTGATAGAGATGTAAAAGCTTTTCCTCCGCCAATAAAAGAAGAACCCCCATTCCAAGGAATGGCACCTCCTGAACTTATAGAAGAAACAGAACCATTTAATGATAATTTAAGAGAAGCAGGTATAATGTCACAGTATGGCCAAGGACCTAGTTACGCAAATAATTCTATGAATTATTTGGATGAATATAAAAAAGCTTTAGCTTCAGGAGAATTTGGTTATGATACTCCAGGAGGAATGATGTCTTATGATGAATTTGTTAAAAATTATGAAAGGCTGCATTCACTGCCTAGAGGATTACATTTAGGTGAATAGATAATGCCTGGTTACGATCACAGACAAAGAAAAACTACTTTTTCTCCTGCACCTAGTTCTGGTCCTCCCGGACGTAATTATGGAGGGGGTAACAATAATAACAATAATAACAATAATAACAATAATAATATACCTAGAAGAACAATAATAGATAATAAAGCAGAAGCAGAAGCTA
>Ga0209535_1002531_pt1 | contig 11922 bp, 29 predicted proteins | sample LinPmetageLP28_FD_184041 | JGI IMG/M metagenome (GOLD analysis project Ga0209535, IMG submission 184041) | Marine viral communities from the Pacific Ocean - LP-28 (SPAdes) (version 2) | ecosystem: Environmental > Aquatic > Marine > Oceanic | place: Pacific Ocean | collected 2009-08-22
TCCGCACAGAGTTTTTGTTAATTGCAATGCGGCATATGGGGATGGCACTTGGCGATATGCGCTGATCAAAAAAACTGTGGCTTATATCGTCATAGATGAAGATGAGTGCGGGCAGCCTGTAGTACAGAAATGGCAGATCAAAAATCACGATAAATATGGGGAGCAATAAAATGAATTTAAATGATGAAGTTTTTGTACACCTAAAATCCTCTTATGAGGGACTCATTGTTAGCGATAGCGTTAAGGGTGAACGCGCTGTCGTTACTCATATAGGGGACGTTAGCCCCACTGGGTCTCATGCAGGAAACCTTTGCTATGTGAGTTGGATTGATAGACCAATAGTCCACCATAAAAATGGTTCGTACAGGCCATTCCAACAATTATGGTTAAGTCATAATTAATACTTGACAATACTATTGACAAGCCTCATAGTCCGAATACGGTTTGATTTTAAAATTTTTTATTAACTTGGAGTTACACAGAAATGCCTACATCAACTAAGCAAAAAAGAAATCCACAAGCTGACCTCACTCGCAAGGTCTTAAAGCAAATGAAAGAACACGGCGCGAACTGGGTTAAGCCTTGGGTCGGAGTTGCTCAGGGAGCGCACCACAACCCCGTAACTAAGAATTATTATACTGGAGGAAATGTTTTTATCCTCTGGGTTGCCGCAGAAAAGAACGGCTTCAGCGACCCTCGGTGGTCTACATATAAGGGTTGGGAATCCACTGACACGCCTGTACCTAAAGGTGAGAAGGCAAGTGCCTATGTCCAAGTGCCTATGCCCACAAAATTGAAGGAAGGCGGCAAGCCATTGCTCGATGCAAATGGTAATCAAAAAACTGGTCTTTTCTTTAGGACAGTAGCCCTCTGGAATGCCGAACAGGTAGGTGCTGAGGCACTGGTCACAGTAGAGCGCGACCCTGTCGAGACTCTCGCAAATGCTGAGGATTTTATAGCTAACTGCGGCGCTGACATACGGATAGTTGAGGGCAGCAGCAGCGCCCACTATTCACCAATAGGCGATCACATAGTCCTTCCCGCCATCACTGATTTTATAGGTGACACTGAGGCCGACAAACAGCAGGGATATTACGGCACTGCCCTTCATGAGCTAGGCCATTGGACGGGTCATAAGTCACGCTTGAATCGCGCTGAGATATATGATCGGAACTCAGAGAACTATGCGAAGGAGGAATTATGCGCGGAGTTGTGTGCAGTTTTTGCCTCAGCCGCTCTGGGCATAGAGCATACGCCTGCCCCTGATCACGCGCAGTATCTCGCGGGTTGGATGAAAGCCCTTGAGAATGATGAACGACTATTCTTTAAGGCCGCAGGCAAGGCTCAGAAAGCACTGGCATATCTGCAATCGCAGCAGCCTAACACCGACAAAAAAGCAGCCGAGAAAGCTGCTTAACACTAACGCCCCCGGAAGGGGGCATAACTTGGAGAAAATTATATGTATAAAGTAAATAATTTCGAGTTTTATCAGACCGATCTTTTAGGCAAAGATGCAATTGTAGTTCGTGATTTAGATTGCCAAATGGAAAGGGTGTACAGGTTAGGTACTCGCAGACACTTAGATATTGACTCATTTGCAGATGAAAAAGAAGAAGGGGAAGTTTTGATTACTAACTTCGATCAAGTTAAGCAGGCGTGGCTGAGCGGTAAAATTTGGTTTTAATAATTAACGCCCCCTTCGGGGGGCATAACTTGGAGCAAACACAATGGGAATATATATCTATACACTTTCTGGAAAGCGCAACATCAAAGGTGATGAAGTTTACGAAGCGAAATTCTCTAGTAAATTGAGTAGCTCTGCACTTGAGAGTCAGCACAGATATTGTCTGAAACAAGCTAATAGATTTGAGACAGCACCTCTATTCGTATGGGAGTTCAAACATCTCGAAAGGGTTTACAGGAAGGCCGATTGCGACGGGTTCTTTTTTGACTGCGATGATATTGGAGAGCATATAGGTTGGTTGATGAAAGTCGGCAGGGCATATCAAGTAATCACTGTATCTCAACTCAATCATCATGTCAGATCTACGTCTTGCTTCAATAATTTTGGTCATTTAATTCAGTCTACTGGGTCGCACTATCGCCCAACGATAAGGGCCAGAGATGGCTATATGAACATAGTCTTGGCAGATATTTTTGATCATCACTGGAACGAGACTGGGCCTTGGATAGACCCAGAAACAAAAGAAGTAAGCGAGGGAATAGTATCTTATCGTTATGATCCAAATTGGAAGCCAGAAACACAGGCTTACAGAGGCTAACACTAATCTAATTAAAGTTAACACTTGCAATGCCGATTAATACCATTAACATAATCAATACTTTTTACTAATGAACTTTGGAGGTTTCACATGAAACATCAAACCACAGTAGACCAGATAGCTGAATTGTCAGCACAGATTTGTTACTTGAATGAGGAGAAGAAAGCTCTCATCGAAAGCCTCAAGGCTGAGGGTGCGGGTAGGTACTGCGGCACTGAGCATTACTTACAGGTGTCAGTATCAGAACGCGCCACGCTTGATCCAGTGGCCGTTCGCAACAAACTAAGCAGGCAGTTCATCTCCGCGCACACTCGCGTCACAGAGGTCGTGACAGCCTCTCTCAAGGGTTACAACAGAGACAGGAGGGTCGCGTAATGAAACAGCAAATACCATTCATTGAGCAGTGCGAATCCTCTATGAGGATCAATCAAAAGTTTAAGGATGACTGCGTAGTCAGGGCGATAAGTAACGCCACTGGTATGGCTTACAAGTTAGTCTTTGAAGACCTGATGAAGATCGGATTAGAGATGTACGCTTGGCCTAATCAGGACATTGTCTGGATGGAGTATCTGAGCCGACTAGATTGGCAAAAGAATAAATGCCCTAGAGATTCTAATGGGAAGCTGATCAAGCTTAAGTATTGGAAGGATCATCCTGATACTGCGATTGTCAGGAACTCAGGTCACCTGACAGCGATAGTTGATGGCTGTTGTTTCGACACTTGGGACTGTACCTATAGACCAGTCAACACTTATTGGACACCGGAGGTTCACAATGTTTAGTTTGAAAATATTACTGGCTAACCTGAATCCATTCCTCCGTCTTGTTTCGGTAGACAGAACCTTCTCTGTTTACCGAGGCTACGAGGCTACTGCAAGCAGTGACCTACGCTATGGTAGGGAGCGAGTGATCAGACACAAGGGTGTTAAGTATACATATCGGAGGGGCGCGTGATGACAATACAAGAACTTATTAACCAACTACAAGAAGCCATAGAAAACGGATACAAACCTGATACCCGCATCTGTGTAGATACAATGGATGGAGACAGCCATTGGGATATGATCCTAGACACTGACAGCACTGGTTACCCTGACAAAGATCAATGGAAAATCTCCATAAATTTTTATGAGGAGAACGATGATGATTTGGGTTAGAAAAAGAAAAAATTACCACGATGTCTTCAGCTCAATACCTCAAGCAGAGGTGGATACTATTCTGGATGAAGTCCAAGGAGCAAAAGAAATACCTTTTATACGACTAAGTAAAAGTCATATTTTTATCAACGCTATCTCTGTACCAGATACTACTGAGAAAACAGATTATAAATTCGATGTAGAGGAATACAGAGAGGATGACCTTAGACCATTAACCTCACGAGATTTAAACCCTACATAGGAGAACGATGATGATTGAAGAAAAGAAGAGCAAAGAGCCAAAACTTACAATCAGAGAAACCACCATAATTCAATATGAGGTGGTGGATGAAGACGGGAATCTCATGAGTGACGAGCAAGGAGACAACTTATTTGACACACGCGAGGAAGCAGAACAAGTGGTGTGCCAAGCGGAGGAGAACGATGATGATTAAAACCATCGAAATAGATACAAGCAAAGAAAAAGCTAGTTACATTATTAAATGGCTGAAGGATGAAATAGAAAAAGACAAAAGGCTTGCTAGTAATACCTTATATCCATCACAACGAATGTTTTATGACTCTGCGGATGGTCGCTTATCTATAGAATGGAGTCTATTAGAGAGATGGTTTTGTAAAGCTTTTGACGCTTACGAATATTGGGAAGAAGGAGGACGATGATGAGTGACTCATATAAAATATTTATATTTTTAATTGTAGTATTAATATCTCTTGGAGTTGCAGGGAATGCCGACAACAAAGAAGCTGTACGCCATCAGTCAATTTACTGCGAGATGACTGAGCTTTACAGGGATACTGGCGGGGATCTAGGTTGGCCTGAGTATGACTCAAATATTAATTGTTAAGAACACCGCAGGAGTCATTCCTGTTCTCTCTGTTTGCCTGTGCAGAGGTGTAAAGACAGGCCGAGTAAGCCGCGCTAAGGTTAGCCGTACTTAAAGCGAATGATTTAGGTACGCACCCAAATTTTACATACAGGAGAAAAGAAATGGGCAAAGTATATACAGATTGGAGAACACTACCTGATGATCCTAACCGAGTAGGTGATGAGGACTATGACCCGAACCCAAAGCCTAAAGCAGAGATAGATGAGGACGAGGCATATGAAAAGTGGAGGGAGAGCGAGGACTACGACAGGTGGAGTGAAAGCATTGAGAATAATAGGGACTAATGATGACATCTTTATTCACTGATCCACTAGCTGCACTAGAAGAGGCAGAGTATCTGGCTAAGGATACTCAAGTATCCCACTGTCTGGTGCAAGTTACCCCGGAAGGTATACAGGTTATGCCAAAGAGAGAAGCTCGGTTGATTGAAGCATTAATATTAGAGACAGTTACGCCTGAGTATAACTTTAGTATCTATGACTAATAACTTTAGAGGAGAACGATGATGAGCTTAGATGAACCAATTACAATTTCTTTAAACCAAAAAGAAATCGAGCTTATTATTGCGGGACTTGATGCTGTTTGGTGGGATAACAAGCAACTAAGAACACGTTTGAACATTGCAAAAAAAATAGAAAGTGAGGTAACGATTACAAGAGCTGAAGGAGATGAGGCCGGAAAAACTTTAACCGAAAGATGGGACTTCTATGTTAAACGCAAAGCAAGCGAAGAAGGAGAACGATGATGAATATGGATTATAAACAATTTAGCAAGGAGATGGATGCCATAGGCTTGGCAATCACTGATGTGTTAAACGATAAGGCCGACAAACTTTCAAGAATATCGGTTGCAGCGGCACTGATAGAAGTGCTGTCAGACCTTGTTGTTTATGACACACCGAACGGCAGCGACAAAGATATCCCAGAGGAATGGGTGTTTGAAATGTTGAAGGGGGTCATTGATGCAAAGAGAGAAACCAGAGATACCGCAACAATAAACTAGGAGTTCACATGAGTAATATCATTAGCATCAACAGTAAAATGAAAAGCAAAAGTGAAAATGACAAGAAGGAATCGAGAAAAATTATATACGACAAGGCGGCAGAGATTGAAAGGCGATGCATTAAGATTAAAGAATACGCAAACTCAGGGAGAAAAGACGCATTCTTGTGGTCTAATGTTGCTATGCTTTATAAAAACTTAGAAGTAATGAATAAGCAGATTAACATTCTCATTGATGATATGGATTCCGATGGAGAGGTTGACGACTTCGTCACATATGATTTTCTTTCTGATGATTTTGACAAACCTGACGAGGAAGATTGGTAATGATTGGGACTGCAAAAGTAAATATAGAACTAAGTAATGGAGGCCGAAGACTATTTAATTTTATGGTCGAAGGAGAGGGGTCAGAAGATATTGAGTCTAAGGTTGAGAAGTTTGCCAAGATGAAAGCTAAACAACACAGGTGCGAACGTATATTAACTTGGGAGGTGAAGCTAAAAGATAGGTTGACTCACTTAGGTTTCATCCCGTACAAAGAGAATGGTCGGGGGTAACTCCAAGGGTGGCGCAGCAGCTCCTTACTCTATCGTATTCCCCCGATTTATTGTGGTGCGATAGAGACTGCTGCACTAATCATTTAACTTAGATTCGCTAACAAATATTGGAGTTTCTTTTCCAACCCAAGAGCCAAGAACATTAAAGTCAAAATACTCTAATGCTTCCTCATGACTCATCCCTTGTGACATTAAAACTTGAATACATTTTGTTTGATCATAGACAGCGATATCAGGTTGCCCACAACGACTTCCTACACCGATTAAACATTCTTCAAAACCATCTGCAAGTAACATTACGAACACCCCATCCTGCGATTAACAATAAGATCTAAACTGTCAGTGAGTAGGCTGAAATTATTTTCAGAGAACTCATTTGATATCAGGCAATCATATAAAACCCTAGCATATTCTATTCCCAATGCATTCTTGACAAGGCTGACAGTCTTGCTAAAAGCCCCGTACCCGTTACTGTAGTTATCTTTCTTCCCATTGCCTGCCGGAATCGAATCATATTTCTGCGCTCTTATATGTATACAGGCACGTTCAGCCTGACTTAAAAATAATTCAGCAGCCATATGTTGACTTAAACTTATCCTACCATCCATCAACAGCTTATCAACAATCAACTGATCCATAACCTTTGCGCGAGGTATTGTGCCGCCTTCAATCATGACGCTGTGTCTGTCATGAATCTCACGAGTTCCTAGATCAGATATCGACTTCGTCATACCAGTTAATCCTTGTATCTTTACTGTATGGTGCAACGGTGTTCTGTTCAGAGTACCTTCCGCTAAGTAAGTCATAGTTTAAATTTGTAACCCCTTGTTTTCCTACCCATTTAAATCTGCATTTCCAACAGTGAACCTCAACGTCATCCTCTGTCCTGTGTACAGTGATTCCCAAGTCAGCCTTAGCAAACCAAGCAGCACTGCCAGAGATCGACATCCCCTTGGGTACAGGATATGTCCCGTCCTCCTTGGGATATACTTTAGCCGGGTGTGCCACGAACCAACAATGAATGCCGTGAGCCTTGCAGAATGTAGTGACCTTGGTCAGCATCGCAGAGATAGAGATATGTTCTTCTGTCCCGTCCTGTTCAATGTAGTTGTAAGGATCTATGACAAGACCCCTGACTCCTAGCCTGAGTACCGCCTGCTTCGCCCTATCTATGATGCTATCTATAGAAGAGACCACGCCATCCTTCTGATCTAAGAAGACAAAATGTTTGTCAATAAAATCAATGGCTGTATCTAACTCTTCATTACTAATCCGTTGACTAGGGCCGTCAAAGAAAGGCTTACCTATAATTTTTTCTGCTAACTTTGCTATATGAAAATGAGGGGGATTCTCAAAGCTACAGACCGCAAACTTCCAATGATTTTTCTGTGCCATATTGATCATTATTTGATCAATGAATTCGCTCTTGCCAGAACTAGGTAGCCCCGTCACTACAGACAACTGACCCTCACTAATAGTAAAGAGATCATCTACCGACTGTAGGCCAGTAGAGACCCCAGTCCCCACGCCCTCAGTATAGATATGCTTAACCTCATTAACGTAATCCTGTGCTGCGTATACTCCCTTCAGTGGCATTGGTGTTGGGTTAGCAATTAGCTCTGCCAGTTTATCCGCGCCGTGTCTGAGTAAGACATCATTACTATCCTTGCATTCATCTGGATAGTTAACTCGCCAACACTTAGCCCTGCCCACTCGCCTAGCTATCTCCTCGGCCAATGCTTCCCCTGCCTGATCGTTGTCAGTAGCCAGTATTATTTTAGGAATGTTGGTTATGATTTCACGGGCATCCCATAGATAACTAAACTTATTGTCATCCTCTGGATTGATCCTGTTGTTACTTACTTTCTGAGGCGCACCATTAGGACACGACACAGCCGTCACACTAGCCGCTGACAGAGCGAGGACATCAACCTCTCCCTCGCATATCACTAGCTGCTCATCGCTCTCAGAGACTCTCTCAAGGCCGTACAGCCATCGCGCCGCGCCATCCTGAGTAAAGTGTTTGCCCTCAGTAGAGCGCCATTTCACTGCCCTCTCAGAGCCTGACACATAAACAAACCCTACGGCAGGCAACTCTCCACTACCATTGAAATACTTCTTACCTGTTATGACCTCAGTGTTTACCGCAGACATAGGAATGCCACGGCTCGAAAGGAATTCCTCTAGCACGGCGTTATCCCTAGTTGATTGAATGTGAACGACCTTCTGCTTAGGCAATCGTTCGTAAGGTGATTTGATTTTAACTGCACCAGATGCAGAACAGTGATGACAGTAATAAAGTTTAGCGTCAGATCCTATTGTGACCGACAAAGTTTTGACGTTTTTCTTTTTCCTATCGTTCCCACAAGCAGGACAGACTATCCTGCAATCATCGTAGATCCCCTCTACGATTTCGTCTATGACCCCCATTGCTTCCCCTCAATTCTTTTGTGATTCCTTTGAGTAAATATTGACGCTGCACCATTGAACGCCTGACCATATCTAGAGCGGAGTCTTTGACCCAAACCGCATCTATATCAGCGTCTTCGCAGTGTTTAAGTAGATCGTCAGATGTAAAAAATTCTAAAGCTTTTTTAGATTCATTTTCCAAGCAGAGATCTCGGAAACTGCGATCAATAAGCTTACGCGCTATCTCCTTTGATAGCAACGAGCCTAATAATGGAGCGTGGATCTTCTCTGTCGAGCGCCCAGTAGATGTGTTTTTCTTTGACTTGTCTGTCATTTTTATATGCCACTCCCTGCAAGCAATCTAGAATGACGGACTCATCTAGGTCTGGCCTGCGTGTCTTATAATGAATGGTTATGTGGGCGGCAACATCACACTCGATAAGATCATCGAGAACATCAACCTGTTCCTCAAAAGCCTTTACATAATCTAAAGCCTTCTTAGACTTGATAAAGCGCGGCCTTCCTCCGATTGTAACCAAGCGTCTGCTGTTAGACTTTGATGCGGGTTCGCCCTTGACAACACATTCATAAATGATATTAGCGTTGACATCAACATTGTGCAACATTAATATCACCCTCCGAGGTAATTGATATGAGTAAGATAGGTCAATATGTTTTAGAGCTACAAGAAGCTGGTATCTTGCCAGACTTTAGTGATGATAATCAATACGGAGAAATATTAAATGAGCCTAGAGATACAGAAAGATGTACCAATCCCAAAGATAAGGCAGACACTGATTCCATTCGACAAGATGGAGATCGGTGACAGCGTACTAGTTCCCGCTGATGACATGAAAGAAACAAACGTAAGGTCTCAGGCAAGCATTAGATCTAACAAAGACAGTGAAAAAAGATTCACTGTACATAGAGTAGATGATGGGTGCAGGGTCTTCCGTGTCTTATGAAGATAACTAATAAGCACAATCTTCCAGAGCCTGTATACAAGGCTCTATCCAAAGACAATTACTCAATGGGTGACGCTGAGATAAGCGTGACCACAATGATTGGTTCGCCCCGAATAAATGTATTGAGAAAGAAATACTGGGATGAGTTAACAGAGGATGTGAGTGACAAGCTTTGGGCTGTCCTTGGGACGGCGGTTCACAATATGTTTGAGGCCGAAGCTTCTTGGGATTATATCTTAGAAGAAAGACTGCACATTACGCATAAGGATTGGAAGATCTCTGGTGCTATCGATGTGCAAAAAGTAAACCCGGACGGAACTGTATCTATAGCCGACTACAAATGTACATCAGTTTGGTCAGTTATCTATGGCAAAGAAGAATGGGTTGATCAGCTCAATTGTTATGCTTGGCTAGTAAGAAATGCCAAGAAGCAAGAGGTCTCAGAGCTACAGATAATAGCGGTGCTAAGAGATTGGAAGCAGAGGGAGGCAGAAAACAATGCCAATTACCCGCAAGCTCCCATAGTAGTCATTGATATTCCTATCACTGAACCAGATGAACAGACCCGTATCATTGAGGGCTATCTGGATCAACACGCTGACGCTAAATTAGCTGACATGCTAGGAGAGCCAGTCGCATTTTGCACAGACAAACAGCGGTGGTTGCGTGGTGAGAAATGGGCTGTCATGAAGAAGGGTAGGAAGAGGGCAATAAAATTGTACGACAGTGAGGAAGAAGCAGATAAGCACTGCAAAGAATCCTCAGAAAAAGTATTTGTTGAACACCGTAAAGGTGAGCCGACAAGATGTCTGCAAGATTATTGTAGGGTCAGTAAATTTTGTAATCAGTGGGGAAGCGATGATAGAGCATGACGAAGATTTTTACCGAAAGGCAATAGGCATTATGGGTCAGTTCAAAAAAGATGCCATCAAGTTGCAGATAAATGGGGAGAAAGTTTTGATATTTGTTAATGGCAAAAAAACAAAGATAGATATGAGCATCTCCCTTTTCTATAAGATGAAAGGAAATGAAATCGTGAAGATGATTGGGGAGAGTGGGTATGTCGCAAACTAAAATAAGGGAGATGTGGTTTAAGCTGTACGATATGGATCTGACTGGGATGCTCCAGACAGGTTATGATGGTAATTCATATCTCAACTGGGCAGACGCTTGGTGTATATTTGTCACGCATTACCCCGCTAGTTTCTACACATTCCACGATGAGACTCGACACCCAGACGGTTCAGTGATGGTTAACTGTACTGTCAGGGTTCACTTGAATGACGAGATGATACACGAGGATTACATTGATAGATCAATGTGGTTACCCGTCATGCAGAGTGGTAAATCAAAAGCTTCAGTGGTTAACCCAACGAGCAGGCAAATACAGGATACTAGGATGAGATGCCTAGTGAAGTGTCTTGGTATGTACGGTCTTGGGATTAAGCTTTGGAGAAAGGAAGAGGGAGGAATGGATCACTCCGTTCCATCTGAGCCTGTCGTTGGGGAAGACAAGGAACAAACGGAGCTAACGCTAGAGGGACTTCAAGATATAATTTCAAGTGCCGAAAGCAAAAAGCAGATCATCGATTGTTTAAGTGCAAATGCACACATCACTAAAAAAATGAATGAGCAAGAAGCTCAAGAGTTTAGGAAGTGGTGCAGTAATGAAATCAGAAAGTTTCAATAGGAGAAACATATGGAAGGTAAGAAGCAATACCCTAGCAGTAGTGATGGAGGTCTTTGGGTCAAAGATGATGGTGGCAAATGCTGCTCCATCTTGAATACGCAAGTTGCTAATTTTAACTTCAAGCGTAGACCTGACTACAGTGGCAACATAGAAGTCACACCAGACATGATGAAACTGCTGATTCAGATGGCGAAAGATGGCAAGCAGATGAAGATACAGCTATCTGCTTGGGAGAAAATGCCTCAGACAGGAGGAACCCCATACATTTCAGTGTCATCTGAAGTTTACTATAACCCACAAGCGCAACAGCAGGCTCCTCAGTATCAACAGCCTGCTCCACAGCCTGTACCGCAGCAAGCCCCACAAGCTGCACCTCAGCCTGTACAACAGCCTGCACAACAGGCCGCGCCAACTCCTTCAAGTGACTTCATAGACGATGATATCCCCTTCTAATATACGTTCAAAGAAGTTACTTGCTGCTGCCAAAGGGCAAAGTTGCGTCAACTGCGGTGCTGATGATGGCACTGTGGTTGCCGCACATTACTCAGGCATGAGGCAACACAGCTTTGGTAAAGGCAAAGGCATCAAGGGGCATGACCTTTGTGTTGCAGATCTGTGTATGAAATGTCACAAGGCATTTGATAATTATGAAGTAAGTAAGATGGATAACCAGTACCTAAGAGATATCGATCAATCAGAACAGTTCTTATATCTGGTTATTAAGACTCTCATCAGGAGGGTTAATGACGAGGTTATCAAACTATGAAGTTCAGACTAGAAGATACTGAAGACATAGATAAGATAATTATTATGGCTGCACATGCAAACCCTCAAGACATTGAGGAGATGGCAGCGATGCTAAAGAAATGTGACAAGGGATTGTCTGTTGAAATCAACAGGCACAGGGACTCTCGCAGTCGAAGACAGGAAGGTTACTACCGCAAGTGGGTCAGGTCTTTTGGAGAGTTTGTTGG
>Ga0209535_1002532_pt1 | contig 11922 bp, 11 predicted proteins | sample LinPmetageLP28_FD_184041 | JGI IMG/M metagenome (GOLD analysis project Ga0209535, IMG submission 184041) | Marine viral communities from the Pacific Ocean - LP-28 (SPAdes) (version 2) | ecosystem: Environmental > Aquatic > Marine > Oceanic | place: Pacific Ocean | collected 2009-08-22
CATCGATACAGGTAAAATACTACTACCTGCTCCAATTGCACTCACAAACCGAACATCACTCCATTGTTCAGCGGTTGCTGTAGCATGTAAATATCCCCCTGCTCCTGTAGCTCCAGTAGCAAATTCTCTAGCTTCTTTTGCGTATGCAAAAGCCGCCCCAGTCTTGGGTATTTTTAATACTGCGTAGCCTGTTTGGTTCATTATAGGATTGTTATTCTATCTAAAAATGATTTAGAAAATGTTAAAGATTCTTCATAAAGAACAAATATCCCTGACGATGAATAATCAGAATCAAAATATGCGTCAACACCATCACGACTTGCTCTATTCCCTAACGCATTCACCTTGAAATTGTATACACCCACCTGACCAAGACCTGTAAATTCTCCTCCAGTAGTTTGATCGGTATTGGTTGATGCTATAAATTCACTGGCAGATTGTCCATTAGGTAAATCTAACACCATATTGTATCCTGTGACATTGCTAACCGCACCCCACATTCCTGTAATAGTAAAGGTTCCATCTGAAGCGTTAGGAACTCCTGTCGTAACATTGCCGATAACGGGAGCATCTAATGTTTGATATGTGACTCCATTAATTGTTTGAGCTACTTGATAGCTAAAAGTATTTGCCTCGTTTTCGATACTTATATTTTTATCGATTAAATTAAACTTTCCTGTATCGTATTTCGTAGCAGTAACTAAGTATTCATTGGTAGCTTCTTCCTTCATGGAAATAACTTTATAGAAAAATGGACTTGCTTGTTTAATTTCAAATTTAGCAGGGCTACCTAATTTGACAAAAGGCAATATGCTTGGATCATTGAAACCAGAAACTATAGATCCATAATCTTGGTCTATAATAGCTCCTGTAACACTTAGCATAGATATTTGATCTGGGCTTTGTGAAGAAATTTCAGATTCAGTTATACCTCTTGTCGAAACTTCCAAATTAGTTATACCACTAAATATATTAGCGGCCCCTCTTGTCCTATTTGCCATATTATATATAGCTAATTTACCAGTGTTTAAATCGGATAATGTTTGAGTCCCTGTTAATTCAGATATGAAATCTCCAGATCTTAAATCAATAGGGCTTGCTCCTGTTCCAGAGGCGAAAACCCATCCTATTGTTATTGGATCAAAGTAAATCATTGTGCCGCTTTCGGGTAGACCTGTATAAGCTGCGTATTGCTGGAATCTAGGATCTTCTTTTCCTGTGGCTTCAGGATATCCTTGAGTATAACGAGAAAAACCATATTCTCCTGTGTATCTGACATAATCAGCGGAGTCCATGCCAGTTACTGTAAAGCTGTCAAACCTTTGCCTTATACTGTTAGCCGTTTGTTCTAATTCTTCATAAGAATCAGAACCTGTAGGATTGTAAACACTCAAGACTCCAGTCATTGATGAAGATTTGAATTGGTTTGTTAACCTAATAGTCTCTGCTTCTAAATCTACAGCTAATACCTTCCCGAAATTTGCTATATTAGTTTTTAGTTCATCTTCGATTATAACGAGATCCCCAGGCTTACATAACAAACTTTCTAGTCCTGCGGTAAAGGCAACTTGTTGATTCTCTTTTATTTTGGAGAATATTTGGTGTTGTGCGGTTCTCCGAGCCATCGCTCTAGATGTGATACCAATACCTTCTATTTTTTTCTTAAAAATACCGCGCTCTTTAATATCTTCTTCGTCTTCTACGACCTCTATTTTAGGTGAAAAATTATCGAATCGATCCCTATATCCGACTTCTATGCAGTTAAACTGTTCATCTCTTCTGTTATTAGAGTAAAAGAACATTCCGTCTTTGACGCTTTCGTTTGTAAACAAGTTGACTGCTCCTCTAGGCCTATCGTCTACAAAATTAATTTCTGAATTACTAAAGAATGTTCTACCTCTGAATAAAGATGCAATTGTGTTTATTGCGTCAAAAATTTTCTGTCCTTTATCGAATACAATATTGCAAGAATATCTAGGCTCCTTACCTCCTCTTCCATCAGTTACTCCTTCAAAATATCCTTGTTCGTCTACAGCGTCACAAAATCTTCCTATTTTGTATAACTGCCACTTATTAATAGTATCACTGTCTATATGAGAACCCATCCCATACCTAGAACTTGTAAGCAAATCATATAAAATCCAAGCAGGGTTATCTGTCCATATTAATTGATCTCTAAAAGATCCATCCCAATCTCCTTTGTAAATTAACTTATCCCGTCTAGGTGTATTATCGAAAAGTTCTTGATTATTATAATACCTTTTATCTTTTCCTCTTTTAGTGGGGAAGTAATTACTCGGGACTTTAACTTTTTTTAATTTACAGTCGAAGCTTCTTCTTGGTATAGAACCAAAAGCCCTTGAATCTAATTTTGTTCCTACTATAGCAGAGTAAGGGTAGGGAAGATTGACTTGAATTATCTCTGTTACTTTTTTTACACTAATTTCTTTAGATAATAAAGTAGAGTTAGTTTCGAAAGAAAGTTTAGTAATTTTTACATATCTTTTTTCGCTGGTGTTTTGTTCTAAAGCTCCAGCTTCTATACCCACTTCACCATCAGCGCTCAAAACCTGCTGATTTCTTGCTTTAGCTTTGGGTAATTCAAAAGGTTTAGCTAAATAGCCACCTTCATCATCATCTACGCTACCAATCTCAATTACAAATTCTCTACTACTCGCAGCTTTGTAATCGGGATTTCCTATATCAATTAAGGTATTTCCTTCGATAAGAGCTACAATACGATACGTGTATTCTCTATGTATGCTAAGACCTCCATTTTCTCGTATGGTTCCTGTTTCTACTCTAATGTTAAGAACTGATGGGAATGTAGTTCCTATAGATAAATCTTTATGAGTTCTTCCTGTCCTTACATTTGATGTATCTGTAATTAAAGTATCTTTTAAAGATCTTACATCTAGAGTGACAAATACGTGCTCTACGTTAGGATTATATATTGTGTGTATAACAGGTATTTCTTTTTCATCAAAATTTGCGAATGAATTTTCTCCCCAATTAGAATAATTTTTGTTTCCTCGGGAAGCCCTAACATCATCACTCCCTTCATTTAAAGGTAAACGATCATCTCCTAAAGCTGTATTATAATTATCTGCAAATTCGGATAAGACCGCTGTTCTAGTCAACATACTTGTATTACGAGAAATTCTTTGCGGCGCATTTTCTTGTCGAGTAACGCTTTCTCCAAAGGCATCGACATCGTTCACAGATATCATAGGTGCAGTACCAAAAGGTCCGAAAAGTTCTCTGTCGTAAACATGATCGATAAAAATTCTTCTAAAATAACTAAATGGATCTTGTGACTCTTCTCCTTTTTTAAATTCAGCTAAGACATTACTATAATTGTATTTTAAATTAGTCGTATCGAAATTATTAACAATAGCATCTGTTTCTATAATAGAAGAGCCATCTATATTAAGAGTTTTTGCAAAGTTAAGAGAATTTAAATCAGTTAATGCTTCAATTACTTGAATAGGTATTTTGAAAGTGCAAGCATAAAAGGACACGTAAATTGAGTCTGCTAATCTGACTTCTAAACGATCTTTTTCGATTGGAAACTCAAAAATCAAAAACCCATGCATGTTTCCATTCAGAGTACCATCAGCACTAATTTCGGGGCATGTTACATCTGTGACTCTCATGCCAGCTCTCTCCATTACTGCAATCAAGTTGAATCCGTTTTCTAATCCAACTGGCAAAGTAGACATGTTAAATAACTGGTCTCCGTCTAAAATAGATTTATTTAAATTAGCATTAATGTCTTCTACTTTTACTATAATAACCCCACCGTATTCTTCTTCATTTAAATAATTAAATACTAAATCATTTACATTATTTTGGTTAAAATTTAGTTTATTTAAAGCTCTTAGAGCTAATTGGCTTTGAAGTCTATTTCCTCCTTCTTGATTATTATTTGTGTATAACTCATAAATAGTATTTAGTTCATCATAAACTACTTCACTAATTCTGGCTTTATTTTCAGTGAAAAGAGGTGTTCTGACTGCATCGTTCTCTATATCCCAACCAGTTACAAGTTGGACTACCTCTGCACTAGGTTGAAAGGAAAAAAAGAATTTAGATAAATCCAAATTATTGTCTGACCACAAAAGACTTCCCAATGTTCCTGGAGATCTATCTTCCTGTCTGAAAGCCGCATTACTATCATTATAACCAAGCTGTGGCATCCCATTGAGATACCATCGAAAACTTTGTGACAGACTAGAATCTGTATATTTTATAAAACCCCTGATAAAAGTGGGTATCTTTTTATTTGCTTGACTGGGAAACCACGGTGAGTAAAAAGGCGCAGGTAACTCTAGATAGACCATAGCCACATCTGTGCTAGAAGACGATTCATCATTACGAACCCCTCCAGGAGTATTAGATGGTAGAGCTGTTATTCTTCCATCAGAGCTACGAAGAGGAGCTTTTAATAATTCTTGGAAAAACCTACTACAAGATGTGACTCCTTCAGTGCTATCTAACTCCATATTTAGGGTTTCGATAGTCTCTGTTTCTAAATTTGTTAACTGTGGTCCAATTCTATCAGTATCTGTAGTAACTGCTACAGCGGTATCATCTAAATAAATACCTTGTAATATTTCTAATCCATCTACAATTTTTCCATTTGCATTTACTATTCCCTCAATAGGTCCATCACTAATTAAATCTAGGGTTTCTGCATAACTATATGAAGAACCATATTGCAGTTCCCCCATGACAGGAGGATTAAAGACGGGAGGTTTGGGTTTTTTACTTCCTCCACCGCCAGCGATGCTAAGTTTTTTGAGCAAGTGTTTCATTATATTTGGCTTGCTCTATTTCCTACAAAAATAGGGTTTGATCCTCCTGCTCCTAGAGCGTCTTGTGGCGCTTGATGTTGAGGGAATGATTTAATTGTGGCTTGTATTACTTGTGAGCCTACCTTTAATCTACCATATCCAATTGGGACTGGAGACCCTTGACTAGCTACGTTTACTGTATTGGAAAATATTAAAGAAGATTTTGAAGCATCTGCCTCGATCTCTAAAGCCTCAAATTCTGGTTTAGGAGTCAATGCGTAACTAATCGCAGCGAATATAACTGCGAGTGCTAAGTTAGCTAAAATAGTTCCCGAGGCTAAAAAAGAACCAATAGCACCAATCCCTGCGGCTACTGCACCTGCTCCAGTGATGGCTGGAACTAAATCTATAGTTTTAGGGTTTTTGACCCCTGTCATGTGCTCTTCTTGAGTGACTCTTTTTTTATCAATTATAATATCGTAGCATAATCCTTCTCTTTGTAATTCTACTAACCTTTGGATGAAACCGCTCCTATTACAATCTATAGCCTCTAAGATATCTTTTGGGTTTGGTAGATTTAATTTAAAAAAATTACCGTATTCCCGAGCCAAAATTCCATGTATATATACTTGTGTCATGCTACTGCCTTAATCCTTTCTAGTATATTTACATCAGCTTCTATGGTTTTGGGCGTATAAATATTTATTTTTTTTGTGTTAAGACTGTAAATTAAAAAGGGTTGGCAACAATTATCAGACATTTTCACATCAAATTCTGATTCTGTTTCATCTCCTAGTATATGGCTGTGAAAAACAGCCACCATATGATAAGAATCTTTAAACAGAAGATAACTTAAAGGATTGATTAAGAAATATGATCTGGGGTCTTTAGAATCATTTTCCTCTAGTTGAATAATAAATTCTTTATTTTTTGGATCATATCCAAGAAACCCACATATCTCTTTTGTGAAATGCTTGTGAGCTATTTCCTTTATTTTATGGAGAGCTGAAACTTCTCCTTTACATTTGTGCGTTTCTTGCATAACTAAATCCGTCAGTTCCTGGGAATCCACCAAATCTTGGATATTTAGATGTTGGATTAGATAAAAATGTTTGTGGTGCTTCTTTATAAGTTTCTTGAATAGATTCGAATTCCCCACTCCCTGTTAAATGATAAGGTCCGACAGTATGAATATCTAACATTCCTGTCACATTATCAGCAGGATTCCCAATGTTGCCTGTTTTTGCATCCCACCAAGCCACTAATCTATCTCCAGTCACACTTTTGAATGAACCTGTGCATTCATAATATTGTCTTGGGGCGAAATCAAAAGGGTTTACAGCTCCATGTGGAGTTCTTATACTTTTATATAAGTAATTTATTTCTTCTTGATTAATAACTCTATTCCAAACGGCCCACGGTCCTAGACATCCGTTCATAGAAGTGGTATAAGCGTTACTCTGTGTCGGGTCATAACCTTGTGTGCCATGATAATATTCAACAGCTCCTAGCATAAATGTCTGCGGTAGAGCTTTTTTACCAAAAGGATCGTGAGTGTTAGTGGCTTCTCTTTCTTCGAGGCTAGCAAAGTTCCCAAGGTTTTGAAATAGCTGCATAAATTCTTGTTGCGATCTAGCGTCACCCTGACCGAAGCTTGCTTCATATGAAGAGGATTTATTGACACCATTTACGAAGAATCTTATCAATGTATCTTGAGTTCCATCACTAAGTGTCTGCTGATTAAGAAAATTAGCCGTTCCTGTGCTGTTGGTGATTATATATTGCACCCATTCTCTTGAGTTCCCTCCATCTTGTTCATTATGAAGGGTTACGTTCTTAAAGGCGGCTGGAGCAACATTGTCTCCTTCTATTTTATATCCCATGTAGTTAGCACCAATCACATTAGTTTTGCCACCTCTGCTTTTTGTTCCTTCTATTGCTTGTAAAGATGTATTGGCATTAATGTTTAAGAATTGCGTATTAGGCCAATCCAGATCATCTCTTGGTGATGTACTCAAAATTCCAGCTCCTACAGGGCTATTGGAATTAATGTTTACCCATCCCATAATTGTCCATGCTCCCGTAAAATGGCCAGTCAACCCTTGCTCTGTAGAATGAAATAACCCTGTGTGAGTTGGGATTAAGTGATTATCTTCATCTGATGAGCCTGATATCTTAATTCCGTTAAAACCACTTTCTATATTTTGTGCAGATACAAAACTTACTAAATTATTTTCATTAAATCTTTTTCGACAAGCTGATAGTCTTTTTGTGCAGCCATCTCTTTGCCAATATGTAGGATTTCCCTCTGGGGATTGACCAGTATTACCAGATACACAAACAAAAACTGTTTTTAAAGGAGTTCCCTTTTTATTAGGGTCTGGGCTGGGTAAAAGAATTGTGGGGCTTTGAGTGATTGCTATATCTCCTTTTATGTATCCTTTCGTGGGGTTCCATATTGCGTTCGGGTCATCGTAAAAATATGTTGGAGAGGCGGGGGCGTTGGGATCTGCATTTTCTATTGGTTGATATCTAGGAACGACTGGCCCTCCAGTTGGATCAAGAAACGGCTCTCCATCTGCTCTTTCTATGGGGATTCCAGCGTATCTACACCCCTCTCCTCTGTATTGCCAGTAACAAAATTTAGAAACGACATTTCTGTTATTTACTGAAAAACTTTCTAAATCTAATGGGGAGTTTAATTCAAATTCTACGAATATTTTCGATTCTTGGGTTTTTCTTCCCATCAACCAAGTTTCGTCGGTAAGTTCTGCTTTAGCGTCTGCTGATCCAAAAGGGTTTCCTCCTTCAAAGTTTACATCGTCGATAAATTTTACAGAAACTCTTTTTCTTACTATCTTAGCATTTTTAAAATCCTTGTTATTTTGAAGGAAATTAGTTATGATATTGTTTTTATTAGCTACTCTTATTTTGGGTCTAGCCAATTTTCCATCTGCCAATATATCAAATCCTTCTGTTTCTATTGCTAGTGGTAAATACTCGACACCTTGCCAAACAATTGATTTTTCGTAAACAGATCCTCCATGAAAACCTAAAAATAAAGTGGGTTTGTTAATTTTATCAGGGAAAACCCTGAAGAGTTCTAATATGGCGGTTGGTTGTAGGTCTAATAGACTACTTGCTACTTTGTTTTTTCCTTCTGCCGCCATATTTTAAATTACACTTTATTATTATATAATATAAAAAAGAAGTGAAAATTACACAGGTAAAAGACGTTGCCGAAGTATGGCCATATTTTTATGAGTTTTGTATAAAATCAAAACCTTATGATTTTTGTTCTCTCAAATCGAAATCTTTAAGAGACAATAGAATAAGAAGTATATTTGAAGAGTTTTCGTCTTACAAAGTCTATAAAGCTGAAAAAGAAGATGGACCATTTAGTTTTTCTTTCGTCAAAGAAGAGCGGGTGTGTTTAGATTTAGTTTTTATTTTTGGTATTTCTTCGAAAGCTAGTAGTCTTAAACTCGCATCTTCAGCGCGTCTTTTATTAAAAAAAGTTCTTGAAGACTCTGACAAAGCTTACTTAAAAAGTGAAATTAGGCGCACTTTTAAAGTCGGTCCTTACAAAAAATGGATTGAAAAATATTACAAAAACGCTATTATCTTCAACGATGAGAATAACACTGTAATTTTCTGTAATAAAAACATTATGACCATTAAATTTAAAGTAGTAGGGACAAACAAAGCGACTCAACATCTAGTTGGTAAGGATGCTTTTCTTAGATCTACTCGAAAAGTTAAGCATGGATTACTAAGAGAAATTGCTATTGACGAAGAAATTTACCTTTTAGACGAAAAAGGGGTTGACTTCCTCTCTGAATCTGTTCTTTTAAATGGACTTATTTCTGATAATGAAAACAATGTAGGGAACATTTCCTTACAATTTATACCAAATAAATGAAATCGAAACCTATCCTCTACAGGGTCTATACAAATAAGGGTGAGTATCACCACGGCTACAGTGCAGAGTTAAAAAATTCTCGCGATTGGGCTATTGATTGTGCTAAATCGATTCGAGGCGTTGTAAAAGAAGTCTACGATGATGATCTCACAGAGAATCTCATCTTTGATTCTAATCATAAAGATAAAAAGTGATGCTTTCTTTAGTTAAATCTATTTTAAAATCTTTAGAATTGTTTTTAAATATAAAAAATAATAAATTTTATTACGATTTACATAAAGAACATCGACAAACAGAAGAAAAACTTATCAATGAAATTGAAAAACTTAGGCAAACTGGTGCTAATGATGATGCTGATAGGGCTGACCTCTTGCGCCAGAGACTCTCTACCGAACGTAAACAGTTTAAACATTTATCAGCCTTCTATTCTGAAACTGGAGAAGAATCACCCAGTTCAGACTGAAGAAGGTATTTATACTCCACAAACTGATGAAGTTTGGCATTCAGATGCTCGTTTTCGTCGGTTGGAACGAGAAGTTTATTCTAGCGAATAGTTTTCGATTAATGAAGATTACATTACAATAATAAAAAATTGTTATAAAAGCTCCCTCGAAGGGGGGCTTTTTTTTTATTCCGTGTAATTAATAAAACATGGAGCCTGAAAAATCAATAATTAAAGAGTTCTTAAATGGTGGTTGGCTTGTTTCTTTAATAGGGGCCGCTGCTATGTTCGCTAGATTATTACATGCTAACAAAGATTTATCGTGTATGGAACAATTCAAAAAAATCGTAACAGCGGCTATAGCCGCGACTATCGCTTGGTTTGTTCTAGAACAAACAGACGTTTCATCTCTAACTAAAGCTATTACTTATGGTATCATTGGGGTCATTAGTCCAGAAGTTATTACGGGCATTATTCGGATCGGAGAAAAATTCGCAAGAAACTCTGACAAGTTTTTCAAAAAATAAAACTATGCAGTTTAGAGGTAAAAAAGAAGTTGTAAAAGCGGTGCAAAAACTCCTCGGAGTTTCCGCTGATGGGGTAGATGGCCCAGTAACTTGGAATGCTGTCTTAGCCCGAATATCTACAAAGAATGAACCGACCCCTAAAGGTGATATCGCGGAAAAAATGGTTTCTTTAGCGAGGGGAGAAATAGGTGTTTCAGAAGTGGATGGTAGCAATTGCGGTCCCAGAGTTGATCAATATAAAGCTGCGACTTGGTTAGATGCAGATAAAGGATGGCCTTGGTGTGCTGCCTTTATTTGTTGGTTGGTTAGAGAAGCTATAGAAGGAGAAGATGTTTCTTTTAAACGTCCTAGAACTGCTGGAGCGTGGGACTTCGAAAATTGGGCTAAACAACAGGATGGTAAAGGGGTAGAGCTGCGCAAGCCAAGCAATGAGGACATAAAAGCTGGTGACATTGTTGTTTTTTCATTCTCTCATATAGGTTTAGCTGTTAAAGATATCGACTCAAGTGGTTATGTAGTCACCATCGAGGGCAATACAAATGGAGTTGGTAGCAGGGAGGGGGGTTCTGTCTTGGAAAAGAAGCGTCACGTTTCTAAAATAAGAAGTAGAATCAGAATAGTTCAGTAGACATATATCTACCTTATCATATAATACTTGATGAATAAATTTGACATCAAGGTTAGCAGTAACGATATCTTTAACTGGGTTGTCGGTAATTCTGTTTTTGATCCTATCGAAAGATGTGTCGATCCAACGAGGTATGAAGCTTTCGATGTATTTATCTACGATAGTAAAACAAAGGTAAATATTTTACAAACAGAGGAATACCAAAAATTTAATTCGGAGGTAACTAAACTGAAAAAATTATCTCGTAAAATGAATAAAAGGGAGGTAAAAAGTGTTTGTGAAGAAATTTGTGAAATAGCGCCACAATATGTCATATTAAATAATTAAAAAAATGTTTTTTAGGTTTATAAAAAAAATAATTAACTTATTAAGAAGTTACAGCAAAGCAGTTGACAAGGTTGTTTCTCCAAGAGTCGGCATCGGATCTACGAGCGTCGGCATCGGATCTACGAGCGTCGGCATCGGATCTACGAGCGTCGGCATCGGATCTACGAGCGTCGGCATCGGATCTACGAGCGCGGGCATCGGATCGTCTAGCGCGGGGATCGGATCGTCTAGCGCGGGCATCGGATCGTCCTCGATTAATTCTAGTGAGGGATTAACCCCTTACCAATTTGGTTATATTGCTAAATATTTTTCCGAACAAATTGATGACCTTCTAGATGAATCTATGAGTATGGAGGCTAACGGTAAGGTATACATCTCTCAAGATCATGCGACCTCTGGTTATATGAGAAATGAAGATTTGTGGTGTGGAGACTTAGATATTACATGCGTGTCTCCGTGGAATAGTAGTGGGGGCCATAAGAAAGCAGGGACACTAGTAACTCCAAGACACGTTATAGGAGCCGCTCACTACGAGTATTCTGTTGGGTCAGTAGTTAGGTTTGTAGAGAAGAATGATACAGTGCATGACCGCACCGTGACAGGAAAAGCTAGACACCCCAACTATAAACCTCACTATCCAGACTTAACAATCTATACTTTAGACAGTGACCTTCCCTCTACGATAACACCTTGCTCTGTAATGCCTAGTAATTACAAGAGTTATTTAGATAATAGATCTGGAATCAAGATACCTTGCCTTGGTTTCGACCAAGAAGAAAAAGCTCTCATCATAGATTGGAGTGCTGGCGGTCGGATGCGAACACCTACAGATTCTAAAAGACGTATTTTCCATGAGAACAAAATTGGAGGTGACAGTGGCAACCCTGCATTTTTAGTTTTCGAGGGTGAGCTTGTGCTTGTGACTGTCTGGACATACGGCGGTGCAGGAGGTGGAACTCCTGTGGCAGATCATATTTCAGATATTAACACTATGATTATGACCGCTGACACACAGGCAGGTGTATCAACAAACTACACGGTTACTGAAGCAGACTTTGATTCAACCAATAATTAAAAACAAATGATAACACTACCTATCAAGAAAGAAATTTACGATTATAGTAAAAAATTAGTAGAAGAAAACAATTTTGGTCAAAGAGGTAAAGATGATGGAAGCCCCAAAGAACAATTCATCGGGATTCTTTCCGAAAATATGGTGAGGCAATACTTAGAGCTTCCCTTGATCGAGCCTAAAGGTTTTGATGGGGGTTATGATATAA
>Ga0209535_1002533_pt1 | contig 11922 bp, 16 predicted proteins | sample LinPmetageLP28_FD_184041 | JGI IMG/M metagenome (GOLD analysis project Ga0209535, IMG submission 184041) | Marine viral communities from the Pacific Ocean - LP-28 (SPAdes) (version 2) | ecosystem: Environmental > Aquatic > Marine > Oceanic | place: Pacific Ocean | collected 2009-08-22
TTCATATCAATAGTTGTAGCGGCAATTTGGATTTCGGTATCGGCTACTATATCGAGTTGTCCATCAGTGCTAGAATTAATATAAATTGCTGTGTCTCTAAACTGTACTTTTTCTGTTGTTGTAAGTAGTAGGTCATCTGAGAATTGGAAGTAATCTTCATCTTCCATCCAAGTTAAAACACCATCGTTAGAGTTAGCGTTGAAAGTAATTACAACATCGTTGTCTGTGTTAGTACCAAATACTAAAGCGTTGCTAAACAGATTTGAAATTGGTCCACCATCACCTGCGGTAGAACCGTCATGGGTATGTCCTGTTGCTACGTTAAAAGCATTTACTAATTGATTAAACTCGTTATTAAATAGTGCAGCAGTAATTGTATCCCCATCACTGAATGAACTTTGTCTTACATAAGTAGCCATTTATATATCTCCTATTGTCTTCCTGATGGTCTGTAATTAATATACAACCCATTAATTGAATATGGTGCGTTAGTATCCGCACTAAATATTTTAAAAAAATTACTGTGTCCACTACCTGTTAAACTTTGCCTAACTAGAGGCTGTTCTGATGCACCAAATTTTTGAGAACCAAATAAAGCTAATCCAAAAATAGCAGGTTCTGGTATTTCAGTTAAAACTACGTCAGCAGGTTGTGGAGTATCTAAACTGTCGTAATCAAATCTAATTCTAAGTGTTGGTTGTGCGTCTCCTTCTGGTGTAAAAGAAATTTTAGCATAGTCTAAAGTCTTAAGAGTTCCTAAATCTCCATAATCATAATCTGGAGACTGATATTCAGCTTCGATATTTGCACCATTAAAATTATTACCGGTGTTATGATTATAAATTTTACCGTCTCTATCACCATGATATACTTTTTCTGTTCCCGTACTATCAAATCCAGATGTTATAGCAGGTGCTTGTATACCCAAAGTTTCTGACCATTCAAATCCTTTTGGTCTAAGTGTTCCTATAATACCTTTTGAAGTTGCTGCAGTGTCTGAAGATGTACTATAAAACATTCTATATTGTGACTTATCTCTAAGCACAACACTACTAAATTGTAATGTATTAGCAGCTGCCGCAATATCATTAATTAAAGGCTGTATAGCCTGACTAATTGTACCTAACTCAACGTCACCAATTCTTGATGTACCAGCAACTGTTCTAAATCCATCAGGTGCTAAGAATATTAAGTCACCAGCAATCTCTTGGATTGTTTGTCCATCTAAACAACCTACGTTTTTAGTAACAGGTACAACTGCTACGGTACTAGAGTTATTTATATTTTGTAATTTAAATATTGAGTTTTGACAGAATATAAATAATTCGTTACGAAAACTTTTAAGACCTACAACTTTATCTTCTAAAGTTATACTACCTGAACCAGTACTACTAAAACTATCTATGTCATTAGTACCACTATAATATATAGTATTAGGTGTAGTTGGGTCTCCTGCAACAACCAAATGTTGGTCATGTATTGTACAAAACTTAGCTTTAGTAGAGCCACTAATAGTTATTTGACTTGTAAAATATGTTCTAGCACTTAAATTAGCAGACGTTCCAGTCATTTTAAATAAGAAAGGTTTATTGTTACCACTCTTATCTGTTATAATTACTTCACCATAATCAGAAGTACCTTCAAATATTGCAAACTCACACTGGTCTATTCCTGTAAGAGCTAGTTCACTTCTACCACTAAAAGTAGAAAAGTTATCTCCGCTTGATGCAACACTTGCTTTGTTTAATTGTAACCAAGTACTTTCTCCATCTTGGCTAAAAAATATATCATCTCCTACAACAGCCAGTACACCATCTGCATAAACTAATAGCCCTTCTACATCATTAGTAGTATTAGGAAGTGTATCGCCAAATAAACTAAAACCATTTATTCTTCTGTATCCTCCTTCTGTAGATACTTCAAAGTTTCTTAACTTAGTAGCTACTCCCGGAGTTTGTAACAGATTTAAAGAGTTAGTAGACTTATTAAGCCCACCCCCTAAAGGAACTGAAAATGGTTGAGAACCTGCCATTTAGAAATACGTCCTATCATCTGACATATATTTAGGCGTAGGATTAATTAAATTAGATTTCATAGTCCTCATGTTTTTTTTGTATTCATCAAGTGCAAAGGACGCTTGTTGTAAATTTTCTTTAAATTGGTGCACGTAATATCTTGTTCGTGCTGTTATCACATTGCTATACTGTTCTGGCATAACAATAGTATCATTATAAGCTGATAAGGCTGTAGGTTTTGCAAATGCATAAAAGTGTACATTATAAACTTTATCTGGTATTGGACTTAATCCAAATTTTCTATGGTCTGGACTTTTAATAACATACACAGGCTCTCCATGTGAAGCATCTGAGCCTTCAGCATCATCTGAATTTTCACTATCTCTATAGTATCTTTTCCAGTCTGTAAGTGTTAAAAATTTTAAACCTTTAGAAACGTAAGGAGTTGTTTCTCCACTTACGTTAATTGTTGTTAAGTAAAAATCATCCCAATCTACTGACGAATAATCAGTTGTTATACTAGAGCTATCTGTTTTTAAAGTATACCACCTAGTTCCCGCTACTGAAGCAACAGTTACGTTACCATAAAAAGGGTCTGTGCCCCCACTAGCTCCTGCTGAAAAAAAAGGTAATTGTGGTTCTTCGTTAGCTATGTCAAATATAGATTTATTAATTGCATCTTTTACAAATGATTGTATTCCTGTAGCACTACTAAAAGTACCAGAAGTCATTACAACTTCATTTAGTTCTCTTAATACTTCGTTACTTAAATCTAAATATGTTGTAGCCATTACTTTTTACCTTTAGCTTTTAACTTTGCCTTATTACTTAAATCTTTAAAATGAAAAAGTTTTACACTGGTCTTACCGTGTGTTTTGCCAGAATGTAAATCTCCATTAGGCATTTTATGTGAGTTACCTTTGTGTTCAGTTCCGTCTCTTTTATAATGTTTTACGCCTTTCATTTTGTTTCCTTAAAAAGTGGAGAGGTCCGTTAAGACCCCTCCGAGTTGGTATTAGTCAATACCGTAGAATGCACTTACTATAGCTTCATCTCTAAGTACTTTCGCACCGTAGACATGTAAGCCTCTAACTATGTCACCAAACGATGTTGGGTCTCTTAACACTTCTGTTGAGAGAATAGTATTAGCAGTTGCAGTAGATGACATATGACCAGCCATACATTTACCAGCAGCATTAGTTGTTGCAGCAATGTTGTTTGACTTGTACATATCAAATCCACGTAGTTTTCCACTTGAAACTAAGCCATTTCTAATTGAGCCTTGACCTGCGTTGAAGTCTACAGACAATAGTTTAGAAGATGACTGACCTAGAACTTCGTAGAAGTCAGGACTTGCAACAAACCAACGACCTTCTTCAGGTACGTTCTGTTCGTCTAATAGTCTTGCCATTCTAGCCATAAGGTCTAGAGGGTCTGTTTCACTAGTTTGTCCTAAGTCAGCAGCACCTGAGCCATCGTAGACTCCTGCAGCTAAATCAGTAGCACTGTCAGCACCTAAAATGTGATTAGGTGATGATGCAGAGCATCCAGCAAACATAGTTGCTAACACAGCAGCGTCATATGAATCTTTCAATGCATATGCAGCAGAGCTTGAAGCAATCTCTTTGAAGTTGACATGTGACATATTAGTTTCAATATCATCTACGATGAATTTGAAAGCTTTAGCACTATCAACAACCAAAGAAATTTCTTGGTCTGTTAGTCTAGTTTCAGTTGTGTCGCTATTTCTTGTATAATCTGATACTGAAATAACTGGTTCTTTTATAATTTTGACAGAGTCTCCGAAAGAGGAAATTTCACCAGCATAATCTGTGTTGGTGATAGCTTCTACTACCGAGGCTTTTCTGAAAAAGTTCATTACCTTTTTAGAATAAACCGAAGGTAAGAAGAAACTATTTGTTTGTCCACTTACGGAGTTGCCAAAGTTAGCGTTTGTATCTGTTGAGGGTTCAAAAAATTGAGCCATGATACTTCTCCTTTAAGTTAATATAGTTTAATCTGATATTAGCCCGTTCTGCATAGCATCTGATATTTCCGTTTCGTATTTATCAAATTCTTGTACAGACATAGCTTCTATCTCCTTTAGTGACCAGCGTTTCTGTTGAGTTGGTTCTACACTAGTTGTTTTAGTGGAGACCATATCTGCAGCAGATTGTCTTGTCGGTTTTTTAGAAACTGACTTATCCTTGGGAAGTTCTATACCAAAATCTTTCTTAAACAAATCAAGAGCACGTGAAGCTAGGTCAGCATCGTCAGCGTTTTCATATACCCAAGCTTGGATAGATGAGTGCTGGTCTTTTGCCCAACCGTGAAAGTCATCGCTGTTTCTGATATCTTCAAAATCAGGGTGTCTTTCTAATAACCTTTTTTCTGCATCTTGTCGTACTAACTGATTCTCGCGTTCTTGGAGTTTACTAAGGCGTTCTTCTAGAACTTTTGCTTTAGTCTCAGATTGCATATGAGCAACAGTTTCTACAACTTCATACACATCAGGATAATCATTCTTAAATTGTTCTAATTCTTCTGGAGATTTAGGAGCTTTATAGTCGGTTCTATTTTGCGTAGCCTCTTCTATTAGTTCTTGTTCTCTAGATTTAAACTCATTAAGCCTACTATCGTAATGCTTTTTTAAATCATCATATCGTTTTTTGTAATCTGGCTTTTTATAAGGAGCATCCTTAGTAGTTTCCAGTTCTTCAGTATTAACACTTCCTTCAGTTTGTACTTCAGTTATATCATTACTTTTAAAAAGTTTATTCTTTTCAGAAGACTCTTCAAAAAACAAACCTTGCGATGATTCAAAAGGTTTATCTTCACCTTTGTGCCAACTTTTCCTTGCGTTATAAGGGTTTGGCGTTTCTTCTTTTTGGACTGTATTAGTCATTTTCTATTCTCCTAATTGGGGCTTTTGTTCACAAGGTAGCTCTATGTCGACTAGAGGGCTTGTATTGTAAAGGTAGCCTTTCGGTTATGTTGTGATAAAGTGCCTAGTATTTTAGGGTAGCTTTATCTTAAGTTTGGATTTAATCTTGGATTAACCCTACGCATATCGTCAGAAATATTAGAACTTTCTAATTCTTCTTCCTCATCGTTTTCTAGGATTCCTCCAAAAGCAAGTCCTTGTCTTTTATCTACAGCATCTTCAGCTTCTTTCATCATAGATGTTAATGCATCTTCTCCGATTTCTTCTACAGCTTTTGCAGTAAAGACAAATTCCCCATCAGATAACCTTGCAGGTATATCGTCTGAGACTCCTGTTCCCGGTCCTTCAATAGGACCAGAACCAGAAAATTCTGAAGCACCGCCAACTACTTTGTCAAATATGACACTGAGTTTGTCGTTGCCTTCTAATTCTTTATTTAAAAATTCTTGTTCTTCATCAGATAAAAGTTTAGACATTACGTGCTCTACGTAATCTTCTTCCATATCATCATCTGATTTCATATCTGGTGTTTCCATAGGCATGTCCATAGACATATCATCAGATAATAATGAACCACCCATGTCGTAGCTCATTCTTTTTTTAGATGCTCCAGCACCTCCACCATACATATTTTTTCTTTCTTTAGGTTTAGCATTTCTATATTTTTCTAGCTCCATGTGTAAACCATCTATGTCTGTTTGTTTTTCCATTTTAACAATAACAGCTCTATAGTTTGCATTTTTAGGAGTATCTAGTAATGCAATTTCTTTATCGTTTAATCCAAATGCTTTTCTAAAATGTTCTTGCTGTGCTTCTCTTGAGCTAACAGTTTTACCAGCCTCATAACCCATTCTTTTTTTATCGTCATCTAACATTGATTTCATTATATTTCTTCCTTCCTTAATATTGCTTCTTTAACCTGTTGGTCCAGCTGCTCCAGTCTGCCCAGAAAATTCAGCTTCCCCTGCAACCGGTACATTTCCTGTTCCGATGTTGCCACCACCAGTGCCTGTAGCTCCAAGCTCTTGAGGTTGTTGAGGTGCTCCTTGAAGTCCGCCCAGTGGGGACTGTTGACTATCGGGTTGAGCTTCTTCGCCATTTGTTTGTCCAGCATTTTGCATTCCTATTATTTGTGCCATCATAGCAGCTTCTTCAGGGTCATTGAGTATTTCATCAGGGTCTAAGTCTAAGCTATAGGCAAGTTCACTAACGAGTTTAGAAATTTTAACAAACGGAGCAATAGCAGGACTTTGTGCAGTTTGTAAGAACATTGTTAATCTTTGACTTCTTACTTCTTTTTGCATTAAGCTATTAGTACCTGTAGCTCTAACTTCTAAATCACCTTTAACATCCAACTCGTCTTCTAAGAATTGCATGTTCCACTGGAAATAAGATTCTCCTAGTGGCTTTAATAAAAAGTCATCAAGATTTTTGATAACTGTTTTAATATTTAAACTAGATGCTCCAAGCAACATAGACATACCAGAGGCAGTCCTTGTCATACTTTGAACACCTGTTTGACCATGTGAGTAACTAGGAATACCTGTTTGCTCATCTGCAAGTTGTCTAAACTTGTCAAACATCATTAAATTTTCTTGTGATGTATTAGGAAATTTTAAACCGTGTATAGCTTGTCCGGGCATTCCTGCTTGTCTGCGGAATATTTTTCCGGGATATATTTCCATTGATTGTCCACCTACTAAGGCAGACTCATCTACATCAAACACTAACGACCCAGACATTGCTAGGTTGTCAATAGCCATTCTTGCATGACCATTCATAATCTGTTGAGAATCATCCATGTTCTCTGCTACACCAATACCAAAGAAGTTATATGGATTTCTTTCGTATGGAAAAGCGTTGTATGGTATTCTATAAGGAGTAAATGGATTTAATACTGCTCTTAGTAAATAGTGTCCACATGTCCATATATTTACTTGTACTTCATCTAGGTCATCAACACTGTCGGGTAAGTCAATACCTACTTCTCTTGCATACTCAGCATCCATGATGCCCCAGTATTCTAATATTTCAAAGTTATTATTAATATCTTCATCAGACCTTGCATCATCTTTTAATTGAGATTCAAAATCTTTTTCTACGTAGTTAGCACCCATTTGAATTGCACTACGTATTGCATCGTCATCAAAGTAAGGCATGTTTCGTAGTTGTCGTAATTGACTACGATTCATTTTATGTCTGTGAATTATATATTCACATTCTTCCATATTAGTAGCTGAAGGGTCTGGGTAAAAATCCCAGCAACTTACAAACTCAATTCGAGGTACTCTAACTTCTAAAGGATTATAATTCCTAGTTCCGTCTTCTTCTGTATCCCACTTGTGTAATTTTTTATTAAAATTAAATGGTCCTTTTACAATCCCTGTACCTAGTAAAGCAGATTCTAAAAGAGCATTTCTTAATTCAGAGTTACCGTTTGATTCTTCAATTTGGTCATGGATAAGCTTTTCCATTCTCCTTGCAGCTCTTTGAGCAGGAGAAACTTCTATTTTTTGTGGGTCTGCACTTGTTCCATCTTTAAGAATACCAGCAGCTTTTGCTTGGTCTTCAAGACTATCTTCAAAAATACCGTTATGAAAAGTAGCTCCAGCTTTTAAAGTTTTTCCGTCTCCTTCAAAACCAATGTCGTAAGGACTTTTGTAGTCAACATTGTTTCCGTCAACTTCCATGTCTTCCATCTGTTCACTAGTTTCTAATCCGGGAGTTGGATTAGCAGTGTCAAGATGTGCAAAATTAGTTTCGCCTTCAGCTATTTTAGTTTCCGCAATTCCTATCGGAAATTTGCCTGTACCAAATATAACATCAACTAACTGTCCAAAGGCAGCTAGTACTTTAGTTTTAGTAACTTTTACAAATACTCTAGATTTTTCAGACTCTCTAAACTTAACACTTTTAGAGTATAAGCCTCTATAGTTTTCATAAGCTTTGAGCCATCTTGTTTCATCAGTTTGTCTAGCTTCTTCAGCCTGTGCAAACCTACCTTTAATTATTCCGATAAGGTTTCGTTGTTGGTCTTCTTCTAAAGTTAGTTTAACTCCAGACTCGCCTTCTACTTCTTCGTAGATACTATTAGCGTTTAAAAATGTATTTTCGTTGTCTGCCATATTTTAATAACCAAATGTTGAATCTACAGGTCTATACATTTCTCTTTTTAAACCTCTAATTCTTTCTAACGGGCTTTCCATTCTAGGTCTGCTCATTATCATATATCTTAACGCGTCATATGCGTGGTCAGAAGCATGTGTATCCACATCTTCCGGATTTGTTTTAGACAACGGTATAGACTGTAACTCTCTTATTAAGTTAGGACATGTATTAAATATCTGTAACTTAGGTCTTCCGTTCTCTCTAATCTTTAAATACTCGTGTAATTGTATCTTACCTTGTATTCTATTCTTATCTGCTCGTCTTAACTTATGACCAGCTTTAATTAAACTCTCTCCTACAGTTGGACCAGTTGTTCCTGTTCTTGCCCATGCAGCGGTATCCAAGACACCATTCACTGAGAAAGGGTCTTCGGACTCCATATCAGTTATTATAGCACCTAATTCTTCACCTGTCAAGCCTTTTTTATATAATTCTCTATATATTATTAAAGTATTATCATTTACATCCATTATTCCCCATAAGCAACAAGACTCTGCGGCATATCCGTAGTCAACTGCTTTTACTCTTTCCCAATGTATCGGAAGTTCAAAAGGAGTAATAACATGCTTACTAGGTTCAAATTCTGTAAATGCAGCTCCTTCAGCAACATCCCAGTTACCTTCAAGAAGTTGTTGTCTTTGAGTTGGCGGTAAAGATTTAAGCATCTGCTCATACACACCATCTTCTGAAAGATAGGGGTTGTCAGCTAATTTAGCAGGAATAAACTTACGAGTTAAACCATCCTTACCTAAAAAACTTTTGTTGTGGTCTGCAACTTCTATATATCTTTTCTTTACCCAGTGCGAACCAACACCACCGGGGTTTGCTGTGCATCGTAAGTATGTTTGTATTTCTGGGTCTGTTGTTCTTAAACGTGAAGCAAGATAGTTCCAACTAAACTCTGTAGGTAAATGAGTAATCTCATCAAAACCTATCCAACTATATGCTTGTCCTTGATATCTGTATACATCTGCATCTCTTTCTAGGAAACCAAACTCTACCTTTGCACCGCTAGGGAAGTTCCAAAGTTTTTCTACTTCTCTAAACTTAGCACCGGGGAATGCTTGTGGATATAATTCACGAGATTTATCTATCATCTCCCTTAGTTCTGGCATAGACCTTCTTAGTATTAAAGCTCTATGTGCTTTTTTATGAGCATATCTAAGTGGGTCAACTATCATTGCATATGATTTACCACCACCTGCAGCTCCGCCATATAACACATCTTTTTCACCAGCAGCTAGAAAATCTGTTTGTGGACCTTCATTAGCATGAAAGAATACGTGATGATTGTCAAGTTTTTCTTGTACAGCTTTAGGAAGTTTATTTAAATCTTCATCCGTAACAATACCTTCTTTAGTATTATCAAGCTTTTCAAGAGTTGTTTTTTGTTTTTTGAATGACTTCTTAGCGTTGTTGAGCTTTTGCTCTAGCTTTTGAATATTCTTTTGTTTACGCGAAATAGTTCTACGAGCTTTAGACTCAGCATCGTTTTTAGGACGACCACCTTTTTTACGAGGAGTACCGTCTTTTTTTGTTACAAAATTGCCTTCGCTATCTTGCAAGTAAAGATGTGGATTTAATTCCCAATCTTTCGCTTCGTAATCCATACTTTTTATCTATATGTTTTTTTAGCCCCGGAGCAGACATTCGTCTGTCCGTCTTGTATTCTAACCAATCACATGCTGCTTGTAATGATATTTCTTCGTTGACTACCATATTCTCTGCAACCTGTAATGCTTCTAACTCAGGCTCTATTGGTTTTAGGAAGCTACTTGCTTCGTTATCTAACTCATACCCAAAAGGTATGGTAGATGTAGTTCTTTTTATATATCCTTCTTGTAACATATTACCTGTACTTAGCAGTTTTCTTGGCTATTTTCTTAGGTTGAGCTACGTGTTGCTTTCCTGCTGCTGTGCCTTTTCTTTTAGCTGCTGTTGTTTTAGCATATTCTTTACTTGATAATGCCTTAATCGCCTTCTTCGGGAGATATCGTTCCCCCGTCTTAGCTGACGGTTTACCACTTTTTGTGCCCCACTTTTGTTTGGTCCACTTAGTTAGACTTTCTTGTGGTGCTTTTTTTCTTGACTGGGGCTTTTTTCTTATCATTTGTTTTTTTTACTTTGGTTGGTGTTAAACATTTTTTAAAAAGGTTTGAGTAACATTTCTTTCCTTTTTCCATTATTTTAATCATAAATTGTTTCATTACTTGTAGCCACCTCCAGCGGCTTTATATGCTTTTGCAAGGAGCTGGGCTTTTCGAGCTGACCACTGACCGGCTTTACCGCCTTTTGTTCCAGCTTTAATCCTCTCGAAAAGTCTCTTACGCATAGTTGGCTTGGTATAGTTACCAGCTTTGTTCACGGTTGATTTACTTTTTGTTTTCTTTTTTGTTGCCATCTTTTTTTCCAAATATTAAATCCCAATTATCTTGGTATTGTTTTGAGCTTGTGTTAATTCTAGGTCTTGCACCCTTACCACCATCGCTTTTACCATAAATACTTTTTCTAAAGGTTACTTGACTGCCTTCGTCATTTCCTATTTGTCTACCCACAACTTACCATTTAACCTTATTAGCCCAGTACGCTGCTGACATTTTTCCTTTAGCTATATTCTTACCGTGTCTTGCTTTAAAAGACTTTCTCTTTGCTTTCATTCTATCTGATTCACCTGATTTAGGCTTACCAGCTGTGGACGCACCTTGCTCACCGAACCTAATCATTTTAATAGTGCTGCCTTCCTTGGCTAACACTACATGTGATTTAGTAGGATGTTTCGGAGTTCTTTTAGGTTTGTTATAACCTGAGAATCTTTCTCCTCTATATTCAATGCTCATTAGTGTACCGTCCTTTCTTTTATTATTTCTTCGTGTTGTAGTTCTTGTATCTCTCCAATTACAAACAACCCGTGTTCTATTGCTATTCTACTAGCTTGTATCATTGTATCAGCTTTAATGTATGGTCCTATAAGAATACCGGGGACATTATCTATGTACTCAGTTATCCAAATTTTCATATTGTGCATCTTCTGCTTCTATATCAATAGTATGCTTTTCTGGTAGTATAAAGATACCACCGCTAACACTATGATTAATGTCTAGCTTATCTGTTTTAACAACACCAGCCCTATCTAGTATCGTCTGTGCAGCTTGTAACTTATTGTTAGCTTGGGGAACAGGCTTATCTGATTTCATAATCTGTATAAGCTTGAATGCTGCTGTAGGGGCTTCCCTCGCAAGTACGTCTGAGGCTAAATCTACTACTTCGTGTTTTAATGATTTTAATATTTGATAGTGATTGCCTGAATATCCTGCAAGTTCGGCTGACTTTTTGAAGTCTCCTCCAGTCTCAACGAGGTTATTTAAGAATGTTTCTTGTTTCTCGGTAAGGTTTCGTTTCTTTTCTGGTAGATAACTCATGCTTCTATTATAAGAACTATTTACTAGTTTGTCAAGTACTTTGTAAACTTTAAAAGTATTTTAAAAATGCCTTGACAAATAGTGAAAGGGGGTGTATAATAAAGTTGTAAACGTCCCCCGGTTCAACACCTACATAACACACGCAAACCTCTACTAAAACTAGGGGTTTTTTTATGTCCTAAAGCTTATGAAGTTTTGGGAGTACGCGGCTAACTGGTTTATAACCATATTGGCTAGAAATGTATGTGTTTTATATATATACCACCCCACCCCCCCTGTGCATCCTGCCTCCCCCTACTTGCCAAGGCTTCAAAAGTTATCCACAGGATATCAACAACTTACAAAACCTAGCACACTTTAAAAGACCTATACAGCT
>Ga0209535_1002535_pt1 | contig 11920 bp, 19 predicted proteins | sample LinPmetageLP28_FD_184041 | JGI IMG/M metagenome (GOLD analysis project Ga0209535, IMG submission 184041) | Marine viral communities from the Pacific Ocean - LP-28 (SPAdes) (version 2) | ecosystem: Environmental > Aquatic > Marine > Oceanic | place: Pacific Ocean | collected 2009-08-22
CTGAGTGTAGAACAAGAGACCTTAAGGAGAAGGCGGCTGGATTATTAGCCAAGGAAGTAGTTCAAAATCTTATTGCAGTAGGAGAGCGCGTGTTTATACGCACCAAACTAGATACTAAGGGTAAGTTCGGTAGATTACTGGGTACTATTATTACTACAGATAACATTAATATCAACGAGCATTTAGTTAATAACAACTATGCAGTAGAATATTATGGTCAATCTAAGACGGAAGTACAATCAAAGCATAACGAGAACTACCAACGACTTATTGAGAGGTTAGAGTTAGTAGATAAAGACTATTTAAAATAAAATATTTATAATGGGTTATAATAGACGATATAATTATATATGCACTGTCAGCTGTATGCTGATACTGGCTGGTTGTATAAATCAGCAGATTACTAGTCCATTAGTTAAAACTGCAAAAGTTGAAGGCCGGCGCTATGCAAAAGAAGTTGAGGCTCAATCTCCTTTTGTTACGATTGAGATACCATGGATTGAAGCTGGTGAGTTAATTAAAGAGCGTAATCCTTCCTTTATCTCAGCTAGTACCTCTTATTCTGAAGCACTTGTAGGTAAGCCATTAGTTAGCGAGTTAACGCGAGAAGTTAAAACTACCGTTGCAGAATCACTTGTATCTATATTTAATATCGATACTTTAGTATCTACTTTAAAAAAGCCAAGTTTTGAAATACCTAAACAGATCGCTTCTATAAGTAGGTTAAAGGATGTTAACCATGAAGTAAAAAAAGATGCATGGGAAGATGCTGGAAAATCAGTTGATGCTGAGTTGGAGATGAGAAAGGTCGAGGTTCAGCTGCATCGGCTGATGAGAACAGGTGAATTAATTGATAGGGAGCTGGTAAATGCATCACGTAATCCTAAACTAGATCCAGATTCTAGTAATCCTGATCCAAAGTTTCCAGGGGCATTAGCAGCCTGGCAAGCATCTTTGAAAGTAGAGCGATCTAATTGGCTAACGGAGGTGCGAAATCTCTTCGATGCTGAGTATCATGATGTACGCTTTATTCCAGATGATTCCGGACTACCTACTTATCGCAATGCGGATAATCCTGATCTTGGTAAATGGAAGCGTTGGTGTCACTTAGGTCGTTCAAAAGAACTAATTAGTCAGCTTACTCAGAGCCATACAGAGAATAAGCCAACTCTACCCGGAACTGCTTTTGTTGCCAAGTCGTTAAAACAAATGGTTAATCAAAAAACTAAACCAATAACTATTGTTCGAAAGACTGACTCAGTTCGTCAAGAGGTACGTACTTTAATTCAAAGCTGGCGAAGTATGAAAGAGACGCAAGAGCAAGCTGACTTACTAGAGGAAATGAGTGGTGATCTACCGATATTGACACAAGGAGAGATTAAGGCGCGTCAAAAAATCTTTCAACTTCGAAAGGCTGAGATCAAATATGTTAGCGTAGTGTGGCTGCTAGATGAAGATTGCTGGCAAAATTCCTAAGTATATAAATTAAACTTAATCAGCAGCAATATCTTTAGCATAAGATAACCTCTTATCTGTATGAGGAGTTCCAGCTTTCTCATACTTCTTTAAAAATATTAAAGTAGCCTGTTCAACCGAATCTGTACTGTTTAATTGTTCCTTTACTCTTCTATATTCTGGATGCTTTTCCATTTCATATAGTATAAAGTCTATCTGAGTATTTAAATCAGTCCAGTTTGTTCCTTTTTTAGCTGCAAACTTATTAAGGTTAATTGGATCAGTATCATACCTACCGCCCTTTTCCCATTGTGCTAGCCCCCTACCAGGGCCACCTCCACGTTGTTTAATACCTGGATCTAAATTAGATTCTGCTTTTAAGTTGGCAACAACACCTATCGCGGCTGTTTTAGTTAATCCTCCATTAACAAGCCTATCGATAATATATTCCGGAGATCCTTTTTCTAGTGTTGGTTTAACTTCTTCTACCTCTTGCTCTAATCTATTGATGACTGCCGCAGCCACTTGATCAAACTTAGGAGATTTAATTATATTATCAGCTTGTTTAACCGCTGCTATCTTTTGCTCTATAGGCTCAGGCGACTTCTTTAATTGATCTAAAACATAATCAGCCTCGTACGCAGTAGCACCTAGTGATAACATAGTCATTACTATTTCTTTTACACCTTCATCAAACTGCTCTGTCATTTAGTATATTTAATCTTGAATGTTAAAATTTATATGTTATAATAAGATATGGCAGTTAATAAAATTACTAAGTATGATCGTAAAACTAAAAAACGTCCGGGAGTTGTAGCCAAGACTAGAAGCTCAAATCATAAACACTCTAAAAACTATCAGAAAAAATACAGAGGTCAAGGCAAGTGAGATAGAAAAAGCCGAGCTTAAGCTCGGCTTTGTGTTATTCTGAATAATATAACTTTCTCTCTATGTCTCTATATCTTTTGTCTGAATGCCAGATTTCCTCTTTTTGAGGTGTATATTGACCTTCTTTAGTCTGTACTGTCACTTCCGGTGTCAATACTATTGTAGAAGGTTGATATATGTTTAATGTACTGTTTTTCAGCGATGAGCTGGGACTGCAAGAGGTCAGCGCGCTCAGTAGCAGCACTGCTGCGCTTGTTACGTAAACTTTCAATTTCATTTATAATATCTTGTTGTTTGTTTCTTGATTCTTGAGTAATGTTATAGTAGAATGCCTTATTGCGTAATTGCAAATAAGCACTTAATGCTGCCAAAGCAGTTTTAACTAAACCTAACATACTACTAGAATTACTTCTTAGCTTTCTTAGCAGCTTCTTTAGCAGCGGCTTTCTCTTTAGCCTTACCAATATTAAGCGCTAGTACTTCAATAACCTTATATACTTTACCTAAAAATGTACCTTCCTTAGGAGTAGGTGTAAGAGCTGTAATAGATGAGGCAAGTAGAACAGCTGCTGCTGCTACTCCAAACCACGGCTGATCTTGTACAAATTGTATAATGAATTCCATATCAATAATATTTATTAAATAAGTATAATTTTCCGCATATTCTTATAAATAGTTACATGTCATTAGGAGATATTACTAAAGAGATACAGACTAAAGTAGGGGTAAGTGCTGATGGCATTTACGGTAAAAATACAGCTTTAGGTATTATCAAAAAATTAAGCTTTACAGAAAAGGAGCTTACAGCCATTATTCAACAGAAAGTAGGTTCGCTACCCGATGGTGCTTATGGTACTAACACAGCAAAAGCTATTGCTGAAGATTTAGGTATTGGTGAGAAAAAGTCACCACCTGCTGTTATTTCAGCTATAGCAGACGGAGCATATCCCGAAGTATTCAAACCATCACCAAATATAAGTAGCTCGAGAATTAAACCAGAAGGGGTAGTCATTCATCACTCATCCGGTTCTTACGGAGGCTCTGTTAGTTGGATATTAAAAGATGTATCAAATGTATCGTATCATTGTATAATTGATACAGATGGTAGCCGTACAGCTTTTGCAGAAGATGATCGTAGATGCTGGCATGCAGGTAAATCTAGATTCAAAGGTCGTGGTGGTTGTAATGGATTCTTATTAGGATTAGCTGTATCAGGTAATACAAAAACAAGAGAGCTTTCTGATGATGAAGTAGCATCTGCTGTTGAATGGTTGCTACCTAGGTTTAAAAAATGGGGATGGCCTAAAGACTTATCAACAGTTACAACACACCGGGAAATTTCTCCAGGTCGTAAAGATGATGTTGATACTAGAGCAGAAGAAAAAATTAAAGCAGCGCTTAGAGCTGCATTATAATTATGATAAAGAAAATAGAAAAAAATAAAGTTAAGGTATGCTGCGGTAAGAAAGGTTGCCCAGTAGTTGAGAAAATCGATGACGATACATATAAAGTAACTGACGATGATGGTAATTCTATTATAGTAAAGAAAGAAGAACTCTCATTGATGGGTGACGCTGTACAGACTATTAATGAGGACCAGCAACTACTAAACGGGTAATGGCTGACGTAGAAAATAAAAATTCAGAAAACGTAGAAGGTAAATTTTACGTTGACGAAGACTGTATAGATTGTGATCTTTGCCGTGAGCTAGCACCAGATAACTTCCAAAGAGACGATGATGAAGGTTACTCATATGTTTATAAGCAACCAGAAAATGAAGAAGAGCATGCTCTTTGTCAGGATGCATTAGAAGGTTGTCCTGTCGAAGCTATAGGTGATAATGGATAAACTAGTTTTACTTACTTTTGCATCCTATGGATTGTGCCATATTCTAATGTATGGCACAATCTTTAATACCCCACGTAAATGGCTGGTAGCTCGTTATAGTATAATTAATGAACTATTATCATGCGCTTTATGTACAGGCTTCTGGTGTGGCCTTCTTATAAAGCAGAATATCCTATTTGGATTATATAGCGCAGCGACATGCTATATTATAAATTTAATTACAGATATTATGGCTAAAAAAGCTTATGAAGACTCTTGAAGATCTTCAATATAAGCTTTAAGCTCTCCTAGCATATGAACTGCGTACATCATATCATCTTCATACGCGGTATTCATTAGGTCTTCGATTTTATTTACTACTGGATCACTCTCTTCATCACTATTGAGTGGTACTCTACCCATTGCGTATCTATTACCAGTGCCAGGTTGCACGGTTGGTATTTGACCTCTTTGATATGAGTGTGGTCCTTGATCATATGCGTAACCTGCATTAGGTCCTTGATCATAAGACATACCTAAGTAACCTTCATATATTTTACTTAATTTAGAATAGTCATCCATTACTACTTATATTTAATTGAATAATTCAAAAATCAGTATATAATATACAAAATGAAGGAAACAATTATTAATTACGATGTAATAAATTTTCTTACTAAGACGCTCGCATTAAGATTTAAGCTAAATAGTAGAAACTTTACTCATGTTATAGGTATCGCGCGCGGTGGTCTAGTACCTGCTACTATAATGAGTCATATGTTTGATGCTGATTTACTCACATATAACGTGAAATCATATAAAGGAAAGCGTCAAGGTGAGTTTAAGATCATACAAGATATTGATCTTAATACTTTACCTGAAGATAGTAAAATTTTAGTTATAGATGACATATGTGATTCAGGTAAAACTTTTACTAAGGTAAAGGAACTTATAGGTACTAAATTTAAGTTTGTTAGATATGCTGCCCTTTTTACTAAAAGGGGTAGTAGAAATATAATAGATCATTACGGTGTAGAAGTCAAAGACGATAACTGGTTAGTATTTCCTTGGGAAGATTGATAATATGTCGCGAAAAATTAAATGCCTAGTGACTGGTAATCAGTATACATTCGGGAAAGATTACTTTGAAACTAAGGTAGCAGAGTATGGAGATGAAGATTCTCTTAAGAAGTTCTTCATAACTAAAAAAGCTAAGACGTATTTAAACAAGGGATACTCCGTACAAGAAATAAGAAATATTTTAAATGTTCAAGAAGATGACTTACCAGGTGATGATTCTCAAGCTATTAAGGAACTAATTGACTTTCATCGAGTTAGAGGCTCAAGCAAAAACAAAAGAATTTCTAATACAATGAACTTTGCTACCCATAAATCCGACCCTAACGTGCTTGAGTTTATAAATAATATTAGAAATTATGAATAAGAAAATCTTTACCGTGCAATTAGGCTCTGGTAATACTATTAAAGTATTTAATGCAGAGACAGGCCAACTACATAGAATTATATCTACGGGCGGTAATGTTATATCTTCACCAATTGTAGTAGGTGATACGGTAACCGTTACAGTATTGGAAGGTGGTGTGAATGTTATGAAAATATTTACATTACCAAATGGAGGATTAAAGTCAGTCACAGCCATATAATAATATAGTATAATGGAAACAAATATTTTTACGGAACAGCTATCTCGTAAACCAAACTTATATCCTTGGACAGAGCAGTTTATTGAGTCAATGCATAATGGATTCTGGACTGATAAAGAATTCTCATTTACATCTGACGTTCAACAATTTAAAACTGAACTTGATGATCAACAAAGAGAGATTATTGTAAGGGTGTTATCAGCTATTGGTCAAATAGAGGTAGCTGTTAAAACTTTCTGGGCAAAGCTCGGTGAGAACTTACCACACCCAGCACTTCAAGATCTCGGCTATGTAATGGCCAATACGGAAGTAATTCATAATAACGCTTATGAGAGACTTCTTACAGTTCTAGATATGGAGGATGTTTTTGAAGAAAATTTAAAACTCGACTTCATACAAGGCCGTGTTAATTATCTACGTAAGTATACACATAAATTTTATAGTAGCTCTAAAAAGCAATACTTATATGCGTTAACCCTTTTTACGTTGTTTGTTGAAAATGTATCTCTATTCTCGCAATTCTATGTTATTAACTGGTTTGCTAGATATAAAAACGTTCTTAAAGATACTGATCAGCAAGTAAAGTATACGCGTAATGAAGAGAATATTCACGGGTTAGTTGGTACCAAAATTATTAACACTATACGTGAAGAACTTCCAGAGCTATTCGACCAAGAGTTAGAAGAGCGTATTAGAGGTGAAGCTGTTGAAGCATATAATTCTGAAGCTAAAATTGTTGACTGGATGATTAATGGTATTAATGAGCCAGGTTTAAATGCACCAACAATTAAAGAGTTTATTAAAAATCGTATTAATTCTTCGTTACAACAAATTGGATTTAAACCTGTGTTTGAAGTTGATAATAAGTTATTAGAGGCTACAATGTGGTTCGAAGAAGAGCTACTCGGTAACAATATGACTGACTTCTTTCACTCTAGACCTGTAGAGTACTCTAAGAAGAGTCAGTCATTTGATGAGGATGATCTCTTCTAGTAGACTTTAATAACATGAGTGATATTTACTGGCTTAACGAAAACTCGCGTAAGTTTCTCGAAAGAGGTTACTTACTTCCTGGTGAGACGCCTGAAGATCGTATTAAAGATATAGCGCATCAAGCGCAAGAGTATCTTGGTATCGAAGGATGGGCTGACAAATTCATCGATTATATGCATAGAGGTTTTTATTCTTTATCATCTCCTATATGGTCAAACTTCGGACGAGATAGAGGACTACCTATATCTTGCTTCGGATCTTATATTCCAGATGACATGGAGAAGATTTTAGGTAAGGTTGCTGAGGTTGGCACCATGTCTAAGGTGGGTGGAGGTACTTCTGCATACTTTGGTGATGTTCGCTGTAGAGGTGCAGAGATCTCAACTGGGGGTACATCTACTGGTGTACATCATCAGTTAACTGTCTTTGATGCTTTAACTAATTACATCTCACAGAGTAATGTTAGAAGAGGTTCATTTGCAGCTTACCTACCAATTGATCACGGTGATATAGAAGAGTTTTTAGGTATTAGAGGTGAAGGTAACTCTATTCAGGATCTTTCTATAGGTGTAACTGTTAGCGATGAATGGATGGAAGATATGGTCGCAGGTGATAAACAGAAGAGAGGTATATGGGGTAAGGTTATTAAGAAGAGATACGAATCTGGTTACCCTTATATATTCTTTTCTGATAACGCAAACAATAATGCTCCTCAAGTTTATAAAGATAAAGATAAGCGTATTAATGCTTCTAATCTCTGTACAGAAATTTTTCTATCTACAGAAGAAGATGAATCGTTTGTTTGTGATTTATCTTCTTTGAACCTTGCTAAGTGGACAGAGATTATTGAAACAGATGCTATTGAAACATTAACTTATTTTCTAGATGCTGTTATGACTGAGTTCATTAACAAAACTAGAGGTATTAAGAACATGGAAGCACCTCATAAATTTGCCGTTACTCAACGTGCTATAGGTATAGGAGTTTTAGGTTGGCATTCTTACCTACAGCAAGAAAGTATTGCTTTTGAGTCTATGGAAGCAAAACTTCAAAACTCAGTTATCTTTAAGACCATTGAAGAGCGGACTATAAATGCATCACGTGAGATGGCTCAAGAGTATGGTATACCTTCATTAATGGAAGGATACGGGTTACGTAATAGTTGTTTAGTGGCTATAGCTCCAACCACCAGTAGTTCCTTTATACTCGGTCAAGTTAGTCCATCAATTGAACCTCTTAATAGTAATTACTTTACAAAGGATCTAGCCAAAGGTAAGTTTACCTATAAAAATCCGGAACTTACAAAAGTTCTAGAATCATATAATAAAAATGATAACCCTACATGGAGAAGTATATTAGAAAAGGGAGGATCGGTACAACACTTAAAGTTCCTTACAGATCATGAAAAGGAAGTATATAAGAACTTTGGTGAGATATCTCAAAAGGAAATACTTATTCAAGCCGCACAACGTCAAAAATATATTGATCAAGGTCAATCAATTAATATGATGGTACCACCAAATACAAAGCCTAAAGAAGTAAATGAGCTACTTGTATGGGCATGGGAGAATGGAATTAAGTCGCTGTATTATCAAAGAAGCGCTAACCCTGCGCAAGAATTATCTCGTTCATTAAATGAGTGTTCAGCGTGTGAAAGTTAAATTTATGAAATGGAAATATAACGCAGTCGCAGAGACTGAAGATCAAGAAGAGCCTATGAGTCAGCCTTTAATTATTAATACTACTGCTGCGTCAAGTGGTGGTGGTGTTACTAGAGTGGTAGAAAATAATGTTTACTTTTACGGAGATATTACAGAATCAAACGCTTTAGAGTTAAATACTGTGCTTTATGAATTAGATCGAAAGCTAGCTGTTACAGGGCTATTTATAGAATCTAACCCGGTTATTAAACTTCATATTAATTCTTATGGAGGGTCTCTGTTCGCGGGACTCGCTACTGTAGATGTAATAAGAAATCTAAATAGCGAAGTACACTCATATATCGAAGGAGCTGCAGCATCAGCTGCTACTATTATATCTGTTGCTTGTGCAAAGAGATATATCGGTAAGTATTCAAAGATGTTAATTCACCAGCTCTCCGCCGGTGCTTATGGTAAATATACGGAGCTAGAAGATGATATGGAAAATAATAAGCATTTAATGGAGACTATTAAGGCTATATATAAAGAATATACCAAAGTACCTATGAAGAAGCTTAATGAAATTCTTAAACATGATCTTTGGTTTGATTCTAATAAATGTTTACTATTAGGGTTAGTCGACGAAATAATTTAAGCCACCTTAGCTCAGTTGGTAGAGCTACTGATTTGTAATCAGTAGGTCGACGGTTCGAGTCCGTCAGGTGGCTCCAGCTTTAAGACCTCTACTAGTAGAGGTCTTTTTTTATTTCGGCCCGGTGGTATCTGCGCCATCTTTACCATTGCCATGTCTATGATTTAATAAAGAAACACTACCATTACCTGCGATTATATCACCCCCTGCTGTTATTTCACCAGTAACATGTAGATCACCAGCAATATGCAAGTCACCATCTATTACTGTTTGAGGTGATTTAATACTATATTGACTTGTCGCGTTAGTTTTAATTGTAGGCGCTGATGTAGTTATTATATTACCACTACCTATAAATACATCATTATCAACATTTATCCTGACTGTACCAGCATTATTGGTAGTACCCCCACCAATATCAACTTCTGCACCTCCGAGAAGTAATTTACCTGAAGTAGTTAATTTAGCATTACCTGATGTATTTAAATCTACTCCACCGGAACCTCCTTCTAGCATAAGTTTGCCGTTTGCCTTTACGTGAACATCACCGAACGGTATAGCTGAAGAAGTGTCCTTTTCTTCAAATACCGGTACAGCAATCTTGTTTAATACATGTGTCTTATCACTATTAATAGTATACTCACCATCAACTGGTCTACCTTTTTTAATAATAATACCAGAATCATAATTTACTGGTGTAGTTCCCGCTATTAAAGTAATCTGTTTTGCGGATACAAGCTTAATATTACCACCCTTACCCATCTGAGCTTCTATTTCTGTTAGTTCGGGAACCGTCTCTTCTATTAGTTTCGGTACATCTATCTCAGATTCCTCCCATTCACCACCACTAATAGCTCCCGACTTATCAGGATTCGGTGTGCCTTTTCCTTCAAAAACTGTACCCGTATTATTACCTATTGCTGGGTACTGCAGTTCCGGCGCTGTCTTAGCGACAGCAATCGGTAGGTATGCATTAAGCCATTTTTCATTAACCTTTTCTTTATATTGACTTACATTACCGGTAATAATATTAAAGTCGCCACCAGCTCGTTTTTCCATATCCTTACAAGATCGTTCATAGCTAGCGCGCTCTGTTGTATCAAATTTATCACCTTTGGTTAAAGACTGGCAGTTGTTAGTAGCTAATGTACTAACAACTTTATCATTCATATAAGTATTACTTCCAGATTTATGAGTAAGCTGAACGCGTTGGTTACCTGTAGTGTTAGTAAATACTAAAGCACCTGCATTTTGATTTAACACTAATTCATTCCTATTAATATCTTTTTCAATAGGATTATTTATTGTAATTTGTTTACTCATTTTAAATTATATTATTACCAAGCGGGTAATTTGGATATACGTCTTTTACATTGGTACCGCTTATTGATTTTATACTATCTATACCATGTAAAGTGCCTAACACTACAGGTAAACCTCTTGCGCTATTTATAAACGAAACTAGAACAACATCACCAACATTTGGCATCGCAAACCAACCTTTAGGGCAATTTGTTCTATTATCTGGGGTATAACTATTGGCGTTAGGATTAACACCTGCTGTACTTGGATCAGTGCCAGCGTATCCATCACTGATGTTAATGTTTGTATAATTCTCCGCTGGTGCTGGGTCTTCTAGCATAGTAGGAAAATCATTATCACTAACAATAGCTAGATCACTACTAGCGTTATACCTCGCTAATGATCCACCGCCTCCTGTTATAGGACTTAACACATAAGCCCATATCTCATAATTATCTACTAACTCTTTGGTTTTAGGAGAAACAGTTTTATCTAAATTTTTACCAAATGGAAATCCAAACTCTTCACCATCTGATGAAGTTGTTGATATACCGTTAATAAGGACTTTTACTTGTCCTTGTGGTTCTTTATTTTCAACATCTGATATGTCGCTATTATTTAAAACTGTACCTATATATAAGCTATTTAAATTCATATTAATTTAGCTGCTGAGATTACACTGGCAGCTTTATCAAGCTGTTTACTACCCTTATCCATAAAATTATTTATTGCGCCTGTAGGTTCTGATATTTTATTAGATAATTCTGAAACCTTACCATCAATTGAACCTAACCCGGTGCTAATATCTTTAACAGCTTTTAAGCTTAAATTATTAATTGATTCGCTTATAATACAATTTGCTAATGCAGCAGCAGCAAACTGACAGTTTTCTTTGGTATCTATAAAATCTTTTATATCAAGTATTTGAGCTTTTGTGTCCTTATAAAACTGTACTGCAGTTTCAATGGTACCTGCAATAGTGGCTACTAACCCAGTTGCTGTTGATATTAGACCGTTAATGGCGCCGGTAAGTTTATTTACTTGATCTTGAACTGCTCCTAACGCTAAATCTGTAACTGCTGAAATACTATCTTGTATAGCGGACGATATACTACCCGCTACACCGCCAGCCAATTTCTTTATACCATCAATGGATAACCCGCTTATGATTGAGGGTATACACAACGCACCCTTAGCGATGGTTGATAGCTGGCCTACTTTGTTACTGGCAGCACCTGCTATATTTGATATACTATCTAAAAACGCCATATATATATTTAATCCTTGAACTTAGAACTCAATATACTATAATATCTTTATGCTAGTAAGTCATGAATCACCTATTGCTATTTTGGAAGAATCTAAATCGTACAATGATTACGATTACGCTCTCGTACATTTGTTCGAAACCCAGCCTGACTATTTTAACTTTTTTAAACGTTCGCTCGCTGCCGGTCGTGAGGTGCTTCTTGATAATTCAATCTTCGAACTCGGCAAAG
>Ga0209535_1002536_pt1 | contig 11920 bp, 7 predicted proteins | sample LinPmetageLP28_FD_184041 | JGI IMG/M metagenome (GOLD analysis project Ga0209535, IMG submission 184041) | Marine viral communities from the Pacific Ocean - LP-28 (SPAdes) (version 2) | ecosystem: Environmental > Aquatic > Marine > Oceanic | place: Pacific Ocean | collected 2009-08-22
CTACGAATAGTCTAATTCGTTCGTCTACCTTTGGACGTCAGTCATTATTTGCAGAAATCAGCGCTAACTCCGGAAGCTTTAACACAAACAACTTTATATTATCAGCATGAATACTGTATACGTCAATTTAAGTTCAATTTATAGTAATACTACTTTAACAAAACAAGAGCTATATCTCAAAGGAGACTCGACATTGCAGTTTAACCTGACTGGTGTAAATGAAGAAGTTAATGATGTTATATCTTTAGAAATAAACTGGGGTGATTCTACTATAGAAAATTACAAGAAAGATTTAGTTTATAACTATAAAGAGAAATCAATATTTGATGAGATCCTCTACGGTAAGTTAGGGGGTAGTGTAATGACTGATTACAATCATACACTCTCTTTAAACCCAGCAACAAATTTTACTTCGCTAACAGCTCAGCTATTAATTTACTACTCTAATGGAGTTTATGTAGATATCTACTATCCATTAACTCTAGTTAGTGAGTCCTATTATGATAATATTAAAAAGTTTGCTATTAACAACACTCAAATGAATTCGCTATCTACTTCTAACACCATAGCCAATTTGCAGAGTAAATTTAACAAACAAACATATATTACATACTTACAAAAATAGTATGGTGTATTAAATATATGTAGTGGCAACGACATTACATAAATCAGTTAGCTCTATAGCTTTCCCAGAAGCAACCTATTCGGATAGATTTGTTACGTTTAAACAGACTAAATCTAATTTAGAACAGCAGTTTAACGTTACAAGCATACATGCTCTATCTGGAGCTTTAGATACGCGAATTAATAACTATTCTTCGTTATATCTATCTGATAAGAATTTACTATCTAATTTTATTGAGCTATCTTCTTTAAATTCGAATAACTTGCAAACGGTTACCACGAAATTAGCTTTTTATAGAGGTACAGATAAAGACCTTGAATACGTATATATATTTGATACAAACTCTGTGTCAGCAACAGATATACAAAAGCCTGTAGGGGTAAAGACTTTAACAGATGTAAACGCGTTTGCAAATAATTACAACTTTGAATTAGAAGTTGTAGATAGTAGATTACTACGTATTAAACATAATAATGGTAGATCAGATTATTTCTTAAATTATGATACTAGCTCAAACAGTGTTGTCTTTTATAATTATGATGAAGATATTTCCCTTGTTACAAGTGAAAGGTTAGATACCTTTAGATATAATATCGATAATAATGGGTATTTACAGATCTATAAATTTATTAACGATGAACTTAAAGTTCTAACGTTAAGTGGTAACGCGTTGACATTTACCCAAATGGTTAGTAGTAGTTTAAATAGAAACACTAATAATTTAATTTTTATTGATTATAGTAACGATGTTGTACCTTCTAATATTAATAACTCCTTTATATCCTATAATAATGATGATAGAGATAGGCTTATAATTGATACTTCAAATAGTAGCTACGACAATAAAGGCCAATACTTACTACATACTAATTATAATACAATATCTTCTGATAAACTAGATTTAAATTACCTTACCCTTGATAATAATAGGTCCGAATATAACTTTATTAAACGAGGTTCAAATATGTTTGATACGCCCTTTGGTATTCCTAGTTTTGATTATAGGGATTATAATACACTCCATTCTGGTAACGAGCAAGAAAGAGGTACTGAAAAATTACAATTAAATTACGTTTTTTATGATAAGGACATATCAATTAAAAATGGCTCTGATACGTTTTTCACTGCGCCATCATCGATATACCCTTATGAACGTCTTAATGTAAATGATTCAACATTTGCCGCAAATGGCGCTTTCGCTGGACCATCCCCTATTTTAGCAGATAAATTATATGTTAAAAGATCGCATAGTGATCAGTATAATAATGGTAGATATCTATGCACGTGGCTTTCAGCAGGTAATTTATCACAACAAGGTGTATGGGTTGATAGGTATTACTATCCGGATAAAATAACTAAATTAGAAGCTCTATCAGGTACAGCCTTATTTACACCATCGTTCATTGATAGTGTAGATAGTATTGAACTTGGTACAATAAACGAGATATTAGTTAAGGAGAAGTTTTTTGATAAGAAGAGTGATGCTGCTATTACTCCTAATGTAGATTTAAAGTACGAACGAGTTGGTACAGATACTATTAGCGATATAGTTCAGTCATCATCCCCTCTTATGTCCACCTTTAGTAACTACTATATATCAAAGACAGTAGGAGGAGAAGTTCAAAATATATGCTATTCTTGTGATGATAATGCATTTAATTTTGATGGAACGTTTTATTCTAAATTAAGTGTTTATGAGAGTATTAATAAATCAAAATCCTTTACACTATCTTTAGATTTATGGATTGATCCAAATTTACAATATGGTTATCAATTACTTGGTAATAACACTAATGCTGGTTTTGGATTATTTCAAGATCAAACATCTACACCCTTTCTTCATGTTGTAAGTGGTAACGTGTTATACATTTATAATAGCGACTATACATTATTAAATAAAGTAACCTTTATACGTAAGATTAAAGAAGTATTTAAAAGAGGTGCTTTAGATGAGTTTATTATAGCATGTAACGGTAATCTATTTTATAGAGTTGATGCGCAAGGTAATAAACTAAGGCTCGAGTGCTCCTCTGAGATTCTTAATTATATTGGATATCATCAAGAAGATAATTTTATAGATTTTATAGATACAGCAGGTATCGTTCATCGTTTAGATGTACTAACGTTAGAATCGCAAACTATTTCTGCAGCTGAGTTTGATGTCTATAAAAACGAAATATGTTTATATGATAATGTAGTAGTACGAGATAATGTTGATTATAAATTACCTGGGTCTAAAACTAGATGGGAAAACGATGATACTATATTTTATGTAGTAGATAAGTATATAGTAAAGCATAATTTTAGAAATGGACCAGAATCATTCCTAAAGGCCTCTACTGTAATTAATGATATTAATATTATCGATAATACTATTCACATAGCGACGGATAATAAACTTTACCAATATAATACTTCAGGGGTATTTGGATTATCTGCAAATATTGGTTCTGCTAAAACATCGACAGGTAATACACCACTTTCAAGCGGTTCTATATTAACGATAGATTACGTAAATCAGTATATAAGCGGAACTCAATTTAAATACCCAGTATTACTTTGCGAGGGTGATAACAAAGATTTATTTATAGTAAAGGGTATAGGAGCGCAATTAAGCGCAACTCAGTTATTTGATAGTGATCAAGCCGTTATAAAGCGTGATAATAATACCCGTGGAGTAAGAATTACTAATTATAACGCGTTAAATCGAACACTTGATGCAAAGAGTCTTGATTTTAAGTTAACTTTACAGAATTATCTAGATTCACAAGATTACTTAACTAAAACTATTTCTTTTGATACCACAACCTTACTAACCGGCTATCATAACTTTACTTTTAGATTTGATAGTATTCAAGGCAATATGACTTTATACTTAGATGGTGATCTTTATGAAAATCTAACTTTATCACCAGGTAAATATCAAATACAGAATATATTTAAAGATGAGCTATATGTTGGATCTGCTGGATTTCAAGATGGTACTGATTTAGCTACATATCTTAAACAGCCAGAATATTTTTACTCGAAAGATATGCAAGTTAAAAATTTATTTGTATATGATAGAGCCATAAGCACAACACTTGTTTATGCGCTATATCTCCTAGAACAAAAAGTTGATGATATTGTATTATCCCTACCGGCTGGTCAACGAGTGAATAAGACGCAGATCGAAAAATATTTTAAGTTTGATCGTCATAATTCTAGTAACTCTATAGATATAGTTATACGCGATCTATCTATTACTGATGAAAGTGTACGTTCCCAAATACGTACAAGTATTTTATCAGAAGCGTCTTCTATCCTACCTGTTGGTACAAAAATTAACGATATTAAATTTAAAAATTACTCATGACAGATTACAAATCATATAAAAAATTCTACACTAGTGGGGATTTGTTTACTTTAACAGGCGCAGATTTTTATGGGTTAGTTGAAGTAGAAAATAATGTAGCTGTTGAATCAGGTACTGGAAAAGTTCTTACTTCAAAAAATACTTTTGATACAGATTTAGCTTTTTCAAGAGATTATAAGGATAGGGTAATTTCTGACTTAACTATCAATCTACCGAATACTGTCGAAGAGTGCACGTTTGCTATAAATGATACTTTTGATTATAATTTGTTTAAATTTAAATTAGACAATATTAAAGAGAATAATAATTTTATATTTTCTAGATGCTTTATCGCTTCTAATAAATTACCATGGTCTATCGATATAAGATATGCTAGCTTAACATCTACATCAGACAGTAGCTTTAGCGTACAACAATTATCTGCTAATACCCCCACTTTTAATAATTCTATACCATTTAGTAATTCAACAAAGCTTAGTGTATTTGGTGATATAATCGAATCTACTGCACAATTAAATCTAGATTTTAATGATAGGTTTGCTCTATTTGCTATAACAAGTAGTACTTTTATTGCTATGACAGGTAGTGATACGTCTCTGGACGTTATTTTAAATAATAACAAATATGAAGATGATGATAATGAATTATCTTTTGGAGAGTTGGGTGGAATAGCATCTAATAAAAAGAACGTGTTTTTAACTGACACTGTTAATAATGTTATTTTAAAATATGATATCGAGGGCTTTGTAAATAATGATTCTTCTTTAGGGTATAAACGTAATTTTATTGAACTCCTAGGAGGTCATGGAGATAGTAAGAATAAAACTAAATTTAAACAGCCGACAAAATTAGCCTGTTCAGATTCTGAAATAGCTGTTTATGATTCAGGTAATAAAGTAGTTAAAATATTTGATACTATGCTTAACTACCAAAGCCGTATTGCATCTATAAATTTCAACAAAGAAAGTTTTGGTGCAATGGGGTTTGATCCAGATTTTAAGTCTTTATATATTTTAACTTACGGTCCAAGTATAACCGAAGCCACAGGCCATACAGTATATCTATATAGGTATACCGATTATAATTATAGCACAGTAGAACGTGTAATATTAGATGATAAAGTGGGTGATAATAAAATAGTAGATATTACCTTCTCGGGAGTGTCTAGTAATTATTGGTACTTTTCAACATCAAAGAAGATCTACAAAAAATATAAAACAAGACCTTCAAAAGTTATAGGTACCTTCGATAATTTTAGACTAGGCTTAATAGATGTGCAGCCAGTTTCAACAGAAAATAATAGGTGGAATTTTCAAGATATAAACTGGAAAAATGCTAATTTTTCTTGGAATCTTATAAGTTCAAATGATGCTTCTGATAACGGCCTTCTAATAAGTGATGTTAACAGTTTTAATTTATTCCCAAGTACTAATGGTAATGATAGAATTGTATTAATGACTAATAGTAGAATATATTTCTTTAATGAAAATACCCACAAAGCGTATCAACGAGTAATTAAACATAGTAATTATACTAACTACGGTAAGCAGGGATTTTCCCTTAATAAGGATCAATACATACAGACCTCTACTATTAATAACGAGATTACAAAAGTTGTGCAGGATGTTCTTACGTTAAAGAACAACATTGTTGGTAGATTTGCTGGTCAATATAATCAAGATGTATTAGAGCTAGGAGATTATAACTATAACCTTAATTTTGACGAGTTTGTTCGTGAAGATATAGAAAACATGTTTATACATACTAATGAAGAGAGTCTCGTAGGAGTAATAAATCGGTGTTTTTCTGAGATTTATGACGTCCAAAATAAAATAACTAATATTGTTTTACCTGATGTTGCTCCTAATGTTCAAACAGCATATAATTCTCAGGGTATAATAATAATTTAATTGGATAAATGGCTTTAGCTTATAAATAACTGTATGGCAACTACATCATTAACTAATACAAATATTAGTGATACTTATACAGGAGTCCTACATGCTAAGGGGGAGCCTATACCTGCAAGTGGGTTGCAGGATGTATATGATGGCTTTGGTAATAAGAGTTCATTAAAGATAGGTAGAGCGGGACAGGGAATCGATATTGATGGTAGTTTAGGTGCTAGTTTTATTAATGCGCTTTACCCAGTAGGAGCTGTTATATTTTCTGCAGATAATACAAACCCCGGGGTAAGATTTTCTGGAACGACCTGGTCTCAAGAAGCAGAAGGTAGATTTATTGCAGGTGTAGGTACAGGTAATGATGGTACAAATACTCAAGCAGTCCCTGCAGGTAACGATTCAACAGGAAAATATAAACACTCTCTTACTGAAGCTGAATTACCAAGTCATAACCACAAAACTTTCAAAGATATATCATCAAGTACCAATAACACAGCAAATTTTGCTGCTAGAAAAGATGCTTCTGGTGGTTCGCAAAATTATGCAATTCAAAGTACAACAGAAACTCCTGACGTCTTTCCTACATCAAATACAGGTAGTGGCACTGCGCATAATAACACACCACCGTCATTTGGTTTGTATGTATGGAAGAGAACAGCTTAACAATTTAAAACAATGCCAGATATTGAAATAGTAAAACTTAAAATTAGGAGAGGTACAGAAGCTCAAAGAACTTCTGTTATTCTTGAACAAGGAGAACTTGGTTATACAACTGATAATAAGCGTATATGGGTAGGTGATGGTTTTACATCTGGTGGCAACGTTGTAGGTAATATAGTACATCCACCGTTAACGATTAGCTCTAGAACTGCTTTAGCGACAGCTACTACAGGAGACATAGTATATGAAAATAATTACCTCTATCAATTGTCTGGTACAGATTACTCAGTATTATCAAGTTGGGGGTTTATTGGATCAGCGCCAGATACAAACACTATAGATTATAATTCAGATTATAAATTGCATGTAATTAATAATGCGATCTCTGCTAGAAATTTAAATCCAGATTCAGTATATGCCTCTGGTGCGATAGGATTAAATGCAACCCAAGGTCTTTCCGCAAATGTTGATAGCTCAACTATAACAGTTAACACTCTGACTAATCAATTATCAGTACTAAATATAGATGAAAAACAAATAAAAAATTCTTCGTTTGGCAATGGTATTGTAGGTGGTAGTGGTACAGTAATAAGTGTAGATGCGACTAGCACATTCTCTTTTCCAGGTGGTGAATTAGAAATAGCTTCTATTCCAGCTGGAATAGTTGATGCAAACGCTCTTAAGCCTGCTAGTATAGGTTCAACACTTAATGTTTCTGGTAATGTTTTAAATCTCGCAACAATAGGTAACGGAGCAACAAATGCATTAGATGCTATAAACTACGATATACATGGACGTGTTTCTTCTCGTGCTTCAACAATAGTGCAAAATATAACAGGTATATCTACTGCATATAAAGGCTATTTAAGCCAATATCCTAACGCTCCATGGAGTGGGGGCACATTAATAAGCGCTACTTCTGCTAACAGCGCTGGAACTACCGCTTCAGTAAACCTTTCTTCTGCAGGATTTATACAGTTTGATACTGGGACTGAAGGCGTTGTAGCAATACCTGTATTTAAAGTACCTAACTAATTAAAACAATGGCAAAAAAAATAGAAATTCTAGAAAATACTTTGTTAAAGCTTCTCGTTAGAAGAGGAGATGATGTAGATCGTAAAAATGTTATACTATCGGAAGGTGAGTTAGGGTATACAGAAGATGGGAAGCGATTATTTGTAGGTGATGGTACAACAGCTGGTGGTATTGTCACAGGTAACAAATACAAGGGATCTAGCGTAGATCATACTACTATAACTGATGCTGTAGAAGGTGATTATGCTCATAACTCTACAAGTAATATTCTTTATATTAAAACTACTGCCGCGTGGCTATCCGCAGGTAGAGTTTTAACAGCAGGTAATGATACGATTACTATTAATAATGCAAATGGTACTGTTATTGTTGGTACTTTATCCGCTAACAACATTCACGCTGATGCATTGGGCAATTCTTTAGAAATTGATACTAATGGTAGGGTTGCATTAAGCAGTACAAATATTTCAGTAGATAGGATTACACCTAATAGTACAACCTATCTTAACCTACCGCAAAAGTTGAGTATCAACGCGGTTGATTATACTTTCCCTGTTGGTGGTGTAGGTAGTAATAAATTTTTAGGTACAGATGTATCAGGTAATCTTACATGGAAAGTACCTGATCAAGCTTCTACGTTCTTCTTTAATTCTACTGCAGGTCCTATTCCAGTAGGTACAATTATGCCATACGTATCTGCTAACGCTGCTCCAGAAGGTTGGCTATTATGTAATGGTCAGACAGTTGCTGCAGCAACATATCCAGACCTTTATACTATTATAGGTTCTGAATTTGGTGGTAATGCTACTAACTTTAAATTACCAAACTACACTGACGCTGCTTTATATGGTGTTGCGTCTGATCCTGCTGGATCTACAACACTAAACATTGGTACAGGTACTGGTTCATTAAGTGCAAAAGGTGCATTGTTTATTATTAAGGCAATACCTGATAGTTTAGCGCAATCAACAATTCAAGTTAAATCACCACTAGCACTAACTGTTAACGGTGTAGCAAAGACTTCAGCAGTATCACCTCTATCAGGTAATCTTGTATTAAGCACCGGAACGCCTGGTATTACTGCTAATTCAACTGCTGGTAATTATACCTTTATTACTTTAGCAGAATATACTAAATTTTGGTTAACAGGTTCAGGTTCAAAGGGAGGTGTACGTACAGGTGGTGCTGCTGCTACCGTTACTGGTATTCTCTCAGCTCCTATAGGTACCCAATTTGACATTACAGTGGGTGCAGGTGCTACTGGAGCTAACGGCGCTTCAGGTAACCCGTCGTTCATTTCTCATAACAGTTCTTCGGTTGAGATAGCAAGATCTCATGGCGCTGTTACACAACCAACCGGAATAGTGCCAGATGGTAGTACTAACACTGGCAACCTTTCAACAAACGGTACCGGTCTGGCAGGTGGTCAGTCAGCATACATTTTAGGTGGTCATGTAATTAATGGTGGTCGCGGCGGTTGGGATACAAACGACGGTGGTGAAGATGTTGGAGGTACTGCCTCTTTCTGGGGATCAGATAATGTAGCCGGTGCAGGTGCTGGAGGTCACAATGGTGATACAGTTAATACAGCTGATGGCCTCATAAAATTTGAATGGGGCCTTTGATTTCTACAAAAGTTACATTAAATTAGCTTATGGACGAGCTAGTTGTTGACGGTGTAACCCCAGAAGATTTTAAAATTCTTAAGAAATTAATAGAGACATACCCTTTTACTTTATCTAGTGATTTAGGGTATGCTGAGGTATACACATTGTATAATAAGATTAATCAAATTGTAGAAGCACTGCAAAGTGACTAAATATTAATGTGGATGTACGGGAAAGAGCTAGCTCCTTTTTAGAGGAGTTTACCGATTTTATACTAGAAGATAAAAATCGTAGAAGCCTTGTCGTTAACATTAAAAAAGATTATTTTAGAACTATCTATTATGAGCTCAAGAAAATAGGGTATCAACTCGTACACAAATCTACTATAAAGTCTGGTGAATCTTTTACTCTGGTATTTGTTTATCAGATTAAATAATAACGTAAATGTCTAATCCAGTCCAATTACTACAAGAGACCACAACAAGCTCAATTCTATCTGCAATTGACGGTAAGAGTCCCTTTACTGATAGAGCTTTATTTAGTGATTATACTGCTGTCGGTAGTTTAACACGTAATACAGCTAGCTGGGCTTATAATTTTGATGGTATAACTGGTATTGTCGCGTGGAATGATAGGGTGCGAGGAGGTACACCATCCGGGACCCGTTTAGGTGGTGCAGCTATCACTAAAAGACATATAATATACAGCAAACACGCTGGCTATCAAGTTAATAATACTGTTTATTTTGTAACTAAAGATAATACACTTATAACCAGGAAGATAGTAGCTACTAAGGACTTCCCTCTTACAAATGGTGATTATGGTATTGGACTGCTAGAGTCTGATTTACCTGTGACAATAGATGTAATTAAGGTATTACCTAAAGAAACATATAGATATTTTAACAGTGAATACTTTTTAAACTTTGATACAACCAGGTGGATAGGGTCCGGACAGACTAATGAAGTTTTAGTATTACATACAAATCAATCAGAACTAGCTTCTATTAAGGCATTATCTGTCGTAGATTTTCAGAGTTTCACAGATCCAGATCCTAACAATTATACATCTACTGATTGTGCTACCTTTAATGTTAACACGTCGACTGATAGTACAGCAAAATTATGGAATTATAACAACGTTCCAGGTGATTCTGGTAGCCCGTTATTAATGCTTCAAAATAACGAAGTTATATTAATTGGACTTTTTCAGTTTGTAGGTGCTGGGCCGTTTATAAGCTCGCCACGCAATTACAATGACATTAACCGTCTAATAACTGACGTTGATGCAAATTACGCTGCTGCAGGAGGATTCGCTGCTTCTGGTTATACTTTAACAGATTATAATCTAGAAAATTATTACATCTATAATTCAGTATCATACACATCACCAGCATTATCAGCTTTACCACTATCTGCTACTTCTCTTGCAGTTTTTGAAGACGGAGTCTCCCCTTCCTATGATATAACCTGGTCGTTTAATTATGAAGTAAAGAATTGGAATGCTGGGGATGAATTAGGATTTACAATGTTTTTACAGAACGCTACTGTTCCTTTAACCGGTGGTGGTGTTGGTGATGATTTAGGATATTCTGGTGGGGCTTCAGGTAATATACGGTCACGGGGGTTAAGTGGTGGTGTGTTAGGGGTTGGGTTTGATACCCATGGGGTGTATGGTCTAGAAAAGACTTATGAAGATACTACTACGCGTACAGGTATTCCTTTATCTGGTAGAAAACTAAATTCTATATCTATAAGAGGTGATGAAGCTTCAGGTTATAGTTACCAAGATTCCAACATATCAATAGAGGCGTTTGATATATTAAGCGATGGTATAAAGACAGTGCGTGGTAGATTAGGTAATTACGGTAAGACGGTTTACATTGATTATAAAGGTGAGGCTGATAACGATTTTACTAATATACTTACTAAAAATATAACTGAGTTATCTTTCGATACTAGCACGCTTTATAGGCCTGGTATAACTGTTAGTAAGCCGTTAACTGGTAGTAACTCTAATGTAGAGGTCTTTATTAGTAATTTTCACGTTGAAGGTAAAACTATAACTAATGTTTTATCCAGTACGTTTGAAAATACCTTTGTACCTTTATCCGTATATTCTATTGATTCTGCAGTTCTTGGACCTCCAAAGCAACCAGCACCAACACAGGAAGGTAATCGTTTACTACCGTTTTTAGGTATAGAGCCTAGCATCGGTTGTCCTAATGCTTATTGCGGGTTATCTGGTAATAGCAGTAGTAATACCGGGGCATACTTTCCAAATACAATCTTATATAGTTTATCTGCAACAATTGGTACTGTAGATTATCAAGTAAATAATCCCAACGATAAACCAGTTAGATTTATTCTGACTTATGATAGCGATACTGTAATAGATACAGGTTATTTAGGTAGTAGTGATTACAAAGTAGGCGGTAGTCAAAGACAAGCGTTTATTAACTCTCTAGATAGCTATACAACATCTCAACCTAGCACAGTAAACGCTAATGACGGTTATCCTGTTGTTAGTACAACGACATCAGTGATAAGTTCCTTTTTCAAAGATACCGATAAAGCCCGAGGTACTTTTGAAATCTTTAACCCACTATCTGCTTCTGATTGGGAAGTATTCTTAGGATGTCCTATAAGAGAAGTTGATTGCGGTGTAGATGTTTATTTTGAGTGTGGATTATATCGAGTATACCCCGCGGCGACCAAAGTAAACACTAAATCAC